>Ga0214479_100677_pt1 | contig 18584 bp, 23 predicted proteins | sample M1_20Mar14CPVII9_5_FD_165054 | JGI IMG/M metagenome (GOLD analysis project Ga0214479, IMG submission 165054) | Marine eukaryotic communities from Monterey Bay, California, United States - M1_20Mar14CPVII9sort6BwellE14 | ecosystem: Environmental > Aquatic > Marine > Unclassified | place: USA...
TGAAATTGGGGAAGAAGGGGAAAAGTGAGTTTATGGGCATGAAATAATAAAAAACAATACACCAAAAACCCACACCCTCCGATAAAATTCGTTTCCCACCCTTCAAACACTTTTAATATCCACCTCTCCAAACATCTTTAATACCCCCATATACCCCCGTATGCTAAACAAATAAACATTGAACTTACCAACATGATATTGCAATCCCTTTTCACTTAAAAAATCTTTCGAACAGTGTGGACATTTTAATGGATTAATAATTGCACCTTGATATAAACTATTACTAACATTGCTTCCATTGGTAATTGATGTACGTGATTTGGCTGGACGACCTCCCACCTTCTTTTGAATAGTTTCAGAGGTTGCTGCAATGGTTGTGGTAGTGTTTGGGATGTTTGATGTATTTGAGGTATTTGAGGAGGTTGTTGCAATGGTTGTTGTTTTTGTGGTGGTGGTATCCTTGGATTGTTGTTTCAATATTAAATCCCCCGACTTATCTTTTACACCATCTCCCGTGTCTGACGCAGTAGAATTAGATGCAGCCTTAGAAACAACAGCAGCAGGTGCAGACTTTCGTCGTATACCCTTACCCATATCACTTAATCTCTTCACTTCCAACTTCCTATTATCCCTTCCTTCCCTTTCCTTACTCCTATTATTATTAGTAGTACCCACTAAACTAACCCGCCGTTCTTTCAACGTAACCACACCAACACCTGCTTCATAATAACATTCTAATTCACATTCCTCACATTGCTTACTATCATACGAACATACATAATTACAACGTGGACAACTAAATCCTTCACCACATTTTACATTGGATGTAAATGATGTATTGGAATTGTTAGTGTAGGGATTGAATCTTGTTATTTGTTTTAGTTTACGTTTTGGTCTTATACCAATTTGTGTTGAATTGTTGTTGGATGTGCCATTGATAGTGGAGGTGGATGTGGGTAGAGGGGAGGCAGCATTAAATGCAAATAATGGTTGTTGTGTTTTATTTTTATTGTTGGTGGATTCACGTTTTTTATGTGACCTTTTAGTTGTTGGAATTGTTGTTTTAGTTGTATTGGATGGCTGTGTTAATTTTGATTGAGGGGTAGTGGTTGATGTTTTATTATCATTAGTACTTGATGTGGGATTGCTAGGTGAACTGACCATTGAGCTGTCATTATTATTAACCTTAGACACAGGCGCCGCCGCGTCTGACGAGGTGCCGCCCTCTGCCGTGACGGCCAAATTATTGCCTGAAACAGCTCGCTTTTTAATTGGCTTCATATTTTATATTGTTGTGTGGTATTAGATTGGGGGGCTGGCTACTTGCAACGCGTAGGCCAATGTTAGGTGCACCTAAATAAAAGTTGTTGTGTGTGATGTTTTTCTCTCTCTCGGTACCCGGCGGTGCCGTAGACGCGCAATATATACGGCGTGATTTGATGAATAATTGTATACAATTAATGCCCAATATATGGAGCAGCTGCCCAGTATATATATTAATTGCAATAAGAGCTGTATAACTACACGTCTAAAATCAAGTTGTTGTATGTGTGATGTTCTTTGTGTGGGAGTGCCGTAAACGCGCGGTTAATACGGCGTATTTGAGCTGATAATTATATGCGCTTAAAGCCGATATATTGAGGAGTCGCCTGGTATATTAATTGCAATAGGGTAGGTATATACTCGCCGTCTTTTAGAGCTCTACAATAGAGTGATAGTAAGAGAGGAGTTGAATTGGCGCAGCGCGAAGGAAATGACTTCGTACTTTTTTGTGCTAGAGGTTATTAGTAAGCGATGGAGAGTTAGTGTACCTAGTTTAGTTTGCAAATAGTGTGGTCTTCTGCCTATTATCAACATTCATCTATAATATTATACGTCTTCGGTTTTGTGTAGCGTTGGCTCGGTAGAGGCGGCACGGCGGCACATATAACTTCCCATCATTTTTTTTAGTTTGAAGTCGGTTCACCTTGTCATATATCGTAATTGCTCTACCCCTGTATATTATATAGTATATAGAGCATCGTTGATCAGATATATTTATAGTGTTTATAAAAGATACACTGATTATCCGACGTCAAGGAGATTGATATATAGGTATATAATTTGTATAGGATGATGTGTATAGGGGAAGATATCGCCTGAGAGGTAAAGAGATAATAATAATAGGAGAAAATCAACAATACATAACAATAAAATGGACAAGCTAGAGCTAGCCAAGGAATTTGGAAAATGATAAAGAAAAAGAATTGTTACAAAGAATACAAAATCTCAATACAGAGAAGCATAATGTTGGTATATTACATGGCAGTAATAATGCATCAGAGGATGATTCAGTTGAAATTAATGTTGGGTACTCCCCCGGGACAGTTATTACAGCAAAGCGTTCAATATTAACAAGTGTGAAGGGATCAAAAATGGAGGTATTATTCAGTGGTCGGTATGATAAAGTTATAAAACGAGATGTGCATGGGAAGATATTATTACCGGATGTTAACCCTGCTGTGTTTCAATTTATTATAACCTATCTGGAAAAGTTGATGGAAGCAGAAGAAGCTAACCAAACCTTACTTCCCGATCTACCAAAGTTGAATGATGAATACTTCCATCTCCTTCCACAACATCTCGATCTATTTGGGATTGTATTGCCAATGCTTCCCAATAGTAGCATCGTAAAATCTACAACAGAAATGAACTGTCTTCACAACTGGTTAGAGGAGGTGGATCAAGGAACACCCTCCATTATGTGGCCAGAAAGACATGTGAGAAAAAGCTCGGATGGGGAGTTCAAATTGATCTACCGCTCATCACAGGATGGTCTAACAAATAGCGACTTCCACTGGAAGACTGGAAATCATACAAAACGAACAATTACAATCATTGAAACAACGTGTGGTATTGTATTAGGCGGCTATTCTGATCTCCCCTGGGTGTGGCGTGGAGGGTATGCTGAGTCGATAAAGACCTTCTTGTTTGTATTACGGAAGAGTGATATTGCGGCACCTATTAAATTGAATCAGACTAGAAATTCTCTTGCGATGGACGGTGACTGTGCTATTTACAATGATATTAGCCAGGGACCCTCATTTGGGGCAGGACATGATCTAGAAGTAAATGATTCAATTGTCAAATTATGCATTGGTTGCACTTATGAGGCTGGGCCGTTCAAGCCGTACTCATCCTTATCTTATGCTGTAAAAGAAATGGAAGTATATCACGTCACCGATATGCCAGCTAAAGGAGTAATTGCTCAACAAACTCTTGACAAAGCAGCCTTGGAAGCTATTCCAAAGTACAAGTCGGTATCAGGATTTTCGGATGGTATCAACAAGGCAATCAAAGAAAGACAAGAATCACTTCGGTTAGCCGAGGTAGAAGTATCTCAACTTGAAATTGCATTCAAAAACGAGAAGAGTTGTGTTGATAAGTTTTCAGATTGCGATAAGAAAGTTGATTGAATTATATGCCCCCCATATGTACGGAGAAACACATAAAACAGATGAGGTTAGATAAAGATAAAGGAGTCCTTCAGGATTTACTTTTCCTGATATCGAATCTACCCTAATCTGAAGCTACTAGCACAACTTTTCCTTGGAATATCCACTCATCTTCTCTCTCATGGCTCTTCTCAACTCCTACTCCTCACAAGTAAACCTACAACAGAGTTTTCAATTTTCAACTTTTATGAAAACTTAGAGATAGAGCTGTTAGTGTAGCTATTATTCTATATTAATATTTTTTGAGTAAGTCTGGGCTTTGTAGTGTTGGCGGCGGTGGCACATAAACATATACTATATTGTGTTCATTTTTTGGTTTGAAAAGTTGGTTCACCATATTGTACCCTATTATCATCGAATCATTGCTTTGCCCTTGATATGTGTATTGATTATTGTTGAGCAGATATATTTAGAGAGTTTATAGAGATAAGCTGATTATCCGACGTCGAGGAGATTGATATAGGTAAGTGCACATGATGTATGTATGTATCGAGAAAATATTTTATTGCATAGCAACACTCTAACCTACTCCAACATGTCTATCGCCCCATACCAGCCACAATAACGACAGCCCCCGGATGCATTGAAATCAGAAGTTATCGTATCGTATTTGCCGTCATCATAAATAATTAATAATGCCTCCGTCGTCTAGAAAGAGAAACAAAGGGAAGGAGAGAAAAGCAAAGCAGCAGGCCAAAAAGGAGGAGAGTGATAGATTAGAAGCAGGTTTATTTTGGCGTAGATTTTGCATTGGTCCTTATACGGGGCAAAGATATACAGAGATAATGAATGTAACCATGGGTGTGCGTTGGTACCAGAGGATCATCCTGTTACTAACTTTATGGATCAATTCTACCTAAATTTACATCTCGAATTCGCCAACAGTAAACAACAATTGAGAAAGATATTCAAATCAGATACACAGATATGGAAAGATGAAAGTTACAGAAAAGCAGCTATAGATATATTTACACGTATTGGGACCAATTTGCTGTTGAAATATGAAGAAATTGATGAAGAAATTCCTTGTGGCAAGGTAAGGTCTACTTATGGAAGTGCTTTAATTATTGCCAATGTCATTATTGCACTTGAACATTACGATGGCGAAAATGATATTGATTCAGTCATAAAGAAACGGGTGGTTATCTCAAAGTGGAGAGATCTAAATGTCACCATTAGTACCAAACGTGACATATTAAAGTTTTTCCGCAAACGAACAACATGTAAATGCTTGAAGAAGATGCATTTAGAGGCGAGGAAATCATCTATTGTGAAGGTGGGAAAATGCTTTTTCTGTGATGAAGAGATGGAACGTGCTGTTTTATCTGTTTGTAGTAGATGTATGGTTTCTCAGTACTGCTCGAGGGAGTGTCAAGTTGCTCATTGGCCTGTCCATAAGAGCAATTGTGATGAGTATGTTCGTGTCCACAATAGTAGTATCTTGAATTCTAAGTAGATATGAACACCAACTGGTTATACTTTTAATCCTGATATCAAAATCTACCTATCACAAAGTCTAAAGTCAGTACAAGTTCTCCTTGGCGTACCACTCATACATTCTTTATTCTCAAGGTTGTAAACAAAGTCATACACCGCCACAATACTCGGATAACTTCCGCCTTGTTCATCAACCGCACGGTACAATAGATTGTTCTCAAAGTCAATCACTAGCCCTTCTGTATCCCAATCTTGCGTTGGTATATCAATAACTGCCAAGGTACAACCGTCTCTAGCTGGATCAATCACGGCGAGTTTACTATCTTCTCCAAAGACTGACCAGATATACTTGCAATGCCATCTTTACCTATCCCACCGTCGAAGCAAACAGTTCCATTTGATTCTCCACTTGAAGTGATTTCATATACTCTCCTGGTATCCTCAAGGCCCACATAAAAGACTGCTGGATTAGACGTACCTACCTTCCATGTTAGACTTTCAATACCATCCGAAGTAGGTAGACATGGTAGAGCTCCTCTTAAAGAATGAGACTCAATAACTTCCACTGAACAGCTACCTCGATTTGAATTGAATTTGTATCTTATCTTGAATAGATATGGACGATCACTACTACCTCCCCTTCGTGCACAAGATAAGCAATCATATCGTCCTCTGAGTACCACTCGCTTGGTACAATGGTAACGCCCTCAAAATCTGTTCTGTAGTTGAACACACTATCATCCTTCCAAACGCAATGGCCAGAGTTATAATCGGATAGATTTAGGAAGAAGATTTTGCCCTCATCAGAAACGACGATAAGATGTGATCTATCCGGAGCAAGTGCTAATCCCGATGCTTCATTTGATGTTGTATCTTTAAAGAATCGTCTACCGATGAAGCTTTTTGAAACTTAACGTTGGTTGTTTTGGATTACTTTGGTCTCCAAGTTATCACCGTTGGTTTTACAGTCGGGCTTGTTGTTATATTATTAGAGGTGTGGTTGTTGGATACTGATGATGGCAAAGAATATCTACTGTTGTCATCGTTAGCCATTTTTGTTTCGTATGGCAGTGGAATAGAAGAGGAGGAGGAGGAGGAGGATGGTACTACTTCATCATTTACATCATCATGGACCACATCATTTATTTCGACTCCTTGATTCGACGACGAATCTCCTCCACCAAAAAGAGCTGCCAATACTACCAACAAAATGATTATAATTATAATGGCAGATACTGCCGAGCATACCACACTATGTTGATGCTTCATGGTGATATGATAATATAATATATTGATGAGGAGCAATGCATTTGTAGGAAGCAAAGTAGATTCACAAAGTATGACTTTGATCGACGCGAATCGGCAGCGTCTCGGAAGATTCATTCTAGTGTCCAATAACATACCAAGGTAATCACTAGAGTAATTTGTACCGTAATAACCTTTCTGAGTTGAATGCATCACGGATAGAAGTGGCGATTAAAAGATACCACAGAGCGGGGGTATGGTATCATCTTTATGCTCTCTTCTATCTCCTCATCCTATTCTAAATCGATGAATAAACACGAGACTACTAATTCTGATTCATTATCTGTGTTCAGTTGATAAATGGTGACAAAGCTAACCGATGTCTATCTCTGGGCTGAGCCTTTTTACTAATATTGAAACCATAGCTTTCGTGGCACATCATGTGACCAACTACTTATCTTCCAATTCATTCGTCCTGCTCGCTGTCGATGACATTCATCCTTTTCACGCATATGATCATAAAGTTTTTGATCGGCTGGGTGATAGCCTCCACTATGGAACTGCCTTACCGCAGATAGGACAGTTTGAGTCATTACAGTGTCCTGTTTCCCACATGTGGTCCTTGAGCTTTTCATTAGCTGTATGAACTTTCCCACGATGGAATAGTTTTCCACAGGAAGGACACGATGCAGAATCATTGTTGTCGACCCTTTTCTTCTTCGTCATGTTATCACCATATATTATAAAGCTTCCTATCTCCTTTACTTTTTTTGAGGGTTGGTTGACATTTGGGTTCGCATTAGGTATGGTGTTTCTCATAAAGCGATTCGTGATCACTCATGTAAGGTAGCTCTTTCTTGCATGTTGACATCTTGTGTTCTCATAACGGAGTTCTAATTTCATTATGTGGGATTGTATCCAGCAACAATACGGATCATAATATCTCAAAACAACCACAATATATACCTTGAAAAGAAAGAGAAGTCATCATGATCAAGAATTGGATAGTATCAATCGTCATCATTACTACCCTTGTCGTGGGAGGTGTCTCTGCTCAACATGGCCGTGTTGGTGGCCTTCGTATGAAGAGAAACCTAACCCCCTCAGGAAAGACCTCAGGTAGTAGCACCCGTTCCTCAACAAAGGGAGATCTATTCTCAAAGTCTCAAGGGTCTTCCGCTAGATCTGGTGGTACTGAGGCGAAGGCCGAGAAGACTGACAGGAGCGGATCAGATCGATCCAATGATACCAAGGCCAAGTCCGAGAAGAGTAATGTCTCTATCCGTTCTGAAGGAGGTTCCAAAGCGGAGAAGGGTACTGGATCTACCCGTTCAGGAGGTTCTACTACCAAATCCAAGACGGGAGCACATCGTTTATTTACAAAGGCAGAAAAGACCAGTAATGGAAGTAGCACAAGATCCGGTGGTGGCGATGCCAAAGCACAGAAGAGTGAATCAGGATCAACCAGATCAAACGGTGATGCCAAGGCCAATAAAACTGCATCGAACCGATCTACCAACTCTGCCAAATCAGAGAAGAGCGAGATTGTTCGATTGTAAGATATCAGGAACCTGTCGGTAATGGTATCTTCCAACTTATCACAGCTGTGCCCGATAGTAAGATAACCTTGTAAAGTAGATATGTAGGATGATAATTACATCTTTCCTTCCGTAAGAAGAGAACACACTATCATCCATCATTAACAGTATCTTCTGTCATACTGAAACATCAGCAACACTCTCATGACTCAAAGTAATCTGAAATGTATCTTTCCAATCAAGTAAATCAGCATTCAAACCAATACTTGTAACCTTCATACCTGATTCATCCATTCCACATAATTCTAATTTGATTTGTGTTGATTGTAATGCATCCATCATACCACTACCACCCGAGTGATTATGATTACTATTGCCGACATATCTGCTCCAGGGAAATATTGGTAATGTTTTCCAATCTATCCTCTTTGAGATGTGTATTCTTATTCCTGTGTTATGAAGTGGTGGGATTATACCACCACTGCTACACTGACGTTGTTTCTTGATATCTCTATCATCAAAATGCTGCTTCTGCTCATTGTCATGCGATCTATTGACACTACCAAAACCAACTTCATTAATTGAATGTAAATTACCCATCAAATCAGTAGTAACTTTATTAGGTACCCAGCCATCATTCTCTAACCATGTAGATAGTTTGTTGAATAGATTTTCCTTCTTCTGACGTGATGACGACAGTGATGTATCAATGTCTGTGGTGGAAGGAGGAGCAGACTGTGATTGAGGTATACACCTTCTATATCCTTCCTTGATACTATCCAATCGTTGTTGTACACTAGACGTGCCACCGTAATAATTACCATTATAATAATTACCAGCATCATCTCCAGAATTTGATATTATCCATGTTTGTTTAGTATTCAAATGTAATCGATTTGTAAGGAAGGGTGTTTGTATATTGAGTGATATTGTTGGTGCATATTGTAGATATCGTTTAGGTATTGACGTTTGTGTGTTATAATCATTAGTGTATTTGGCAGAGTCATACTCGATCGAAACTTGTTGAGAAGTTTGCCATATTATATTGCCCATTGTTGCAGTTGATGATGATGTCAATGAGGAAGATGGAGATTGTATCAAACATAATCGAGTGGTAGTATCAGATTTATCAAATACACATTGTTCACCTTCTACATCAATCATCCAATTCGTCTTCATTGATGACGACGGCTCGGCGGATGTGGGGAATATCTTTCTGTACAAATTGTTGAATGAATCTAACACTTCTCGACTTCGTGTAGAGGATGTACTAATGTGGTTACTTGAATTTAAACCATCAACATCTACTGCCGATTTTGACAAGGAAGGGAGTCTCCAAGAACATCTTGCAATATATCGCGTGGCACCATACCATATCTCATCTAAATCATAATTAGCACCGATGTATACATTTGGTATTAACTTCTGCATCTTCTTGTTGTGTTTTGATTGTGTTGGTATAGTAAACAATGGGATACTGCTCTCCTTCTTATTATGAAGCTGATTTGATATTGATGTGTCATCATCTTTTGGTGATAGTAAATGACACATGATTCGACCTGACAAGTCTAAGTTGATTTTACCTAATCTTCTTTTCAGTTGATGATTTGTATTGTTGTTTGATGATTCTTCTGCTTGAGCTTGATGTTGTTGCTGTGGATGATTTGATGATGTATCAGATGTAAATAACATATTTGAATCGAGTAGTATTGAGGTATCTTTATTAGATTGCATCATTTGATCTAGTTCACCAAGTGTGAACCCTTCTTCTTTATCATGGCTATTAGTAGTACCCGCCGATACTCTTCGTCTACCAATGAATGAACGAGGTGACTTGATGGCATGTACATTGTTGCAAATGATAAAATTGTTTGCTAGACTTGTGCAGATGATTGCGTAGGTGAGATATCGTAAAGCCATACTGCCCAAACCACCTTCTAAAGCAAATACAGAGTTCATATTGCAACTCAGGTGTTTATGTATGCAATATCAAACAAACAGCCACGCCAATAAAGCAGATAATAGCTCTAGGCGTACTTTTATTTTATTTTATGTCAGATAGAGCTAATCGACCTCATAGCGATCTTGGTCTTGACCGTTGAGTGAGTAAAAAACCAATAATGAGCACGACACACGATGGCCAGCATTTCATGTGAAGGTCAGCGGCGGCGGCTCATATTCAACAGAAAGATTGGTTAAAGTCGTTGTTTATAGGAGAGTATTTATATAGGAGAGAGTACGCTATTGAGGGAGCGAGCTTTTATTTGCAATTATTAGCGATAAGCAACATATTATGCTACGACAACTCAATTGCTTTTCCAACAAGAAGAAGAGGAAAAGAGGGAAGAAGCTAGCTGATGTTGCTAACCACCAATTACTATTAACATCTCCAAGTGGTTCTAGTTCAACATCCGCTACCAGGAGAATGTAAGTTTTTGTTGTTGTTTATTGCAATTTTTGTGCATATATGTAGTGCAACATATTATCTTTTGTGCACATCTTTTTCTTTGCAATACGCCCAACCACATTCTGTCATCATCTTCTTTATACTACCACCTACATATAAAGAGGAAGCCCGGACACAGCAAATACATCGATATCATTATCACGTCTTTCATCATCTCAACAGAGTAATCGCGATCCTAGGAATGATGATAACAGGTGAGTATCTTCTTCTTCTTGCAGAGAACGGTTTGTATCCTTTTTATAACATCTCACAATCTAACATGTATGTATATATATCACAACTTTACAATACAAACATTACACATACAACAACATTTGTAGCATTCCAACATTAGATTCAGATTACAACAATTTACAATCAGGAACTTTCTCTGTATCCGATGCCGGCGGCACTCTTGGTTCTGGCGGAACGAATAACAAATCTCTATCCAACTTTTCATCGGCATTGGGATTTGGTCTATCACCTTCCGTTAGTGGACCGTCATCTTCTTCATTGGTAGGCAGCAATAACAATAATCAACAACATCCATATCATCAACACTTGATGACGACACAATCCCCATATACAACTCAAAGGGAAGAGTATATAGAGATATACGCACCAGCAGGGAAGTTGGGTGTAGTAATTGATACACCAATGTCAAGTTCAACACCAATAGTACATGCCATTAAGGATACATGTCCAATTAAGAATGAAATATATGTGGGAGATAAGTTAGTTGCCGTAGATGATGTTGATGTTAGAGAGTATCAAGCCGTCGATGTTAGTATGTTAATTGGGAATAAGAGTAGTCAAGAGAGGAGAAAGTTAACTATTATACGTACTGCCCGAGGTAGGGATGGAATGTATTAAAACGCAAGGATCTAGCTGGGAGAGAATGTTGTAATGAAATCTTTCTACTTTAATGAAAGTTTAAAGCGTCTAATATACATTCTAGATTATGATACAATATCTGTCCAACTTTTTTCATTCATTAACTCTTATGAATGGTATGTTATAGAAGAGTCATGCCCATCTAAAAGAACGTAAACAGCTATGCATACGCATCACAATACATCCCATGCTTAGGCCAATGAAAAACTTGACACTCCCTTGAACAGTATTGATTAACCATGCATCTACTACATACAGATAGATGGACACGTTCCATCTCCTTATCACACCCCCAACAGATCCCCATCTTGGGAGTTGATTTTCTTGCCTCTAAATGCATCTTCTTCAGGCATTTGCAAGTTGTTCTTTTGCGGTAGAACTTTAAAGCATCTCTCCTACTGTTGATAATTCTAGTGTCAAGATCTCTTATCTTTGATCTTACTATCCGGTCATTGAGGACTGATTCAATATCATCTGTATCATTGAAATGTTCAAGAACCAAAATTGTTTGAGCAACGCAACAAACATTCGCAATATCAGTCCGCTTGCTCACCAACATATTTGTCCCAATATGTACTAATATATCTCTAGCTAATTTCTTGTAACTTTCATTATTCCACATCTGTGTGTGTGATTTGGATATCTCCATCAAACTCTGTGATGCTGACATTCCTCGGGAATGTAAATTTATGTAAAATTGATCCATGAAGTTTGAAACAGGATGATTATCTGATACCACTATTTCATGCACATGCTTACATCCCGTAGTATGGCAAAATATCCACCAAAATCTATTTGCATCCGCTCTCTCCTTCTCCCCCTTCTTGACCTGCTGCTTTGCTTTTCTTTCCTTTCCTTTGTTTCTTTTTCTAGACGATGCCGGCATATTGATATTATTCGTGTATCAAACTATATATGCTAATAGTGAGAGATTATATGCATATAGCTATATCAAACGTATTCATAAATGTGCATTGATCATATCATATATCAAACCAACACATCAATATCTCTACACCACAACTACAACTCACCTCTACTTTTGCAATTGCAACAATTTAAAGATCTCAAAGGCGAGTTGTCAAATCTATCAAATCATCTCTCGCCGACTATGGAAGTCGATTCTCGGATATCTTATCAACTAAGTAACCATACATTTACAATCACAATCGGCTACAAGCAGCTCCAAACATGGTGACAATAGACTGCCTCCCGGCCCTCACAATAACTGTAACTGAAAACTAAATTTGGCGATACAACTACTATTCTCACAACCGCTATGTCTTATTAGCATGGCGTGGATATCAAAATAACCATCATAAAGCAGATTGAATCATTATATATGATATCGTATAGTATCATTATAAAATTAGGATAGACGTCAACATATGATACCGATAGCAAGATATTGAAAATTGATATTGGCTGCACCTAAAAAATGACATATGTTCTCTTTGTGTTGACTACCTACAAATCACGTCAATAATATAAAAGAATAACATTATTTAAGAGCATAAGTAGTATATCAGGTAGTATTATCGGTCGTCGGGGTTGGTATGATATAGAATAAGTGCACTATACGCCGCCACGCCGCATACTTACATTACAGCTTTAATAGCTTTTAAGAATTTAAACACTGCCACATATATTTTACATTACAAATAACATTACAATACCATATGCCAGCATCATCAAGGAAACGAAATAAGGGGAAGGAAAGAAAGGCTAAAAAGGAAGAGAATGAGAGATTGATGGTACGGAATGAGTGGCAAAGATGGACAATGAATAGTGGCTGTGACCACTACAAAGTGAAAATACCAGACGATCATCCCGTTTTGAATAGATCTACTTTTCGCAAATTATATGAAGGATAATATGAATTTGATTGCTAGTGTTACGGATACATTCCAAAAACACTCAAAGGTATGGGCTGTTGATAGTATCAGAGAGACGGCAGTCACCATGCTGACCAATATTGGGACAAACATGCTATTAAGTGATGTTGTCGATGTTATGAGAGCGGATCCTATGTATATTGCCAAAATCATTGTCTTACTTGAAAATTATGCTGGTGAAGAAAAAGTACACTTTACCCTTTATAACCCAATTGTTGCAAAGAAATTAAGGGATCTTAATTCTAGTAGTAGTGGTAGACGTGATGCATTGAAGATGCTTGAAAGAGTTACATCTAGAGGCAAGGAAGCGTATCCCAAAGATGGGTCAATGCTACCATTGTATAGAGAAACCGGAACGTGCATCTCTATCAATTTGTAGTAGATGCAGGGTGGTCCAATATTGTTCGAGAGAGTGTCAAGTTGCGGCTTGGGCTGAACATAAGACTCTATGTAATGAGTATGCATAGCTGTTTACGTTCTTTTAGATGCACCTTTTAACCTTTGTTTTTACGCATGACTCTTCTAATATACATACCATATAAAGAGAGAGTAGAAGATGGGGGGGGGGGGGGCACTGACGATGCTATTTATGACAAGTAACAAAAAGGATAGTAATTGATATAGAAAAAAAATCATCACCCAGCACATATAATAGAGGAAGCCCGGACACAGCGAATACATCGATATCTTTATCACGTCTTTCATCTCAACAGAGTAACTGTGATCCTAGGAATGATGATAACAGGTGAGTGTTGATGTTTATGTGTTCTTCTTGTCCTTTCAACAATTTCTTATATCTAACATTTATCTACAACGAACTTATACGATACAAATATTACCTACAAAACATTTGCAGCATTCCAACATTAGATTCAGATTATAACAATTTACAATCAGGAACTTTCTCTGTATCCGATGCCGGCGGCACTCTTGGTTCTGGCGGAACGAATAACAAATCTCTATCCAACTTTTCTCAAGCAGCGTCGGCATTGGGATTTGGTCTATCACCTTCCGTTAGTGGACCGTCATCTTCATTAACAGGCAATAATAATAACAATCAACAACATCCATATCATCAACACTTGATACAATCACCATATACATCCCAACGGGAAGAGTATATAGAAATATATGCTCCGAACGGCAAGCTTGGAATAGTAATTGATACACCCATGTCAAGTTCAACACCAATAGTACATGCCATTAAGGATACATGTCCAATTAAGAATGAAATATATGTTGGTGATAAGTTGGTGGCAGTGGATGATGTTGATGTTAGAGATTATCAAGCCGTGGATGTGAGTATATTAATTGGGAATAAGAGTAGTCAAGAGAGGAGAAAGTTAACCATTATTCGTACTGCAAGGGGCAGGGATGGAATGTATTGAAACACAAGGATGTCAAGTGAGCAATAGCTGTACAATAAACCTTTCTACTTTAATGAAAGCATATTTGTGGCGGCACCACTAGAGAGTCATCTTTCCAACCATTCCAACTACTTTTTTTATTTTAATACTTTATAAATTAAATCCCGACATATGCTTATCAGGATTATTCCGACGAGGAATGTTTATGGGCAAAAACATATAAATCGCAGCTACTCTTATGCTTAGACCAGTCGGCAAGTTGACATTCTCTTGAACAGTACTGATCAACCTTACACCTACCACATACAGATAGAGTAGCACGTTCTCTCTCGTCTTTACAATGCCAACAAATTCCCAACTTTGGTTGAGTTTTTCTTGCCTCCAAGTGCATCTTCTTTAGGCATTTACAAGTTGTTCGTTTCCGATAAAACTTTAAAGCATCGCGTTCATTGGTAATGATTTCTGGTTGCGTATCTCGCCACTTTGATAATACCATCCGTTTACGCATTGCCAAACCAATATCATCCGAGCCGTCGTAGTATGATTCACAGCGTTTGTAATGTTCAAGAACCACAATAGATTGAGCAAGGCATAAAGGCCAAGTCTTTGGCGAACCTTGCAATATCATATTTGTCCCAATACGTACCAATGTATCTATAGCTAATTTCCGGTAGCTTTCATTAGTCCAAATATGTGTATGTGCTTGAAACAATAACTTCAAATTAATTGATGCTGTAAAGCCTTCGTTACAATTGTAAAACTCATCCATGAAGCTCGAAACAGGATGATCGTCTGACATCTCACCACATCCATGGTCACATTTTGTAATACTGTAAAAACTCCGCCATATTTCATGTGCTCTTGCTCTCACACTCTCCTCCTTCTTGGCTTGTTGCTTTGCTTTTCTATCCTTTCCTTTGTTTCTTTTTCTAGACGACGGCATTGTTATATCGTATCAAACTATATGATAAAAGTGAGAGATTATCGGCATATAGCACTATCAAATTTATTTATAAATATTTATTAACCATTAATATCAAACCAACATATCAATATCTACACCACTGCAACTCACCTCTACTATTGCAATTGCAACAATTTTGTATATCATCTCAAATCTCAAATCATCTCTCATCGATATGAAGAAACTACGGAAGTCGACAGTCGCAGATACCTTATGAACTGAGTAACCATATACACACGTTACAATCACAATCTGCTTACAAGCAGTTCCAAACAAGATGAAGCCGCCTCAACCAACAATACAATACAATGCAACAAAACAATGATGAAGTGAAAATTGGCGATACAACTACTTTCAATTTGCTTGAGCTTGGCACCATTGGCGGAATATCATAGTATAATCATCATAAAGCAGATTCAATCAGATATCATATAGTATCATCATTATTTTTTGAGTAGACGTCAACATGATACCGATAGCAGCTGATAGCAAGCTATGAAAAATCGATATTAGTAAAAAATGACATAACTAGACACAACCGACCACCACATCAAGTTACATCTTATATCATCCCCGGTATAATATAACTGAAAGTATTAGGTAGTATTAGAACAAAGTGCACTATACAGCAAATTATTACAATCAACATCAATATAGACTTGCAAACCATCAACAACACTTATGCCGGCGTCATCGAGAAAAAGAAATAAGGGAAAAGAAAGAAAGGCAAAGAAGGAGAAGATTGAGAGAGCAGAAGCACATGAATTTTGGCAGACTTTTCGGAGTAACAGTACGGGATGTAATCATGGATGCGATGTGAATATATCAGACGATCATCCTGTTTCTAGTTTTATGGATCAATTCATCATAAATCTCAAATGCATGGCAGTATCAGAAGCTTTGTCGGTTATGTTCACCACTCATCCGCACATATATAACAATGGAAGTCACAGGAAGTTATTAATAGATATATGGACACGTAGTGGAACCAATATGCTGTTGCACGAAACCTCTCCATTGACTTGGCCCGCAGGTATTGCCCAATCTATAGTGGCTCTTGAACATTACAATGGTATAGATGATATTGATTCAGTTATGAGCGAACGGGTGACAAGATCAAAGGCTAGTAGCGATCTACACTCTGATGCTAGCAGTATCAAACGTGATGCATTAAAGTTTTTAGATTCGGTCTTCGATTCACGGGTAGTATGTTTAAAGAATAAAAATCTAGACTCTGGTGTTAGCAGCGGCAGGCGTGATGCTTTAAAGTTTTATCGCAAAAGAGTATCATGCGAATGCTTGAAGAAGATGCATTTAGAGGCAAGGAAAAATACTCCCAAGAAAGGCATATGCTTCCATTGTAAAGAAGAAAAGGACCGTTCAACTCTACTTGTCTGCATTAGGTGTATGATTTATCAATATTGTTCAAGGGAGTGTCAAGCTGCGGCTTGGCCTGACCATAAGAGGAGATGTGATGAATATGTCGAAGCTAATAGGGAAGAGGATGAATGAAAAAAGCCCCCAACACTGAGATTAGATTCAATTAGATAGCAATTCATAAACGATAAATATTTCATATCAAAGTACGAATAATACTCGAAGTGTAATGGTGAGACATAATCATAATCATTCCAAATAAAAAGTTATAGTAATCGATGTACAAAGAAAACGATTTATGACTGCCTTCTAATATACACATTAGATTATGATACACTACCCACCCCAACATATATATCTCCAACAATCCCTAATACTCTTTACACCTTGCCGCCACTAACCTTCCTCATACCCTTCCCCTCACGAGCAGCTTCAGAGTAATCTTCCAACCGATTATAACTCCGTACTCTACTCCCTCCACCCTCCTCTTCGGCAGCATTAATCCTTAACATTTCCTTACGATGTGTACTAGTAGTAATTGGTAACTTTACACTATCACCCAAATTCAACAGACTTAATAAGACATTGAATTCCTCCGAACCGGGTGGAGGTGGATTAAATCCAGCCTTCTTCAAATCATTAAATGTTTGCAATTCAATAGATTGGGTAGTTAATGCACGTTGTTCAATACTTTGTACTCTATTTGATTTTAATTGTTTAAACTGGTCAGTGCCCGGTGTTTCACCAAGTCTTTTAAGTCTCTCATGTGTATGTTTTGCAATGCGTCGATGACTTACACTAGTGCTACCGCTGTTTGCAAGTTGACGACGAGTACTGTCTGGATTAGATGTGTGATATAATTGTAAATGAAATATTGTTAATGTCACACCAATAAATAATATTAGTGGTAAGATTATACTGTGGGTTGTTGGTGATGTTCTATTGCTATGACTCTTATGTCTACTTCGTCGAGATGATGATCTTTCACCGTCTTTACTATTACGACCTCGTATATATAAACTAACCCCGGCTAGACTACCGAGGTTTGTGTCATCATCGGACGCCTCTTTCTTCTTTGTTGCCACCATGTTGCCTATTATTGGTAAACAGTAGCGTTGCAATGATATTATGACCGCCGCTCACGAGACGAGAGTTGTGACGGAACCTATCGCCAAACTGTTTTTCTAGCTCTTATTCTCCCTTCCACCTCGTCTTATGTAGCCAGTGCTGCACATTCGAGAGAGGGTCGAACTGCCTAGATTCAATGTCATCTTCTTCTGATATGACATATATCAAGAAGTTGACGTTAGTACTGCATATCCAGATGAGGTCTTCATTCTCGTAGCAAGTTCAAGTATCTTGATGAAAAGTATCTTAATCGTAATCCGCTCAGGCGGGAGCAGTTTACCCGTGTTAGGTGTATGGACCGGCCTTAGTTCATTGCAAATGGCCAAAGTAACGGCAAAACATTATAGAGGTAATAACTTTGCTGCTCATACGTTAGTTCTCTCAAAACAATCAAGTATTAGAGATAGTGTTGATGCTGCATATCACATGCGGTTATATCAAGTAAAGAATACACAGTATTACTACTGCAAGATAGTGTAACATTCATTAAGTTCAAAATCAAAATAGATAATTTAGACGCACCGTGTATGCATCATATGCAGATACGATGCTATAGAATGATACAAATTGGGTTACAATAAAATCCTAAATTGATGGTGTTGTCATCTGAAGGGTTACATTTGCTAAGTAATGTTGCTATATGGCGTCATGACTTTGAGACGATTAATGATAAGAATGTTGCTATGTGGCACCGTTACTACACTGATGTAATTAATTATTATATCATGAAGGAGACTCACCGTGAGTGGATCGATAATAAAAATAAGGAGAAGAAGATGAAGAAGGAGTACTCAACTTC
>Ga0214479_100679_pt1 | contig 18551 bp, 11 predicted proteins | sample M1_20Mar14CPVII9_5_FD_165054 | JGI IMG/M metagenome (GOLD analysis project Ga0214479, IMG submission 165054) | Marine eukaryotic communities from Monterey Bay, California, United States - M1_20Mar14CPVII9sort6BwellE14 | ecosystem: Environmental > Aquatic > Marine > Unclassified | place: USA...
TCTGAACGAATACTGCCGCGATGATGGCTATTGTAGTTCAGTAGATATATTTGGAAGTTTTGTGCATATCATGTGAGTAATACTTTTCAAGATGTATGTATCACAGTAACCAAACTTAATACAAACGACGACACAACACATATTACTTACACATCATCGCTGGCAATGCAACCGACCAAGGATGGACAGGATTTGGGTAGAATAATCCGATAAAGAAACAAGGAACAATCTGCATCGCAATTGGCATACCGATCTGAAATAGAAGTGTAATACTTCCCTTCCATGTCAAACCAACTATTAAAGACAATGCCGCGACAGCCGCGGATACAAACCGCCCAAACCAAGCAACCTGAGATGGAGTAGCATTTGGACGCATCGGATAAAGGATATCACTTGTAATGATTTGTGAGATAGAAATTAACACACTATCGGTGGTGGACATGATAGCGGCTAAGGCTGAGGTGTAGAGAATAACGGCTGCAACCTCTCCAAAGCCGCCGCCAAGCATCAATATATTGAGCACGGAAGAGAATGGAGAAGCAGGGTCGTTACAGGCTTCATTCTCGACAGCATCAGTAATAGCTTCACAGCTTTGACCGATAATGGTGACGCCCATAGTCCCAATAAACACTTGTAAGAGAAGAAAGTATGAGTTAGTATGCCTGCTCTCTTTTGAGATTTCCTACACAAATCATCTCACCTGCAGCAATAACAGTAAGCCAAGGTCCAAGAAACACTGCCCAGGCTCCCATTCGGATAGACTGCAAACTACTTGCAGCATAGATACGCTGAATGGTAACGGGATAGAATGTTACACCGGCTTCTAGAAAGCCGAGTTGCCACCATACCCACTAGAGGAAAGAAGAAAGAGGAGGAGTGAGTGCAAGAATATCTTGTTTCATATTCTATCGTCCAGTTAATTAACTCTCACCTGCTGTTCACGACTTGGAGTTTGAAAGAAATCTGCGTCGTCGATTTATGAAGATGAAAGAGAAGTTATTGCAACAAATGTCAGTACATGCAGTTTGTAAAGACAATCAAATATTGGCAGAATAAGTTCATATGAAGTATCTAAATTGCCGAGACTTCATATTTATTCACACTATATCACGACAAAACAACACAAACGCGGACTTTCCTGGACGTAGGAAGGTATCAGGTGATAAAGCAGTCCAACCTCCATATTGAGCCTTGATGACACAAGCGACCGCGATTGTACCGAATATCATGATGCCTGACGATATGATCAGATTGTATTAGAAGAGGCTCATACTTCTGACATGATGAGTCGAGTCAACACAAGCAAAACTATTGCTTACCTCCTTGAACAGTATCCGTCAAGGCGACTATGTAAAATGATTAAGATGTGATTCACCAAGGATGAGATAGATAAAGATGAAGTATAAAGCTGGGCCGATTGATGGACAACTTACCAGCAGATAGACCACCAAACCACTCCGATATAAGAATGAAGCATACGATACCGACAGTTCTTGGGGGGCAATATGTACAAATAACATTGAGTTTGTGTTCATACTATGAGATCATCAAAAGACATTAGAGAATAATATACTCACAACCACGGACTGTCTTCATCGATTATAAACGCCCCATTAAATGCATTTTTAATAGCGAGGACATTGGATGTCATCCTTGACACATTGAGATGTAAGAATATAGTTGGGGTCAGTTTTAACTACTCTCATGGACTACTAATCTAAAAGCTGGTATACACTCACCATACGAACTGACTGATCAATTGACTTGCAATGACTGTGTACCGGAGAAGCTGACACTGAAACATATCCGTAACGAAGTCGGCTGGAGTTTGGTGATTCTATTATGTTGTGGAAAGTAAAAGAAGATATAAGTCAATTCATCTTGTGTAATAGTAATAAGTCATACATAAACTAACTCACCCTCACTAAACTAGCCTTCATTAGTCGAGGTGCAACTCCCGCAAATAGGAATGTAAAGAGAGGCACTTTGGTATTGCAAAGAACAGGTGCATTAGATCGCAGGGGCAGGAAGTAATCAGCCTAATCACAAACATAACATAAACTTACTAAGTTGAACCCATCGTAGAGCATACCAACCCAAAAGAAACGACTCATTTGGAACTCCTACGACAGTAAAGCCGGAGAACAAACTGGCAAACTAAGTGTTGTCGTTGGTAGAAATAGATATTGAAAAATAACATGTTGAGGAGAAGGCGTGAAAATTAGAACATATGGTGTGCACAAGATATGTGCTGCTGACGCTATGGCCACTATATGCTTACCATCGTTCCTAGGGTAAGCCAGGGCCCAAAGCTTCGTCCCCCCTGAAACAAACAATATGGATAGAGATGATTGTAACTATGTTAGTACATGTAGTTTGCAAAGGCAATAGAAATAAAATGAAGTTAACAATGAAGTATCCTAACTTCATGGTATAAAAACACACTCTGAATCCAGATGATAACATAGTACTAACACAGACTTTCCAGGTAGTGAGCAGTCAAAACATCCTCAGAAGACTCATGAGACAGTTTATTCATCCATCGACCACCAATGTATGCCAGCCCTGCATTGACGCAAAGAAACAATGGAATTGCAATGATCAACCCGAGTTGAACTTCCTCCTCGGATTGTTCTACCATATCTGATGATTGTTTTGTTTAGTACTGAATATATATATATATGGATTGATTTAGGAATAATTGTTAGAATAATATTATGAGAAGGTGTAGATGATGTCAAAGATCGTCGAAAGAGTCGAGTAGCCCGACGCCGATGCCGACGCCGCAAACAAGTTGGAGAAGATATAAATGTTAATCAATCCACAAGACAAGTAAAACACTCACAGAAAGGTAATGATTTCTTTTGCAATTGATATTGCAATCCTATATGTATATCTTTGTTCAGATGTCAGAATTATGGAGGCATAGATATGAAGTTCAACCTCAGCAATCAGCAGTCGACGACATCTCCCCCAGGACCATTAACATGACTCATGTCACACCATCTACGAGTTCCTATGTACAAAATTGGAGAGAGAAGTAATTTGAGCAATAATGGAGGCTACTCCTCTTTGTTAACAATTGCTGAATGAGGCTATGTATTGATTGCAAACAACTAAAGAGGAGAATATACGAATAGAAGTAGAAGAGACTTCCTATATTGTCGCCTCATAACAAAAGAAACGACTACTACGCATAAGATATCCATACCAAAAAAGTCAAAAGTATCTTCAGTATCGAAATAAAAATAAAAGTATCTTCAGTATCAACAACAGATCAAATCATCACATCATAATCATAATATAGATCATGACAAAAGAGAAGGACGACAATAAGAAGTATGCCCACACATCGGTGTTATACTTTTTACAGTGCTTGGTCTATAGTTCTTATATGAATATAATTCAATTATTGCATCAACAGATTGGTGAGTAGAATAGAAAATTAGAGAGACATGGATACTTTGACTTTGAGTATCTTGCAAATAGACATTTGACATGTGAGAATGAACTGATATCTATATCTACTCACATCACACGTTCCCATTTGCATCACCGAAGAAAGTAGTCAAAAGTGATGGCGATATTACCCGTCCAGAATTGAGGAAAAGCTCTTCTTATTTTGGAGCTTTTACTAGGAATGCAAAGACGGCATTCTTGAGTTTAATTTTGAACACAAGGGCTATGGATTGATCTTACCTCTTTCATTACTAAGGGAGAGTCTTGATTTTTGATGATGGTCGGCATGGATTGGAGCTAAGTTAATCATCTTCTAACCAATGATCTACAAGCTTTCTTGCTAAGACTCCTTTCGATGGTACAAGTAACTTGCCATCCCATCCTTTTTCTTTATTGGCTTCAACAACTTTAGGATCTAATACTGCACCAATTTCATCTGAATGTTTAGCCGCTTGATAGACTGTCTCCTTCTCAAACCATTGTGCATCTACTATTTCAATTGGATCAATGGAAATAGGAGCCATATCAACGTCGAGCGAAGACCTTGCGTTCATACCAATCATCGTACTTCTCGGAAATGGCCAAGGTTGACTTGCTATGTAACTGATTGAATCTTTATCAACATTCACTCCGACCTCCTCATATACTTCTCGCATCACTGCGCTTTCAAACGTCTCTCCTGCCTCGACAAATCCGGCAAGACAAGTGTATAAGTATGGTTTGTGTCTAGGACTTCTAGCCAATAGTGCGTGTGTCTTCGTAGGATTGGTAACAAGGCAAATAATGCTTGGATCTTGCCTTGGCCAGTCACTACCCATGCACTTTGCACAAGTACGTCCGTGTATATACTCTAGAGGAGCTCCACATGTGCAACAAAACTGATGAGTATTCTGCCAATTTACATATGCGGTGGAGGTCAAAGCCAGCTCATTATGTAATGAATTGAGCAAAGGAGCACGAGATCGAGTGTTTCCAAAATAACAACTTTGATAGTTTCCATTATAAGTTGCATCATTTGGAAGAAAAGTTGTTGCAAACACAGGAGTTTTATCTTCTCCAATTCTACCGATAAAATTTCTCTTTTTGAGAATATCCTCTTGAGTTGTGTCATCTCCCCCGCCTGTATTGAATAGTGATATCAGTGACTCATCCTCAACGATATCTTTTAATGTTGGAAGTGCCAAGTCCGTTTTTGTAGCAAACATAACTTCATTTGTTCCTCTCAATATGACATGTAAGCTATCCAACCGCTGATGAAAATCCTTCATGATTTCTTCGTCATCTCGAATATGTGATGATCGATCAAGGAACAATTCCTCACTAGTATCTGTTTTACTTTGTTGATGTTGATGTTGTTGTATTGGTTTCTTTGTTTCGGATGATTGATCTGCTAAAGACATAGCCTCAAGGCAGATATTGGCAGATGCATCAGCGAACAATCGCATGTTTAATTGCCTATCCGCACTTGTAGAGAGACAAAGTCGTTGAGCAAGTATATCTACAACTCCATCTTGCTTACGCCCCGCAATAGTTAGCACTGCAAATCCCTTGGTCATTCCTTCAGGTCGAAAAGTAGGACCGGTAGCACCACCTTCAGCAATCGCCTGATGAATATAGAGTACATTAGAATTAGTAAGCAACACATAAAATATACACATACATACATCAAACACTTACAAAGTCAGTTTCCATTTCTCTGCAATATGATAATGCGGTCTCCGATGTTGATATGACTTTTGATCGAATGTAATATTTAGCTTCATCGCTAAAGTCTTGAGGTATGTTTATACCTCTTTCTTCTATATCATTGTCACTGATAGTTCTAGCAGTAGAAGAGGCATCCAATAACCTATTGTGTAGTTGATCGTCACCGGAAACAAGCAGCTTGCCACTCTTTTTAGTATTGTATGCAATTGTGCCTCCCCTGTGATGTAACGATGTGATGATGGCAAGATAGAAGTATTAGTATGGGATGAATGTAGAAAAGAGATGATGTGTATGTATAATAATTGACATCACGCATATAATACCAGTAAACCTTAGATGAACCATGCACAGCCATTAACGAAGAAGATATGAGCCCGCCACACGATGATTCGATTACCGTGCATACTTTATTTGTCTTCTTTAGTTTATCAACCAATTCAATGAAAGGTGATGTCGAAAGGGAGGAGAATCTACTCGAAGATAAAAATAATCTCCGTTGTCGTACTTTCAATGGATTCAAACTATACATGACATTAATGAGTCAATGAAATAGGTACTTGCACAAGTCGTAGGTGATAAACAAGGTATGATGGAGACTAAGGGATTTGATCTATTGTATACAATGACATCAACAAATTATGGTATCGTACACTTGCATAGATTGAGGCAAAAAACATCACTTTTAATGGGTATCCTATTCAAGGTATCCTAACTCTTGTTGCGTTGCAACAAGTAGAGTTCCTATCGTCAGCCGAGAAGTGGCGTTCTTCATGGATTGACATTGCCTGGGTGCCTAGGGACACTTACATTACCTTTGTTGAGTTGCCGGTTGCACACAAATTCCTGCTAACGGGCCAAGAAATAGATCAAGGTGACCACTGTTAATCGAATTCTTCTTCTTCTTCCGATTTTGTCGAAGCTTGCGTTTTATGTACGGACTCTTCAATGGTGCAGTTATAATAGGACTGTTCTTCCTTTTTCGCAATGCATTTTGTAGTGTTTTCTTCATTTGTTGTTCCGATACTGCATTGCCACTCCAAAGTGATTGAGTTGGTACTATCTTATTGTTTTGAGTGAGCGATTCCGTGTCTCTTGAATTCAGAAGCTCAGACTTGATATGTATAAGAGACTTGACATTCAAGATATTCTCCAGAGATAATTCCGAGTGTATTCTTCGCATGATAAGCTTGATATCATCATCTGATGTTCGCTGCCTCTTGGCATGATGGTCTATGCCTTGAATTGCTATTAAACTAACTGAGTCAGAAATGCTTGAAATATGACATGATGTGATAAAGGAAGAGGGTATTTTGTACTTCAATGGATCGGTTGTCGTTATCCTCGATAAAGAATGCTTTGTAAGCATCTTTTCCACGTCTTCCCAGTGGCTGAGTGGCCAACGTCGTTTCGTTAGGGTACTTCTTCCAGAAGAGTGGATTGTAGTCAAAGTTGTTTTCATATATAATATCTCCCAACGAGAAGAATCTTCTTCGGGACGTTTCTCTTCATTTATGAATTCACTACTCTGCTGCTCTTCTGATAGCAAGTCTATATCAACAGCTCTATTCATATGTACCAAACCTAATGCTAACGGTGGACTTCTATTTCTATTGTTATCAATAAATTCGTCAAACATTATCTTGATATTTTCCTGAGACTGGCGAGATGTCTCTCCTTTCTCCACCTTATCAAATGATCGTCGTTTTGATAGTGGCGGTAAAGGTAGATGATTGTCACCTATTTTGTCGAAGTATATGTGCATTATTGCAAACAGTCGAGAAAGGGATGATTGGATGAACCTAATCGGCAGGCATGTTTGATGGGAATTTCTGCCAAAATGAACATGAAGTTTCCGAACATTTACAACACAGTCGAAGAAGTTACATTGCAGTAAACTATCTATGGAGGCTAGAAACAACTCCAATGCCCTCAGTTCCTTGTCAGTGTTGAGCATGACACTTTTTGTACACGATTCTTCTTCTTTGGCCTTGATTGGTATCATGGCCAAGTGACATTGTTCCGCAAATACCATCCACTTATTACTACCAACTTTTATTGAAAGATTACTACCTAATGGACAGCATAGCTCGGCATGAATTTGAATTAGAGCACATCTAGCATCAATAAAGCATATAAGGGCATCTAATTTGTTGCGCAATTCAACTGCTGCTTGTTTAACAGGGCTTGTATTTTTGTTAAGTGGAGATGTAGGCGAAGTAGCTGTCGAAGATTTACCGATAACTGGATCGACTAAATACTCACCAACTATATGTAAATCTTTTTGTATTTGGCGGTATGATGATACTAAACGACGTGAGCCACGCTTATTTGCATCAGTCGGAGAGGCGGATGAAACAGTACTTGAACTTTCTTTTCTATCAAACTTAACCCCTTTGGTCTTTCCCTTCTCTGTTTCACTTGGCGACGTTGGTACATGATCAAGCCGAGAATAGAAACATTCAGCACCTGCTAAACTAATGAACGCGTCAATGAATCGTTCCCATTCCACCTTCATTAAAGAGGGAGATAGTTCTTTTCTCCTTTGTTTATTCCTCGACGAACGATGATTCCTTTTACTTGGCGATAATGATCGTCTATTACTTTGACTAATACGAGGTGACAATGGCGACAATGGAGATTTAGAACTAATCCATGTTTTCAAATCGGATGGACTTGTTGACTTTGGAGATGTTTTGTCTACTAGATATGATGGAGAGGATGGTTCAGAAGTAGAACCTTTATTTGATGTTGGACTAGCTTGAGGTGTCGATGATTTGCTACTGCTATTGCTCATATCTTTATTATTTGAAAATCTAGCTGATAGTGTCTTTGAACCTCTTTCTAATACATCCACTGCCTTTGATGCACTATTCGTGCAATTCGTTGTATTGGTTGATATGTCCGCTAAGTGTTGACAATATTCAGGAAGCAGAGAATTCAAGTGTAGTAGAAATCCGGTTAATAATGAGCTACCACCTGATGTTTTTGTTGAATCATTTATAGAAGAATCAACACTACTGGGTGCAATCAATATTGATATATCTCCATCAGCCGATGTATCTGTACTATTTGTTGTATATATTGGAAGCTGAAGTTGTTTTTGTTGATTGCTCAATGTAAAATTATTTGGATTCTCTATCTCGTCTTGTTTAGTAGATGGTACTTGATCAAAACTAGCTCGACGAGACCGCTGTTGATATCTCATACTGCTACTAGACTGGGGTGAAGAGTCACCATCATCACTGTAATGTACACGCCTTGGTTGCATGCTAATGTTATGATTTCTTAAGTTGAGGATAATGATAATGATGATTTATGAGTGATAACTTGTGCATATCATGTGCACAATTACACAACTACTAGTATCACTACCCCCACTTTACTCACCTAAGTAAATACAATAGAGAGCATATATTGGCAGTATTATTTGCTTTGTATTGCAACCATCAAGCTATCATCTACGAGTATATTACCCCTCTCGATCTTCTTCACACACTCATAAAGTATTGTAGAAACTTCTAATCGAGAGATGATAAAAGTTCCATTAATAAACTTCAAATTATATGCAAGGCAAGAGAATGGGATTGCATCTCTTGATAGCAGGTTACAAATTTGTATATTGCAGTATTCATATCTTTATTTAGTCAGTTTTGGTGTTTGTGATCAGTTAATAGTCTCATCCGCCACATTGTAGTCACCATTGCAACAAACGAAGAGAAAGATTCTATCCCACAAAATTTGGTATAATATGCCCAGTTCCAAACCTTACAGTAAAGTATCTACTGGTGGTCATGATAATGATGATACCAACTATACAGATAATGTTAACAATGGTGGTGTAATTGCAACACAATCACTTGATTCACTCGACTCACAATCAATGGACATACAACTAGAAAACGAAGCTCAAACACATAATGAAAAATATATACGATGTAAATTACTATTGTCTGTATTTCTATTGGCAGCTTTGGCATTTGGTGGACATGAATATTATATTAAAAGTTATGGTGAGGATGTTAGTAGTAGTAGTAGTATAGGTCATTCCAATCATAAACCATTATTTGGTGGTAATGATAAAAAAGGCAAGGCTGGTACTACTCAGAGTAGTATACGTGGTAGTTCAAATGATTATGATTGGGGTAATTCACCACAAGATTTGGATATAGCTGATGAGGCATTTGAGGAATTAAATATTGAAGACGAAGATTATGATGATGAAGATGGTGTATTACATATGGTAGAGAGTGAAGAAAATCCAGGTGAAGGAGTCGAGGAGTATGAAGGTGATTTAGATGATGAGATTGCCAACGGAGAGGATGTTGGCGAGTTCGATACTGATATGCATTATGATGATGCAGTTTCAATTGAGGAGGGGTATAATGATATGGAAGAAGATGTTGTTGATTTCTCTTCTTCGGATACTGTTGTTATTGAAGAAGAAGATGCTTCTGATATTGAACAATCCATTGAGGAAGGTGATGATATGGATGGAGAGGGAGAAGATGCTGTTAGTGAAGCTCCATTGACATTTGAAGAAGATGTTGATAATGGTACTGCTGGATCGGAAGTTAAACAGAATTCAAGACCAGAGGAAATAGAGGATAACGGAGAAGGCAAGTATGATGAATATAATTGGGATGATCTACCAACCGAAGTTAAGAATGCAGCGGAAGTGTTAGGATGGTCTAGTAATATGTGGGATGATGATGAAGAAGATCCGGAAAGTTATGAAGTATATTGGAACCAGCTTTCACCCGATCAACAACAGGCAGCTATTGTTTTGGGTTATACGGAACCTAGCTGGAATGAAGAAGAAGATGAAAATGATGATGATGATTTTACTGAAACAGAAGAAGAGGTCGATGTGATTGAGAAGGAAGAACTGGATGCACTTCAATCAAAAGCTGACGAAGACTTGCCAGACTACTTTGTCCCTCTTACCCCCGGTCAGCGAGAAGCAATGAAGAAGAAGCTTCGTTCTACACTAGCTCAGACCAAGGAAGCGCTCATATATAGTGGTCACATTCCAAAAGACGTTAGTAATCCAAAACAACCTCAGCGGACTCTCGTTCTAGATTCTGGTACTCCTAAGCAATTTATGCACATGCATCACATGAAGACTGGCGGTACTAGTATGGATGGTCTGATAAGCTGTGCCCTTAGAAGACAAAGAGAGATACACGGAGGTACATCCATCGCCTATAGCAAGATGTCCGAGTGTGGGTCAAGAGTTAAGACGTGCATGAATGATTTGGCCAAGCATTTGAATAGCTCTGTAGTTGACAATGTCTTTTATAGAAATGATGCCGATGGACAAGCTCGAGTGGAAGATCAGTTCAGTTTTGACCCCGCAGATAAATCACAAGACATACCAATTGATGATCTAAATGTCTGCACCACATCGGAATCGAATGTAATGAGTTATTGTGCATCTTTACACGCTGTCAGAACCTTTGGATGGAAGGACGTTGATAAGATTACCGTCATTCGAAATCCTATTGACAGAGCATGGAGTATGTACAAGTACTCATTGAACAGATGTTACAAATGCAAGGAGTTGAAAGATGTATTGCGTAGTATCGCCGATGGCACATTTTCAGGAGATGGAAAGCAAAACTTTGTATACAGCCCTAATGACTCATGTGCAGTGCAAATGATTGGTCATCAGGCTACCAACTTGCTCAGCTCGATAAATTTGTACAATGTAGCAAACGATGTAACTTTCCCCAGAGAACAAGAAATTGTTGATGAAGCGGTGAACAATCTGCGTAGTTTTACTTGGATTGGTATCACTGATAGAATACAAGAGTCCGTCGATGCGATGCGAACAGTCTTTCCCTTTCTGGCCGAGAATTTATCTACAACAGCAGCAGAATTACAAGGCTCATATGAAAAGAGCTATCCCGGAGATGATATGTTTAGCTTATTACCAGAAGGCTATACTGATTCAAAGGGGTGCAAGTTTGAACATAGAAACGGGTCAAGGGAACCAACATGCGGTACAACTGAACTGGATGAGGAGACAATATCACTGATTAAAAAGCTTAACAACAGAGATGTTGCCGTTTACAAAGCGGCTGTTGAGAGATTTGAACTGCAGCAAGAGGTGTTAGCTGAGTATAACAGCGGATTGCTGTAGTGCCAAGTAGGTAGATGGCTTGTAAATAAACTAATGGTATAGAATATATTGCAACTCATTGTTTAGTATGTGTGTTGCTTTCTAGTGGGCGCCAATTGTTTCTTTCAAAGGCAAGCTAGTCAAGAAAAAAAAATCCTATCTCTATCACCTTTGGATTATATTATTAGTGTTTGACCCCCTAGCTCAGCCACCTCAGAGCGCTCCACTAGTGCGGCACACTTGATTGATCTCTACTTTATCATTAGTTTGCTCTTTATTTTAAAGCTTATTCTCAGACATATATAATACTCCTCTATCTTCGAAGAATCATGCATTGTTAGTTCCCTCGCCATTCATACGTGCAACGTCATAGAAGAATGGATGTTTCAATGCATCATTTGCCGTTATGCGCCTGGAAGATGCGTGATATCACGGTTTATGAAGATGAAGGAGAGGAGATAGTAATAATTGTTAGTGTATATATGGCCTGCAAAGACAATCAAAGGCAAACTAAGATCAAACGAAGTGACCAAATCACCAAGACTTCACATTAAACACATGGATGCATATGATAAAACAATACAAACGCGGACTTTCCTGGCTGGATCATATTGCAACATTTTTGATAACAAATCAACTGCAGTGGAATCTAATGAGGGTACTAATTCTGCAATTCCGTTTGGAGGTGGAGGATATCTTGGTAAATTGGAATGATATTCTGGCAAATCAACTATACCAGGATAATCTGCTAAACTGGGAGTTCCTAATAATCTAAAGATCTTTTCCAATTGATCTCCCTCGGATGTACCTGCAATCAAAGGTCTGCCATTGGCCATTTCTGCAAAGATACACCCTACACTCCAAATATCCACAGGTGTGCTATATCTCCTTGATCCCATTAATACATCCGGGGCACGATACCATAATGTAACAACCTCATGTGTATATGATCGTACTGGTATACCAAATGCTCGAGCTAAACCAAAATCGGCCAGTTTAAGTTGTCCTTCTCGATTGATTAACAAATTTGGAGGTTTCAAATCTCGATGTAATACCCGATGATGATGACAATATGCCACACCCATTAGTAGTTGATATAAGAAACTTTTCATAATTGGTAAATCTAATCCAGTATCACATACATCTAAATACTTTTTAAGATCTTGATCTAAGAATTCAAATACCAATGTAAGTTTCTTCTCTGTGTGTACTACATCATATAGTTTTACAATGTTGGGATGTTTAAGTTCTTTCAAGCTGATTGATGATTTGGTTGTTATGTATGATATGTTTGTGCATTTTGTATAGAGAATGGCAAAAGAACAAATGACAAGTCAGATATATTGATGAGAACAAGACACGTCAGTGGCAGATAAAGCATATCATAAACACAACATCACAACATACAAACTACAGACTACTCACAGACTAATCTCCCGAATAGCCGTGCTAGGGATACCCTCATCTTCGGCCTCTAATCGTATCTTCTTCAATGCAAGGATTTCACCGGATACTTGATCCTTTGCTTTGTAAACTACTCCATATGTACCCTCTCCGATCTTTTCCATCTTCTGATATCGCTCCATTTTGTAATGTTATGTATGTTTGATGTTGGTTTGTGGTAAGTAGAGGTATCCTTTGTTGTTTCACCGCCGCGCCGCTGGAAAAGAGATAATATATATCTACAAGCTATTGTTCTCTTGTGAAAGGGGCCTAATGCTGCAATAATATGATGCGTTAATGTTGATAAGAACCACTTTTTTTTGTCAAATGAAAATATGATCAATTTTTGAGACTCTGTTCTATCGCCATTTTATTCTTTGTGCAGTTTCGTATCGCATTTTTTATTTCAACGATTAGATACCTTCCTCAACCACCAGAGCTGCAAGGAAGTCGGAGTTGAGTTGTATCATACAATATAAAACAGTTGAACATATTATAATCTGTATAGAGGAGAAGTAGAAGAGGAATATTCAGACGAAGACTGGTTTTCACAAGATATGCACAATAACAACTCTTCTTCAATGACTAATCATCTCCCCCCAAAATATGTGATTGGGTTCATAGTCCTTTCACTATCGTCAATATCAACAACTGTATCATTTACACTTCCACAACAATCAATAATACATAACTCATTGCAAAGTAAAACAAACTCTATAATACATACTACAAGAAAACCATTATTCGTTCAATCAAAAGAGAGCATAGACATAGAAAAAGATATTATTTCTGAAAAAGAAACTAAGTTAATAGAAGAAGGGGGCCAATTCAATCTACCAAAGTTGCCAGTATATACAACATCTGAGGAAGCATCAATATTCTTTGCCGATCCAGAAGATCTGAATGTAGGCATAGAGTCTACATCTGCAAATGGATTCTTCTGGCGAGGTGTGGTTGTTATTTTATGTGCCCTGTGGGCAAGTAATTTCGCTTGTGCTAAGGTTGTTCTAGATGTCCCAGGCGTGGATGCATCATTATATGCAGTGGCACGATTTTCATTAGCGGCTATATCATTACTTCCCGGTACCATTATTGCAGTTCGTAAAGGTGACATATCATGGGAAACTACCAAAGGAGCAATAGTTTGTGGAAGTTGGGTAGCATTTGGATATTTAGGTCAATTGATTGGATTAATAACAACAACACCTAGCAGAGCATGTGTAATATGTTCATTAAATTGCATCTTTGTTGCAGTACTTGCTGAATTGGTAAGGGTGAATGAAACAAAGGAACGGGGATATAGTACCGACTTTGATTTACGCAAGTTAATACCTGCATTAATTGCCGTGACGGGTGTTGCTATTATTGAGCTAAAGGGGGCTGCCGGAGGACCAGTCATTGGGGATTTGATTGCATTTACTCAGCCGATTGGCTTTGGTATGGCATACTTACAACTGGAAGAATTGGTAAAGAAACAACCGAGTGCAGGACTGCCAATATCATTCATCAAATTGGCAATTGTAGCCGTGGCCGCATGTCTATTCTTTGAATCAACGCCACATGCAGCAAAGGTATCAGCCGATTTAACATCCAATGTTGATGCACTCGATGCGGGTTTAGTTGTTGAGGGAGCTAAGCAATCTCTTAGCGGCATTACAGGCTTACGATTTCAAATACCAGATTTCACACCAATACTCTCCTCCCCGTTGGCTCTTGGTGCTATATTCTATACGGGAATTGTGACAACATCATTAGCACTATGGGTTGAATCAATAGCATTCCAATATGTACCGGCGACAGATGCATCTATTATACTGACAACAGAACCTCTCTTTGCAGCGGCTGCTAGTGCTGTTTTAGTTGGCGAAACGTTTGGATTCTCAGATGTTATCGGAGCAGTCTTTATAGTAGGGGCATGTATAACTGCTGTGAGGATGGGAGAGTCCGCCGAAATTTGTGACGAGGAGACAAAGAAATGCTATGTAGAAGAGATTTGAGATTGAGAGCGGAAAGATTTATTTCATTATGTTATCTCAAGAACGAAGTAAAACAATTTGCTATTGCTATAGCTATAAACCAATTAGGAAAAGAACGTATTATTAGACTGATCATAGAAGGATTTCATTTCAGTTTACTCAAGACTTTTCTTGCCATACTGAAGCCAGCGAAGGCAGCACACACACCACCCACATTGTTTACACACGCGTAAGATAATGCACGTGCTACTTCTCCTTTGTTCAACATCGCCACGATATCTACCGAGAATGTTGAAAAGGTTGTGAATGAACCACAGAAACCTACACCACATGTCAGTCTCTGTCGAGCGGTTATACCTCTGCTATCATTTGCTGCCGCTGCTGCATCAGTAATGGTCGGAATACCTGCTAGACTACCCAACACAAATGAACCTAGTATGTTTATCCCTGATCACATCATATTCACATGCCATATATAAAAGTGAGCATATCTTCATGTGAATATATTGGAGCATACCTTTGTCATATCAAATCACGGCAAGTACATACTCACCTGCAGTGTGCCATCCGCTATAATATGCAAATCGTGGGTGATGTTCAGCTATTTTGCGGTTAACTATATTTCCAATCTGATATCTTGCACATGCTCCAGTAACAGCTCCCACTCCAATATAAGCAAAATCAACTAACATGATGGTAATAATTTGGTTGAATGCTGCATTAAGTAGTGTTGATGTTTGCAAGGATGTAGGTTTGATGATACCGACTCTACCTTTGAATGACGATGAGGGGACAAAGGCAATAGTAGTGTCGACAATAATGGAAGAAAGGAGAGATAGCATACAATCCAATCCTCCATCCTCCCCCAAACAAAAGATTTTGACTTTTGACAAGATATTTTTTGCAAAAGTCGGTATAAAGCTTATGCAAGACCAAATCTCTGGGCCGGGGTATCCTATTTTTGACTTTATACACAGTGGCCCTTACTCACAAAAATGTCGAATGATCGGCCATTGCAATAAAACTACAAGGAATAATGACCTAAAATTGCACAAGGCTCCTCTACTATATATTTGTAGTTTACATACCGAGCTATATTGTCTAGATCGGCCTGGAAAAAATCGCCTATTTTTTGTTAGTAGAAAAGCTTAGCAAAACAGTTTTTACTAAATAACTTTTTACCTATTTATAATCATAACAAAGCAGTGCCAGATTCGGATTCAGCGTGCAAATCTGCATCGGATAGGATGTCTCCACATTTATAATTCGACGATTGGAAGACCTTCATATTTCAGATTTGTTAGTGATTTTGCCTCATTTTTACCAGGGTTTTGTACCCGAGTGCTTACCCATGGGTAAATACCCGTCAAATCGGGTCGGGTAATGGGTAATTACCCATAACCATTACCCAACCAACGTAGGAATTAGTACAGTTACCCTATACCCAATACCCGATGACCTGTAATGGGTATACCCAAGGCCTAAATTTTATGAAAATGTCCCTTAATCAGCCCATTTTCAGCGTCGAAAATGAGGAATTTCCAATTTCTGGCACCGCGAGGCGGGTTCTAAAATAAGTTCCAGTAAGTTCCACAAGTTCCCCATAGAAATCTCACACTTTTTTAAGCAACATGGAATTTAACCATAGTAGGCTATCGGCGGCGGCATGGCGACCAACACTTCTATACTAATGAAATACCGCCGGAACATTACTCACTGGACCTATATTGATTTATGCTGAGAACAGATACTTTGGAATGGGGCCAGAACCGCTTTAATTGTACCAACAGTAGTTTACTAACAATATAACCGTTACAACGATGTAGTTATTGCAATAATACACAACAATATACAACAATACACTACAATATACACCACTATAGTCGATTCAACTAATATTTAATGATATATGATGATGTGGTTTACATAGAAGGCGTTGCTGGGGTGCGTATATGCCGGAGGCGCCGCCGTCAAAATGTCGTTTATTTTAAGGTGCACTTCATATGTTAATAATGTTAAGGGTGGTATATACAACAATACAACAACACCAAACAAATAATTGCAATTAGTTTATGGGTTGTTAGATGGATTAGTATTGTTAGCTTAGAGATTGGAGGGTTTAATTTGAATGGCAGTGGGTATAATTAATTTAATTGTTGTTGTTTATTGGTTAGGGTGGTGACAACAATATGCAGTTAGTAGGGTGAGATGGATTTGATTAGTCATGTATCAATGGTTGGTATATGCTATAACTCTGGTATAAGTGTTGGAATATTGGTGTTACTTCAATGGAGTCCATTCTCAATCAGCAACAAACAATACACAGCGCAATTTGTAGCGGCCAAAGTAGTGCAACAGTATTATGTGATATGGTGTGGTAATAATATTATGGGTGGGGATTATACACAACAATATATCATTGTAGAGGTATTGTTATATTTGTTCCAGATGATTTAGCCTATGGAAGACAATATACAACAACACACAACAATACAACAACAATATCTGATATTGGACATTATACCATTGTTTGAGGGATTAGGCACTAGAACCATCGGCAACTCGACAATATAAGATTTTAGATGGGGTTATGAATGTTATTTTGGTGTGTGGAGTTTATTGGATGACAGTATATCAAGTATATGTTGGAGTTTTGGGTATGTTGAGTTGAGGTGGGGATTGGTTATATAATTGATGTTTGGTATCTAATATGGTGGAATCTAAGTGAACCCAATGCAATACAACAATCAACTAATACATAAGAAGGTGGAGATATGATGGTTTGACTATTGGAGACATTATATTTATTGAAATGGTCTGGTTTATTCAGTGTTTCTACTTTGAGGTACAAATTTACAAGGTGGGTGCTGACTAATCATAATTATGATAGTAGTTGAACAATAAGGAGTATTATAATGTATTATTATGATACTAAACTACAGGACTGTAATGTATTTTATAGTGCAACTAACTTAATCCTATTCTATTAGTTGTTGACATATCATGTGCACATTTTTCAAAATCATAAGAAAATGTGAAACGACTATTGTAGACCGCATTACCGTCCTCCTACACCGTCACCGCCATACCAAATCAACCATTATATTATAACACCACTATAGGACGATTTATGTGGTGATAGATTGGCAATAAGCCCGGAAACAAGCCACATATCCTCGCAATTATGTCAATATTTCATCGATGAAGAGGTGGTTGAGGAGAAGTAGAATATCGTCATCTATTGGGCAATTTGACTAGATCCTTCTTGTCAGTATTTAGTATGGGTTATATATCATTGATATATGCGCCGGATAACGGTGGTAACATCCTCTATTAGCTGCATCAGCCGCCGATAGCCATGATGTGTTGCAATGTGAGTAGTTGTTATTTTTTATTTTTGAGATTTGGATACCGCGGTGCCAGAAATAGAAATTCCTCAGAGTCCATTTGCACCGGAAATTTTCATTTCAGAGAAAATTTTGGCGATACAACCTCTATTTATACGAATTCCTCAGTAGAAATCATTACCCAATACCCAACCCGTTACCCTTGTTTTTGCCAATGGGTAACGGGTAAGTACCCGGCACCCAACCAGTGCAAAATCTGAAGTCGGTTATACCCATTACTAACTAACCATCGACTTTTGCACTCGGGTACAAAACCCTGATTTTTACTACGGCCGGCCCAGAGATTTAGGATACCGGGCTTTATACTGCTGATTAAGGCGACTCCCCCGCTAATTCTGTGGTATCTTTTTATGAGAGTAGAAATCAGAAATCTCACAAATTTAACACGATGGCACTATGAGAATTTATCTACTACTTTTAGCGTACCATATGATATAA
>Ga0214479_100681_pt1 | contig 18540 bp, 23 predicted proteins | sample M1_20Mar14CPVII9_5_FD_165054 | JGI IMG/M metagenome (GOLD analysis project Ga0214479, IMG submission 165054) | Marine eukaryotic communities from Monterey Bay, California, United States - M1_20Mar14CPVII9sort6BwellE14 | ecosystem: Environmental > Aquatic > Marine > Unclassified | place: USA...
CATATAGTGTGCTGGATAGATTTGTGGTTCATACACATATGCAATCTTCCTTTCAAATGTACTCTAATTTGTTTGCCGTTCCAAAGAATCTAAATCATCCCATATCTTTATACTAAATCTTTGAATCTGTATTGTCGGTACCATCCAATAATATCTTTAATCCATCTTCTTCAAGCGATGCATATCGTTTCAAGTACTACGGTATAAACCCCGTTTCGATACGATTGTTGCTATCATATCACAGATGATTTAATTGTTTAAGTATTCCCTTTTCCTCGTTTGATACCATGTGCAATACTAGACGACGACGTGTATACGCAGTGATTTACCAATGCATTATACCCAAACACTTGACAAGCAAACTTTAAATACACCGCATAGCTCCTCAACCCGCTGTTGTATGTTACTTGTATTAATTGTAACTTTCATTATTATTTGCTGATGTTGTCAACGGGGTATTATCATAGTAAAGGTCGTGTGGGTAGTAGAATAATCGGGAGATGAATCGGGAGACGATGATATATTATTATGGTTTCATATCATCGCGTGCCGGCCCATTATCGACCCCAAACGTCAGACGATACTAACATATGATATATATCATTATCGAGCGGAACACGACAGTGATATCATACTTGTGATTGTTTATATATCGTATGATATGTTAAATGTTAAAGCTGCATCTCGATTGCAATTATGAAGTAGTAACTTTGGGGTATTCTTGTGTAATAAATAAGATGACCGCAGAAAATTTGACACCATCACGATGTATTGTATCTAATCTATATTATTGGTGTATCTACCATCACTATATTACGATTATCTGCGTAGTATAGAGGGAAGAAGCGGCGGCCATGATTGTGCATTTTTGTTTGATTTTTAGTTATTTTAAGTGTTACATGTGGAATATATCTTTCGCATTGAAGCTTCTTAGTGTATCTCTGGTACTCATTATTTCTGGTATCTTTTTGATTTTACTAAGAGCTGCTAAGCTTTTATTTTTAAGTATTTTTAAGTCCATACTAGGTCCTACGTTCAAAACACGTGTCCATATCTTCTCGGACTTGAAGTAAGCTCTATTACTTATTGCAAAAGTCTGATGTGACATACTTAAAAATAACAGCACCATAAACCAACTCCCGTATATAACCGTCCTTCCTTGTCCTATTTATTGCATTCGTGTTTTTTTTGGCGATCTGCTGAATATATCCGGCTTTTTTATGTGTCCGTTTTGTATATTTTTACTAATTATAGTCGGATAATCTTGGATAGTACGACCTTTTGTACCCAAATAGTTACGCATTGCAAATCTTTTTGCTGACGATTGCTAGCTCTTGCAAATCAATCTTCTCCTTTAGCTTACTCAATATCATAGAAACAAAGTAGAACATAAAGGTATGTCGTAAATGGGTATCAAGTCGGTTGGTCGCTGTGTGTATCGGATTTGGCTGTGAGAGTAAGGAGTGAGGAAAACACATCTTATGTGTTTTGATTGATATTGTATGTGATGTGTTGGCGTTGGCCTATTGCAAATATATCGTATATATTGCTCTATTCCTTGTGATGATTATACATCTGTAAGAATGTTCTAACATCGTTCACTTAATTTGACAGGTGATAGGAGAAATAGCAGCTCATAAGGCAAAAAGAAGATACAAATAAGCTACAAATAAGCTATAGAAGCACAGCACAAATGTATCAGAGCAATAGAAGAAGCATGATATGTCAAAAGAGATTGTTTATATCATTAGTGATATGCTACACAATAGCAGTAGTATCTACTCATCAGTACACACCGCATATCGGGGCATTCTCTACTCCTCCGATACCGCTGACTTCATCACAGTATAATGCACAGAGAATACAGATTGCAGAGAATAGCTATCACAGTAGAAGAAGAACATATACTTTTGCAGCAGCGTCAATAGATGAGATAGAAAGTACAGATACAACAATTGATAAACATGCTAATACACCAGACAAAAATGACGATACATACCTAGGAGATCAAGTATTATCCTCAGTGGAATCATTAGCGAGATCGGTAGGATCAGCGGGTAACAATCTAGTGTCAGATCCATCATCTAATGGTAAAAAGAAATCATTATTTAATGTTAGACGTCCATCTGTAAGTCAACGTGGTGAATTAATACAATGGCAGCGTGATAATTTACAAGATAGAAAGTTTGATGAAGAGTTGGAAGAGGAGGGGAGTATATTATTGGAAGATAAGGAGTTTAATCGAATGAGTGCGCTTATTGCTGCTTTACCTTCGAGACAGAGACGAGCTAATAGAAGAAGAAGGAGTAGTAATGGAAGTAAAGCGGAAGAGAGCAGTAGTGACACATCACTACAACCACCAAAAAGCAAGAAGGGCAACAAAGAGTCTTCCTCTTCTACCAAATCCTCATCCTCGTCATCAAAATCATTCAAATCAGAATATAAAAAAGATTCAACATTAATAACAACAGCACTCGAAACATTAGAAAAAGACATGGCATTATTAGATAATGTTGCCTCATCACAATCACAATTAAGTGGTACAGAAGTTGGTTTATTACTTGGGGCGGTATTTGCTAGTGGCGTCGGGCCTATTGCCTTCCCGGGTACTAGTGTTACTGAATTGTTGGCACCGGCTGCTGCTGCTTGTAAGTTTTCTTTTGTATGTTGTTGTTAGTATTGGACATTTGGTGTGTAATGATTTTAATATACTCATTGCAATTCTGCTCACATGATATTGAACATATACACACAATCATTAGTCACGGCATCAGTTACAATTGGTTCAGAATATATAGGCAGAGTAGCGGTAGCAGATGGGAAGGAAATAGCAGCCAATACTATTCAATGTGCTGCCGAGGCTGAGGCATTCCTTGCCAATGCCGAACGTGTCAAGGCAATCTCACCCCTCTGTGTTGGTATCGGTGCCACATGCGCAGCGTTATCATTACTAGCCCCGGCTATTATTGAGGCAATGAATCTACAAGGATCAGTTATAATGTTAACAGAGATATATCTCTTCTGTCCATTGGTTAGTGTATTAGCCGCGGCTGTGGCAAACTTGGCATTAGAAGAAACAAAGGGCTTTGCAGCCAGGGCAGTTAATGTTGGTGTACGACGATTCTCAAAACGTAGTATGGTAGGACAGACATGGTTATCAACAAGTGAACAGGTCCAACGCAATTCTAAGTCAAAGACTGATCGCTGGTGGTACTTTGCTGGATCGGTATTACCCGCTCCGATAGTGGGAAGTCTAGTCGGTGGCCCGTCTCTTAGTGCAAAGTGTATTGTTATTGCTTCGTTGGCAGCTGCTCAATCGGCATACTTTTTAGCTCAGGCCGAGGGAGTTGTGGCAAGGGCAACTGATGCAGTGGCCTTAAAGGCACGATCTGCAGCTGTATGTGATACCTATGCCAATCAGGGAGCACGTAACTCGGCAATCCTACCATTCACATCGGCTTTGAGTGCCTTTTGTGCAGCGGCAACTGCGGCTACTGTGGAACTTCCCTTCCTTGACACAGTCTCGGCCTTATATGGGACTGTTGGTGAGGTGGCATTGGTATCTTTATTTCCCATCCTTTCATCAACATTTGCTGCCGCCGCTGCTGTTAGTAAGGCAAGATGTGAGGTAGATGCCGAGGCGGCTGCTCAAGCGGCAAGTACATTGGCATTAGAATATGATACAATAAATGGTAGTGGTGGTGATCCAGTATTACGACCATTTCAGGCAGTGAAAGAGTTGATGAGATTAGCAGTGAGTAGTGGTTGGAGAAGTATCAAGAAGACAGTTATTAATCCCTTTAAGAACTCATATAGAGTCTGGAGAAGTACGCTGTTGGGATTTAAATGGAGATATATTCGACCTTGGAAAGAGGGGAAGGGTAATGGTAATAGATTGGAAGGAGAAGAAGGTATAGCAGCGACGTGAATGTCTCCTATGACCACTTACTTCTGGGAAGAAGAGCATACAAAGTAAAGAAAGAAGTTATGGACTTTATTCCTGTTCTAACTCTAAAATCATATATCAATTACGATCTAGAAATCAGACTCATAGTATCTGTATTCTTCCGTGAATGCGGCAGCTTCATCCCTCTGCTCACTTCTAATCTCATCTAGATATGATTGATAAGAAAGTAGTGCCTTTGCATATTCATCTTTTGTTGCATCTCCATTCTTGTACATCACTTTGATGTTCGTCAGAGACTCTAAACTCCCATCCTTCACTGCAATCATGAAGTGTTTTAATGACCTATCCATATTGCCTGCTTTCGCCTCTATTACACCTAGATACCACCTTGCACCCGCATCACCTCCTATAGCTGCCAGCTCAAAGTAATACACAGCTCGCTTTCCATCTTTTTCTACCCCCACTCCTTCCCAATAAAACCTACCAATCATGTGATATGCTAATGAATTGCCAAGTTCTGCTGCCTGATGCCATAATTCTAATGCTTTGGTTTGATCTTGTGGATATCCATTTAACCCTGCAAAATAGAAAAGTCCAAGTTGGTGTATTGCTATGGGATCATTCAACTCCATTCGTTTCTTATATCTGTTGAATGTCTCCTCAACCGATTCAGGAACTAGAGTTCTACAAAATGGACACACATAGTCCTTTTTACAAGTGATTCTTGATTGAAAATCATTAAAGCAACCATTGCAAATAACTTTTCCACAACATGCCATGTATGTCTTTCCCGAGATTAGTGACGGTAATCGTGTCATACAGATTGGACAGTCTTCTTCTGGTGTTGGTTGTTCAAATAGTTTCTCATCGTGCAACTCAGCTACCAGTCTGTCACACTTTTTCTTGTGTTTTGTTCGGTGCTTCTTCTTACACGCTGCATTGCAATACTTTACTAATTGACATTTGTTACATGTATTCATATCATCGCTATTTCCCTCCTTACCACAACTAGCACATACTGACATATTGTCCAATATAGCCAGACTATTGAAATTCTCAGTGATGGTTTGTTCAATTGATGTGAACTCTTTTTCATTCGATGTTATTTCTTCATTATCATTCTTATAACTACCAGTGCTAGAATCCACATCCATAGAATCGCAATTAATACCACCCTCTTCTTCTACATTATTAGTAACAACAGGTGGAGTGAGAGTGTTCCTATTTTCAATTTCATCAAACATGTGTTGAAATTCATCCCAATCAACATCCATTGAGCAACTTCCACCATTATTTGTAACAGCATTATCATTACTCATATTTCTGATGTTCTAATCCCAAATATGCGGTACAACAATCACGCAATGCCTACACGAATCTGTACCTAACTTTGTATTGTAATCAGTTGTTATCAATCCAAGTGCAAACCAAAAAATTGCAATGAGATGAACCTTATAAAATTATATCTCAAAGACCGCTCACCGATTTGGCCGCCCCTCACAATGGTAATAATACCTTTCCTCAGTATATTCAGCAATAGAATAGCGAGAGTATAGTTCATATATCACTACAACTACTGCTCTAAACAACTCTTCTACAAAGTCGTCAGAAAAGTCACCCAAGTGACTAATTCGTGATTTCGTGATAATTAATAACACACGTGATAAATTCGTGATTTATCGCACATCAAAATCAATAGACCATCACCTTGTCGTCTTCCATCACTAGTAACAAACCTTCAACATTTACCATCATAAGTAGAGTACTAATAAGGTGAGTAAATAATTATATTGTTGTTGTTGGTGAGGTGGTGGTGGTGGTGGTGCTTTTACTGTCGTCGTCGTGTGTTGAGGCATTATTGTGCATAAGATGTGTACATATTTACATCTCATCGAATAAACAAATCTTTCTCCTCGTCTCCTCTTCTACCATCCACGCTTCAACCACCAATAATAATTTATTAATTGATATTTTATTAGGATTTATATATTATATAACAAAGTATGAATAAGTTTATTAAATTAACTGGCAAGCCTAATAAGAACTCGTCCAAAGAAGATCGAACAGACGCAAAAGATAAGGAGAATGCTCGTCTTCAGGCTGAGAATGCCTCTTTAGAGAAAGAACTTGAAAAATCAAAGAAAGTAATCAATTACATCTTGGACGATTTTATTCGTCTTAAGGATGAAAATGCTCGTCTTTATGGTCTTTGGTTGTCCTCTATTACATCGGCTGCACATGCTAATTATGCTCTTGTTTTAGAAGAACTAATGATGAAAGAGAAGAGGATTCCATAGATTCAGCTTCAGGATGATGAAAGCTTCTTATATTAGGATGCGGTAGTGTCGGGGTAAACCTTGACTATTATGTATGAACCCGCAATTTGTTTACCAACGAATACACCCAATGTCCTTATTTCATTACTTACGGCAGGGGATTGGATTGATTTTGAATTGAAATTTATGTATGTTTATTAGGTTCGCTTATGAAGAGCCAACCCATGATCTGTTATTCTTGTATAGATCAACATGTGAGCATAGAATCTGATTAGCTCGGATTCTTGCCATGATTGGGTTTACTTTAGAGATGTAAATATATAGTACATCTTATAACTATGACTTGGACTTAAAGTATCTTTAACTTCTTATCCTTGCCCTCAAGCCCCACGGATAGACTTGTACACATCATAATAACTACCATTCATATGAAATTGCTTCAGTCGGTCCAAAGGCGATTCTCATATCCAATGTACGTGTGAAACTATCACTTCCATACGTCAATAAATTATTCTGTTTGATACTGGCAAGGGTATCTGGATTCGTATCCCCTGGTATTGGACGATTCTCATTCAAACGTACTCGAACTGCATGGATAATACTACCCCAATTGCTATTGTATTCTCCTATGAAGGTATGTGCCCTTGCAAGTATCATCAAATCGGTAACACTTGCAATACTTCTTTGATATCTATCATGGCAAGTATCCTCAACTTTTGTACCCATCCTTAGATTTTGATCAAAGCCATCTTCTCCGTCACCATTCAAATGGAAAGCCATCGGCATGACATCCTCTTCCTCTCCATTGACAGTACTGACAGTATTCGGATTGAAGTAGAATGTTAACTCATGACAATCATTCCAAAGTATCGTATTATCAGTCAAATGTTGTGTATCCAACTCTGCAATCTCTCGTCTGACTGTAATTGGATCATCAGTAGCGATGTATACATTATGTTTCTGTATCTCAATCATTCCCGTTTCATCATTCATTGTACAAGAAGAGTCAGAACTATCCCATTGACGTAAGTAATGTATAAATGGTATATAGTTGGTAGGTAATGCATTCATATCAGCATCAAATCCCAATTGCATTCTCCAATAGGATTCAACTTCACCTCTTGATTCGGCAAGTAGCTTATCACCTCTTCGAACATGTATAGCCGTATACTCTTCTTCATCAAGTAGTGGTAACTCAAAGTTTGATAGAAGTTTCTGTACATCATTACCAATCCATGGTTGAAACTTGAGAAACCCAGCCTTGTTTAATATACCGAATAAATAATCCCATAACTTTCGTGAGTTATCTTGTATAGAAACAAACAGTTCTGCCTCGTTAAGTGTGGCACCTAGATTGAGTATCCATTCCCTAGCCTTCATTGGATTGAATACTGTACCTGATGACATTGTTCCATGATGTTTACGAAAGTATTTACGTAGCTGCCAACCATTGGAAATGACTACATTAGTTTTTGATCCATCTACATTTGTACAGGTTAATTCATCAAAACCTTTTCCACTGTTTGACATGGTTGATACTATCTTGTCCCAGTCATAATATGAATATGATTTACGTCCATTACTTAAGTATATCTTTGGATTGGGTGTATAACTACATGAAGTGGGTATTGAACAACCATTAGATAGAAAAGTTGGATGGTCAATTAGACGTGATAATCCCATTGGAAATGAATTACCACCACCATCTTCTTCTATTGGACAGCCAAATTGTGAACCGCCAGGATATCTATTATTATATATGTCGTCTGGCTCAAGTAGTAATAAACTACGATTTAGATATGTTGATGTTACAATGCTCATAATGTAGGCATTGAGTTGTGATCCATGGCCGTGTTTTGCAAAGGTATCTGGGAGATAGATGAAGAGTCTGTCGCACTGTTTATTGGTTGCATTTTGTTTGGCGTTGATTTCAATTGTTGGGTCTATATCTGGTAGTGATTGTAAGTTGGTATAAGATGATGGTGATATTAAGTTCTAATATTGAGGAACGCCAAGAGAAGGTAGAGATATGATTAAACACAGAAACAGTTTTTGTACTGAAAAAGTACATATCATATGCACACATATCACATTAGACTCATCTTACCTGCTCACGAGGTTCAACAACCTTTGGATCTAAATACTGATCTAAACCTCCTCCTTCTCTGCTGTCATCGTTGACTCGAAGAAGACGATTTTGATCGAGATCATTGAAACTTTGCAATAAGTCTGCTTTTCGTGTGGTCGACGACGAATGGAATCGTATGAGTATGACCCCTATTGATAATAGGAAAATATAACGGCGCATAATTGGATGTAGTAGCCTCTGCATTGATGTTAGCGGCGGCAACAGGGCGGCATTGCAAATCAAATATAGAAGGGTCTCGTCAAAAAGTCATTTTCAAAGCCATTGACACTATTTGGCGATCAAACTACTACTTATCAACTAGCTTTTTATTGTGCAGACACAGCAAGCGTACAGCAATCAGCTTATGTACAGCTACTGTATCCAAATTTGACATCAGTGTTTCATTTTCTGGGATTGCTATCCCACATCGGTATCCCCGTTGCAAGAATAAAAGTGCGCACGGCGAATCAATGTTGGGGAAGAGACGCCAGCTACGCTGTGTCTGATTATTTGATGCGTGCACATCTTGTGTTCATTCATTCATATCATGTGCTCATATCATGTGTTCATCATGACAACAGAGAGTACGGAGAAGGAGACCAGAACATTACTAAGGAGTAAACATAATCTATCTATCTAAACATTTACTTTATCCTAATTTTCTGTACAATGCCGTCATCCAATCCAAAGAGCTCTGCCAAATAGCTTAAGTAGGAGTACAATCTTCTTCGTCGATCCACCATAATCTCAAGCAACAATCTGATGCGTTTTCATGGAGAGGATCCCAGCCATATGCCAAACCACCTGATTAAGAGATAAGAGACAAGCAGAAGATGTACTTAGTTGGTGAATCTATATAATACACATAATACAACACACAAGATAAAACAATCTTACCACAACTAGAGTCGGACGAATCTTCACAATCCCTTACACACTTTTCAAGTATCCAATCGACATACCAGTTACCAGTTCCCACATCAGCAGTGCCACTACCACTATTTGAAAGACACTCCTTCTCCGACCAACTATAGCGCTTTGAACAACATTCTTCGGCACTATCATATAGCCATTGTTCCGGGTTTCTAATCATGTAATTCGGAGGCAGCGTCACATTTGCATCTAGGCATTGAATATCACTACTTCCCCAATCTGGATAGAAGCCGCTGACATCTGGTTCCTCGCCCAAACATTGATTAATATCCCAACTAAACCAACGAGTGCAACATTTTAGGAGAGTGTTTTCAAAGTATCCTCCGTTGATTTTCATGTAGAGGGGAGCATTCCCATCATTACTACAAGTTTGAGTATTACCTGTCCAATCTGGATAAAAGTCGGTAGATACCAAGGGTGTTATGAAAACAACAACAGTGAAATCTCCTACAGAGACAGTGGCGGTGCCGAGAAGAGTTGAGGCAGGGTCTGAACTTTGAGCTTGTAAATCACTGAGTAACGACCCATTAGCTATTGAGGCTTGGAGATTGGCTTTTATTTCGTTGTATATTTCATCCGAAATATCGTCAGCATTTGTACAAGCACTATCATCACACACCGCTTCTATCTCCACCGTAAACTCTAGTACAAAGTCTTCTAGCCTACGTGATGTTCGAAGTCCTCTACGACGTGTACAATCTGGTTCTTGTACCACAAAGGTACAACTTGTTAGTTCACCATCTGAATTGGTAGGGCAGCCTTTACTGGTCAATACTGTAGTTATATTCACCATTAACTCCTCAATCTCACTTGATGTTAGATCACATATGTCTCCATTGGGAATGGCTATAACTAATTCACCATCAAATGAAAACTCAAACGTTGGAGAAGGCGTCGGCGGTGACGTTGGCCGAACGGTCGGATTCTGGAAGTTGAGTAGAAAACAAGTGTTAGCGACAATTTAAATGATATTGATATAAACACATAACAATATGCAACTCACATGAGTCAGAGATACAGAAGTCGTAGGCGGAGACGTGGGACGTTGTGTCGGACTTGATGTTGGGCTGCCCGGAGGAGCTACTGCTTGAGAAGGAGCTTGGCTTGGGCTCTTGCTTGGATTCTTACTTGGGGATGATGAAGTCGGTGAAGCTGACGGTGGAGCCTGAACAACCTCCACAGGCGCTACCGATACTTCTTCTTCGGTTTGTACCACTGCAGCAGCTTCCTCTTGAACATGGTTATCATTCATCGTTGTGACGATGTCACCCACTACTCCCACTTGATCGGACTCAACCGTGTATACGACTGTGAGTGAATAAGTTTGTCCTGGCGAAAGATGTCTTCTAGTAGTTTCCAACGGAGAGATGATTTGGTCAAGAACAACACACGTCACTTGAATTGAATCATTTGTAGCCATTGAAGAGACTACCACTTCACAAAACTGTTTTTGTTCATCGGGATTGAGTAATCGCTCTTCAGGCATTATAAATTGTTGTTCTAGATCGACCTTGTCACCTCCACAAGCAGGTAGGGATTCAGTTCCATCCTCGAACAAATCTACCTCGGAATACAAATTGCAGCCAAACGATTGCTTGTTGGGTAGTACATATGCCAAGGCCATTTCATCAGTTACTCCAAACCATTGTGAGATACCATACCACTTAGCGTCGTACGAGGTGGTTGGAATCCATACACCTCGTTCTGTTACATATTTTGATGGGTAGTATGTATCAGGATGAGTACCCAGAATACGTCCGCCTTTAACCTTTCCTCCCATCATGAAGGTGTTACCTCCATAGCCATGCTGATGTTGAAAAAGAAAAGAAGATATCAATTAGGAACAAGTATAGAGGAAGAGGCATATGATATGCGCACATATCACTTACATCTGTGCCGGACGAGCCGTTCAATGTAATAGTTCGTCCAAACTCTGACGTCAAAACGACAACAACGTCATCCCACAAGTTCAATGCTGAGCTCATTAAAGCTTCTCTTAAATACCACAGAGGCTCGTTTAGCCCACCATAAAGATTTGCAAGCTCTGTCTTCGTATCGAAGTGAGTATCAAAGCCGGCAAGTTCACAGCCAAAAACATCTTGATTGACATTCCTTAGATCTCGAATCTGAATGAGTTTCACAATTTGTTTTAGACAATAGCCTATCCCAACCTCTGGAATGTTGGCACTGACAGATGAATCTACATTGCTAAGCCAATCTCTATAGTCTGTTGATTCATAGTAAGTATCGACTAGCTTTTGTGACCAATGGTTGCCGTGTAGACCGCTTGTACCAGGGTCTACTTGTTTATTGAGTGATAGTATCGTTGGTAGCATGTCTACTCTTTTACTCACATCAGGCTAGAAAGGAAAGAAAAGACAAGGGTTAGTACTAGTATTATGAAAAGTGCACAAGATGTGATTCTTCTTTTTTTAGAATACCGGCTTGATTGGTAGGTATCCTTGAAAAATATGAAGTAATGAACACATGATGTGTTCATTTTGCAACGAGCAAACACAAGCTACTCACACCATCCCCATCAGGGCTAGAAGGAATAGAAAATACAAGGGTTAGTATGTAGATTGAGATGATGAGATATGAAAGTAACATATGATGTGTCATTTTTCAAGATAACCAAGCGGAGAAAAAGGAAGTACACGAGATGTGTCACTTATTGCAAACGATTGAAACCATTGAGCTACTCACACCCTATAGAATTGATCAACGCCCAACTCGTTTCTTGAAGATATAACATCTATCTTTCTACCCAACGAGGGTTTTCCTATGATGTTGGCTAGTATCTTCTGCATACTGATTTGACCCATTGCTCTATTATTGCCCAACGTATCGGCCATTCGGCCAAGAATACCACTCCCTGGCTGATCTCTAAACACATCAACAATCAGCTCTTCCTTCTTCATGTCGTGATGACTGAATAACTGGGCGGTAGTTTCACTCTTGAAATTATCGACATCCACCGGCTTAGACATTGTTCCGATGTTTGTAAAGAATAAACCATCCCCAGCATTATATATCTCAGCAAGCCGGGAAAGGTGGTTGTTAACTCCAAAGCTTGAGCAAGGCTGTGGAGGTTGTGAGTCGTCTGTGCCTATGTCGATCTTAGTCATCTCGTCTGTGGATAGAGAATTAATATATATGTCGGCAAGACTGTTGTCAACTCCTCTACGAGCACGATATTCATCATACAAGGCTTGACATCCATCGGGATGAGGAGTAAGCATGTTCATGGAATCTTGCCCACCAAACAAGTCAATGTGTATTATCGCCTTGTAAGGAATGTCGGGGACCTTTGTATCCGTGGGTGTTCTTGGCCGTTCATTTCCATTGGGGAGGACAAGATTTGACGTTGCAAACTCGGGTGTAGATAACATCAAGACTTGAGCTATTCTCGTGGCCAGTTCAAGTCCTCCACCTTCTGCAGTAAGGTTTGCCTCGAAGGAATCTTCAATTATTGTTCGACTAGCCGGACTGATTCGATTTGCTAACATCAGGAGGGCAAGCTGCCCTACAACCTCGGTGCTTGTTCCGGATGTTGCAAAGTCTAGATACCCAGCCTTGTATCGATATGGTGGACTGCCTTCTAGCCTTCCCACATTACCACATTGTGCATCTCTAAATGTACCAAGCTCGAAAGCAGGGCCAGGGCCAGCGTTACAGTTATACCCTAAGCCAGTCATGGGTAAGTTATACATTGTATTTTGAGATTGGGCCACGATTCCCAATGTCAACAACTCGCCTTCTGGTGCAGTCAAACCAGATTCTTGATGAGGACCAGCTGGATAGAAGAAAGGGTTATAAAAAGAGAACTGATCCGGACTATAGAACAGAGATGAATCAAGTTATAAGTTTGTGCATAATGATTGGTAAAGACAGAACAACAGAAGAAAGATCCCCTCGCCCTCAAACTTACATTAGATATGGTCCTTCCACAATAGCATTGAATCCTGCTTCCAAGAAACCTGCTGTTAGTCTTTGATGATCAGACTTTGTAAGTGAGAAACTTCTACTTAGATGCATCAGTCGAAGCAGAGGGCTAATAACTGTGCCTCCATTAGGGTCCAGGTCAGCCTCGACTGAAAGAGCTTCATTACTTAGGACGATTGATGCCGTAACTGCCTTGAGATTTCCTCGTTCTCCAAGACTTCCAAATACCAATTCTTCCGAATCATGGACAAATGTATAAACACCAGTTTTAAAGGCCTCCGAACAACCAAGCACTTGATTTTGAGTTGGATTAGAATACCCAAAGTTTTTATGTAACATTAAGCAGACAGATGGTGGTGTATTGGGATGATTATGAACATGATCAATGTAAGCATCCGTCTCTTGATAAGCTGATACAAGCTCGGGATCTACAATGTCGTAAAATGTTGGACTGGAAGATGCGCGTATAGCGGTTTATGAAGATGGAGAGAGACGATAGTAACTCAAGTTAGTGCATACGGCTGCAAAGACAATCAAATGAAGATACATAAAGGCCAAATGAAGCACTCAGATCTCAAAAACTTCATATGGAACACATGAATTCACATCATAAAACAATACTAACGCGGACTTTCCTGTTTCTAAAGTGGAACGACCCGCATGCCGTGACAACACTCATGATGTTCTTGAGGTAAATGTATCCGCTGCTAAACTCGTCCTTGATTCTGAATACAGTCTCGGTAGTGTAATCATCCATTCCAGTCTTCTTGTATACTGTAACACCGTCTGGAACTTCATTTCCAACCAGAGTATATGCCTCATCACCAGTGAACATTGAAGGATCAAATGCTCCAACTCTAAGTTCAAGAACTTCGGCTCTTGTAGGCAAGGCATCAAACGGCATCGTTTCTGTTACGGAGGTATCACACAGACAATAGTCAGTATCATACACTTCCCCGTCGCCGCATGATTCGGCCACAGTTGGGTAAGGTACTTGCCCAACTCCGGCATTGCTATCATCCCACTGAACGTGAAAGAATGAAACCGTCTTCTCTGGATTAACATGACTTTGAACTGGAAGGTGACAAGAAGGAGGAATGAAATGTGGCAGTTAAGTGAAATACTGTTATAATCGAGAGTTCAAGTACAGTTGTAATAGACACGTTTGTTCTTACCTGTCGGATAGAAGTCTTCTCCTCGAACCGTCTTTGTCTCCTCGGGGGCATGAACAATAGCAATCAATCCTCCAGAACTAACCTTGATATGTATAGAGCAACTGGCAGTAGACCAGTGCCATCTTGTTAAATCTTTCAGGTGTCTATCATTAGCACCAATATCTGCACAACTCTGATGATAAGTACAATGGCCTGCATGTCCGCCAGTAGGACCTATGCGTTGCGGGTCACATGACGATCTACCCCAATCTTGACACCGAGCTTCGTTGCCTGCATATGTGAGCTTTTCACGACGATACTCACTCAAAACATCTGCTTTAGGACAATCATTAGCACCTTCGCCACAAGCATATGGCGGCCTGTCTTCATAACCACCGCAGCAAGTTGAAAGAGCTGAGGGGATCTTCTTATTGCCACACATAACCAGCCAATTATTCCAGTTGGCAAACAGCTTCACAGGACCATTCTTGTTAGTGAGGTGGTTACTTGGTTCTCCATAGAATGGAAGGTGAACGCATGGTACAGGGATGTACTCGTAATAGACACCAGGCGTCACCTCAACGACCTTTAAGGTAATGGGGGAGAAGAAGAAGGATTAGAAAAATGAATTTTGTGCACATCTTGTGTTCACTTTTTATAACTTACCTTTACAGTATCAACTAAGCATAACCGTTCAGTTGCATCAACGTTACAGTCGTCAAGGTTTTCATCAAGTGTTATAAGGGTTTGGAAATCACACATATCTTGTGGCCTCTGGCTGGGAAGTACTGGGAATACGAGATCTGTTGCATGATTTGGGGAGAAGGAGAGAATCAGAGTGTTAAATTATGACAAATGGTAAGGCATCCTATAATGAATGATTGAAACTTACCATCAACATCATCATGTGGCTCATTAGCACAGTCACTCGTTGGTTTATGGTTTCCGTCATCTGAATTGATTTCCAATGTTCCAGAGCGAAGTGCAACTCTAACAGCCTGATTACATCCGGCGGAAGATAAACATTTGGGAAGAGTATATCTAATCTCTGTTGCAAAGGTGGTGGTCCTAGGAAAGGATACTATACTCTCTCCAACAATCGGATTAGCCGTTGTAATGAAGATCCAATCAGGATTGCTGGCATCCTCGGTGTAATAGAAATCAACTCTATCATATTGCAAAAGTCTGTTGACAGGCCGCCTATTTGATATCACGGTGGCTTTAATGCTCACCTCCTCGCCACCTCTCAAATCATTACCCGATACAGTTTCTACAACGATCTTTTTAACGGATTCAGTAACTCCATTGTCATTATCAGTAGCACCATCTACACATCCGTCAATAGTACAAGATGTTTCATCATTACCACTGCCACACTCCTTCAATGGATCAGTACTGTCAACCCTGATGTTATCGTCCAATAATGTTAAGGAGTCACACTTATTGCTTTGTCCAGTACAAGCGGGAGCACCCCACGAGCTATCATATGAAGCTTCACCAGATCCATTATCAGCGAGTGTGTCATCAGGGACGGCAGGGTTCTTCGGATTGCAAAGCTTGGTAAACAGAGCCGAATTAGGATCCAATGTAAGCCTTCGGATATCTTTCCCCTCTTGCCATTGGTTCACACCTTCTTTAGTATACCAGCTGTTTGGCTCATAATACCACAGAGGCTTGGGATCACCTCCGAGTAATCTATATTTGGCTCCCTTCTTGAGAAAAGGTCGGGAAGGAAGATCTTCACACAGAGGAAATTTGTCCCCTATGTAACCACCTAAAAGGTCTATCTTAGGAAACCAGTCTCTGTTATTCGCATCATTTAGTGTTAATGGGTCGTTGAAGCTCCCTGGTATGTAGGAGACAGAGTGGTGAGTTAGTTGTATGAAAAAGTGCACAAGATGTGTCATTTTTTAAGGATACCAATGAAGGTATCCTTTGAAAAAGTAAGCACGAACTCTTTGCAAAGAGTTCAAGCGCACAGTGATGACAGAACTCACCTCCAGACCAGTCAAGGTCTTCATAGTTGCCTCGTCGTGTTGATGTTTGAAACGCTGTCCATATTTTACTACTTTCGAATATATTAGATTGGTCATAATTAGCTATCCTCCTCCCAAATTGATCTAATACTGCCGTTCCGTTCTCATACAATTGAATCGTTCCAATAGTATGTAATTGAAGGAGCTCTCGTGCATAGTTCTCATCGGGGTATGCAAGGCTATCGACAAGATGCCAGCCACGAGCTACGGCCTTGTTATTATCGTATGTAAGCTGTCTTGACATTTCCTCGTTGAATGAAGCTCTCTTGATGACATCTTTATAGGTGGACATGCATGAATTGACAAAGTTGTCAAGTACTTGGATATTCGTCTCAGAGTTCTGTTCATCCTTGTTTGTTGCAGTAGAAGTTGCAAAGATCTTCATCAAGGCCCAGGCATTCTTTTGACATAATTGATCAGGAGCGTTTAATACTACCTCGGCCCATGTAGTCTTCTTCTGGCTGTTGTATCTGATTTCACCTGAATCTAGCTTCCTGTTCTGAGCAGCAAAATAGTCGCCACTTAGTTCAGGGACAGGTGCTACTTCGTTCTCCGATCCACAGACAACTACTCCTCCTCCCTCAGCTCCAGCCCAAGGTGGTTGATACTTCCATATCGGTTCTCCATATTCTCCACCCACATTGCTCTAATATTGAAAGAGAGGAAGAAAGAAGGATGGACGAAAGTTAGACTAGGGGTTGGGGTAAAGAGTATGATGGGATTAGTGAAAGACTTACCGTATCACGTCGATTCTAAGAGCGAGTATGAGATATGAGGGGATAGGTTAGAAGAGGATTAGATACATAAAGTACATTTCTTTCATTCAATAGCACAAGTAAAAGGAGGACATACAGAACTTACATTAGCGCCAGGATCAGGAAAAGGTCGAGACACACAAGTCTCTGACTGGTATGATATCTTACACTTGTCTTCGTTGAAAATGTTACGATCGGTGTTAGAGCATCGGACTGTCAATGAAAGTTCCTCACCGCCATCTTCTGTTGGTCTTAGACGAGCGGCACGGTTCATCACTGCTCCTCCACCGTCCATTAAAGGATTGTCCAATGTATTCTCAAATAATACAGTACGGAAGTCATGAAGTGCCCATAGATCACCGGGAAGTTTGGCAAAGATAGGCTTATCAAGGTTGCTGTGGGATGTAGCAGTAGAAGATCATGTTAGAGACGGGATATTAAATGAAACATCACATAAACAAGATGTAAAGACTAAAAGGTTTACTCACAATTTGCCTCGGTTTGGATCAAAGCTGTTCAGATCAGTATAAGACAAACCAGCCGGATCTGGCAGGCTAGCACATGTGGCAGACAAACCAGCTTCGCCACTAATATCCACCGTTAATAACCAATCTGACCCATGTGTCCTAGCCTCATCCAACTTGATAATGTCGGGAGGGTCAGATGTGGCATCAACAAGAGTACTAATATCAAGCTTGATCAAATCACTAGAATCATACAAATCAGGAATATCAACCGGGGGATTTCCAATTGTAATATACTTAACTTTGGTTGCATCATCACACTTTGCATTACATGCATCGGAATCATATGTACGTACAAACTTCCCTCCTACTTTGATATTATCCTCTTCCACAGCACCATCCCCCAATCCATCATCAACACCACCACGATCGGTATAACTCGAGGTACAAAGATCACCAACAAGGACTTGAAAGAGATGGGAGTAGGTTGATGATCCTACTTGATTCCCAACGACCTCCTCGGCGGCACATATAGTATACTACATATACATATGGGAAAAGGGGGGAGGATATTGCATGTTGGTGAGTACGTTAAGGTGGAGAAGAGACGGAGGGAGGGTTAGAACAATTACATCCAATCTTAATATTACAAGGCACATTTTTAAAATCCTCCTCGTCACATCATCATCTTGATATATACTTACACTACCATCCCCAAGTTCCGTCGTAGTTTCATCCCCAACCAATATCCCATCCTCTGGATAATTATCATAATACTCCAAGGGTGCACTAAGTACAGTACGTACATTTCCACCAAATGATATTACCGTATAACTATCCTCGGTGGTAATAGTCATGGGTGTAAATGGATGACCCGTATTACCAGCAGCACTAATACTACCTCTACTTAATTCTACATCCATTAATGTAAAACTAAATCGT
>Ga0214479_100682_pt1 | contig 18506 bp, 16 predicted proteins | sample M1_20Mar14CPVII9_5_FD_165054 | JGI IMG/M metagenome (GOLD analysis project Ga0214479, IMG submission 165054) | Marine eukaryotic communities from Monterey Bay, California, United States - M1_20Mar14CPVII9sort6BwellE14 | ecosystem: Environmental > Aquatic > Marine > Unclassified | place: USA...
ACAACTTCATATGTCAAGAACATGATAGCACTATTGGGAACAACCTTCATTAAATGTACACCCATACCACTATACAACCCCTGCCGTCCTTCTTCCTTGGCGATTACCCCTATCGTTTGCCACATTCCATTGTATTTGAAGATACCATTCCTAGCTTGTTCACGCATTCGTGTCCGCGCCACCTCATGGGGGTATGTAATAATGGCAGCGGTACCCTTTGACAGTGCCGCTGATAAGAAGTATGTAAGCTTTGGAAGTGTATTTATTGGTTCTAATCCCTGCTCTTCTCTTCGTATATTCTGCTGTGCTAATAACTTTGTCTTGATTTGTTCATATATCATGAATTGTGTAGCACCTTCTAAGCATCCCCAGTATGAAGCAGAGATACCCTTGTAGAATCCACCTACACCTTCTTCTTTAAAAATTGATTTGACTGCATCACGATAGCCAGTATATGCTCGTTGTCCAGCTGTACTGTCAGCAAGCAATTGCAAACGAGTCTTGACTACCCAGATTGGAGAAGTTAATGTATTCCCAGCAATACCAGCCATCAATCCCGAAGCCAAAGCATTTGATACGCCTCCTTCCTTGACACCAAATGTACCCAGGAATCTTTTCGTCTGTTCATATGTAAAGAAATATGCTGATCGAGCAGGTATGATACCAACTAATGTAGGTCGCATACCCTTCCAGAAACCTAATATCCCATCTCTTTCGAATATAGTTTTTGCAATTTCGACAGGATGGCCTGATTTGCTACTAAGCTCACCAACCGCGACACTTGATGATTGTAGTTGTGTTTTAATAACTTCTAATGGATTGGTAATGCATGATGCAATAGTACCTGCTGCTCCGCCAGAGAGTAAATTGAATAACTTCATTCTTGATGCTGTCATAGTACCTGGTGATACTGCGATTGACGATCCACCCCGACATGATGATTTGCCTCCCCGGAGAATTCTTGCAGTGGAACTAGCTCCGCCTAGTGGTATATTGAGTGGTGTGATTGCATTTGATATCGATGACGATGATGATGTGTTGATGGCACTTCTATTTTTGCATTGTTTGCTGTTTGTTGGATAGCACAATTCGACTGGTACAAGGAATCTCGCCCATGAAGAGGTTATCGATATTAATAACAATAGTATTGTTCTAAGAGTCATGATGGTGGATTATGAGTATATCTAACACTACCCTATTGAGAGAATTGTGATGTAAGTGATATGACAACAAAAGAAAATGAGTTTCATTTTGTGGTGAGAATAAAACAAAGGTATCCTCGTTCAGCGCCTATGAGCCAGTCTCCCCTGATTTTCATAACTCATGTTGAGCCCCGCCGAGAATAAGCAATCTACTATGCCCATGCTATTGCAAACAGTAGTTATCACTATCATTGTTATATCAGATTTTATGCACCACTACAATGCCGCAGCCTATACAATATCTAAGATCTCTCGACTCTCCCCTCGACTCTCCCCTTCGAGCTCCCCCCGAGTATCTTCACTACAACATCATCTCACTCATGCTCCTATCTTTCCTAATTATAAGCCAAGTATTATTATTCACAGTAGAAATACAATCTGTCTTCGAACGAGGTGTCATGAGAGTTCCACAGCTTGTTACTTCTCTTCACGAGGAGTGACAAATGATGTTGGGGATGCCACTAAAACATATGATATCAACAACATTGATGGGGATGGGGATGAGGATCATAGTAATGTAGATCAACTCAACAACAACACACCATCATATAACAATAACAAAGATCAACTCGACAAAACTACTGCACGGGAGATACGAAAGAAGAGACTACATTACTATTTGAGTGAATTAGGTGTAGATTCAGATGATATATCAGATGCTGTAATTAGATCTGTGACAACGAATGATGGCTTTGATAATAGATATGGCAAGTCAGCAATCAAAGCTTATAGATCATATATAGATCCAAAACCTAGCAAACTGAAAGCAGTAGAAAGAGAGAATGTAGAGGTGTCTGCAAATAGGTATGCTCGACAAATAGACTTTCTCGCCAAAAGGCACAGAAGCAGTGAAGCAGAATACGTACGCCACATCGATACTTCAGAAAGTCGGCGAACATTTCCTTTAGTATTGGTACTTGATAATTTAAGATCAGCAGCAAATGTGGGAAGTATTATAAGATCAGCTGATGCTTGTGGATGTCTGGAGATAATAACGACCGGTATAACACCTCATCACAACGGCAATGGTGCCGATAAATTAGCCAAATGTGCTCTAGGTGCTGAGAGAATAGTATCCACTCGTCATTATGCAACAACAAAGCAAGCACTAGAGTACCTTCGGCAAGATAGGCCAAACTTCAAATTATATGGGATGGAAACTACCGACAAGAGCAAATGCTATACAAGTGTTCAATATCCTGGTGGAGAATCAGTAGTATCAAAGAACGATGATGATGAAGTTAATAAGATCAATACATCCGGAGTTGCTTTGTTTCTAGGCAATGAGGTTAGTGGAGTAGATACAGACATTATACCTCTCTTAGACGAGATGATTGAGATACCAATGTTTGGAAAGAAGAATAGTTTGAATGTAGCAGCTTGTGCTCCCGTCGTAATGTATGAAGTCTTAAGGCAGTGGGGTGTAAGGTAATGCTATGATACCGCACAAAGTTCTATGTAGACTGCACACACTCATCTTGTACCAATACCATATGGACACGTCAGACAATCAAGTTCTGTTAAAGTCTCTAACATGAAATCAGTATCCCCCGACATTACCTGTAGATTGCAATCCTTTTCACTAAGCCTTTTGCCGAGCTTCTCTCCTGCCAAACCTCTTGCTAATGGATTCTTACATCCTACCATTGCTCGTCTGGTATATAGTATTGCAAAAGAGATGTTATCATGACATAATATAATAAGCATCAAATATCAAATATCAAACATACTGAGTGAGTATATCACATACCTTGAACGCGCTTTGGGAGATGATGGATTATTATCATATATACTCCCTCCAGATGAATCACCAGCATTCAATCTAGCCATATTCCTTGCATTCGAGCTGTAACTTTTCTCTTCTGCAATCGCACTAGGAGGATTCGAAGATCCAAAGATGGATATGCCTGCAACGATTCCAGTTTTGATCAAGTCTCTTCTTTGTTGTATATTCTGCGATGAATTGATATCAAACGATGATACTACCGCCGATATTAAAACAAACATCAATAACACAAGTCGTAGTATTGCCATCATACGTTGTTTGAGGGCGGTGAACTTGTTATTAGTTGTTAATTATAGTGTATGTTATGTTTGATGATTGATATTGATGATAATGATGTCAACACGGAGGTCACTATCAATTCTTATCTTCTACCTGCTTATACTATCATAAACAAACTCGTCTAGAACATCAATAACTGTACGATAATGATATGCAACATCAAACATCAAAAATATCTTTTCTAGAGATCTCTTGGTGGACCTGTGACTATCTATTTAAATGTTTTTGAAGGCAAATGTTTTGTGATGGCGACTGAGACCCGAGAGTGATATTGGCGAAAGGAGGAGGTAGATTTGACTAGTAATACAGTGCTTGATTCAGTTTTTAACGCATTATCGATTGGTGTAAGGGTGACATACCGGAGTGGGTACTTAGTGTGCATGGATGTGTTAAATTAGATATAAAATTTCAATCTTCAGCAAAATTAGCAATGCCACCAAAATCAAAGATGAAACGATCTCAATCACCTGCAGCCGGTGGCGGTAGTAGTAGCTCATCATCTCGATCGACATCACAGTATCTTTTAACATGTGATCCTCCAAGAAAGTCCGCGTTTGCATTGTTTCATCATAATATGAGTCAAGAGTGTTCAATATGAAGCTCAGCGATTTGGCTACTTCATTTGACCTTAGTTTACCTTTATTTGATTGTCTTTGCAAACCACATGCACTAACATGAGTTACTCCATCTCATTTTCACTTCCAGTGAAACAGTTTATTATACACTTGAATGATAAGAAGGTTGCTGATAAGAAGTTTATTATTGAAGATTTAGATTCAAGACATTTACTGATAAAGGGTGAGGTTAAAGATGAAATTGAAAGAAAGGTAGCAGAATGGATGGACGAGGTAAGAAAATGCCAAAGTGTAAATGTGTTTCTATCTGTATATATCTTGTGTGTTGTTGATACTAACTTATCCTATACCTCGCGGGGTAACAAACAGAATGTATATTCAACAATAGAACGAGTCGGTGAAAGCTTAGATACATCATAATATGTTTCCCTCCAAAGATTTACCGTGGGAGAGATCTACCCATACGATATACAATTAACAACCCCCGCCGAAAGTGCCTCAATAATAATCGAGAAAGTACTACGCTCTTGGTGTAAAAAGAATAACAAGATATAAGTTGATAACTGCAAATGGACCAAGTGCAATCAGAAAGTTACTCTATTCTATTAATAATAAAAAATATGATTATACAACTAGAGATGTCAAGAGTAGTATGCTTAGTCTTCGTGGTACAGGAACAAAAGCAGTAAGTTGGAAAAACGCCGAGTCGCTTTTGAGTACCTCGCTAGATACATACTAAAAAATAATTTTACTTACAACTCTCCACTTTACTAATTAACAACAAAGATCAATAAGCACATTAAACAACATCACATTAGACAATGGATTCTTCTAATTTGACAGCACGTCAGCTGGCAGTTAAACAGAATAAGGAAAGACGAGCTGCTGCTTTGGCCAAAGTCAATGAAGACTTAGCCTTACAAAAGACTAAGAAGCTCAAGGTAGAAGGTAAGTTGGATGTATTGTTCGTTCATTTGTTCATTTATTCGTTCATTCATACTCTCTTTGCTTAAACAAGTCATAGATGTCGGGAATATGAAAGAGTTATTCATGCAAGCGACGGAGAAAGTGCTTAGTAAAAGGATTGAACAGCTTGATACCTCTTCTTTCAAGTTCAGGAGTGAGTTTGTTCATCCATTTGTCTCTCGTTTGTCATTCATTTGCTTTCTGCTTTGTTCTTACACTATTTCTTTCATTCATTTGTTTGTTAGGTCCACACCAGCTTGCGCTTTGCATTAGCAATAGTGTAATTAACGATGATGATGTTGGAGAGGAGATCTACTGTTGGATATGACAGGGTAGTAGATTGCAAATAATTCGAGAAGTGGACATGATGTTATCGCTGAATAGTACCTTTGACTCTCGGAGCTAGGCTCCAGGCCAAATTGAGGGTCTTAAATATAATAGTAAGTCAATGAGTCATTAAGCAACTTGTATAGAATGTAAGAAGTCTAAGAGTAGTGAGTTTGAGAGACGAGGATACTCCAGAGGATTCTCGTGCTTCTTTCTTTCAATGATGAGTGGCTTGTACTTCTTAGATTGCTCAGCTAAAACGCTTTGAAAACAAGGATTGAAACCAGCAAGAGCGCCGCACTTATCTACCTATCTGTCCTGTGGAGATCCTGGGACAAAGATAAAACAGGTCTTCATTGCAAATGTATATTTAATTTGGAGGGACCTATTGTATCTCCTCCTCTCTCTATCTACATAATTCGACCATAAAAAGAAGATATCTCTCTATATCACACAATAAGTTCAGTGTGCATGTGTGTGTGAATGTTCCATGTCCTAATTAGATGTTATCCTCAAGAACTAAAATGAAACAAGTTTAGATCCACCAAGGCTTTCCCTCAGTTCGGAAATCAGTCTCTGACCAAGTGCTGAAAATGATACCACCCTTCTCATCGGTTTCACGGTGGGCAAGGGCCAATGGAAGTGGGGCGGGTCCACGTACAACATGTCCATCGGGGGCGTACTAAGAGATTTTGAAAAAAAAAATGCAAATGATAATGTGTGTGAGATATTATGTGTACAAAATGCATGCAAAATAACTTCGAGGGGAAGAGAATGACCGCATTCAATGATGATATGATTCTGTTTGCAATCATCAATTTATCCTCTTCCCCCCCTCCATAAATAATAATATATTTCTCTACTACTCACTTGAGATCCGTGGCATGGACACATAAACTTGTTGTTGGCAGCAGACCATGGAACGACACATCCCAAATGTGTACACACGGCATTAAGTCCATAATCTTCGAGGCTTCCATCATCCTTAACAATAAGGTATGTAGCATCACCCTTTAATCCCTGTGCTAAGGAATGATCACCAGGCTTGTGTGTTTCAAGGTAATCCTTTTCGAATAGATCATCTCCATTGGCATTCTTAGCGGAGACACCCCCTCCTCCACCTCCAGCACCTGGTGGTACGAAGAATAGGATGTATGGCACTCCAAGTCCTCCAACAGTAACAGCAGCAGAACCAACGAGGATTAAGTTCATTAAGTTTCTACGGTTTTGGTCAATGTATAATTCACCTCCAGCGGCCATTTCCATGGGTGCCAAGGCTGAACTTCTCTGTTGCACATTGATTGGTGCAGGGCTGAAGGCGGATGAGCCGCCAATCAAGGCAGCAGATAATAGGGCTACAAGCTTCATGGTTCTAAAGTTTATTGGCGTAAAGCGTGCAGTAGTGTGCTATTGCTATGTGATATTGCAGTGGTCGGCTGCTGTTCCTCAAATCTATGACGTATCTCTTACAAGGATACTGCCACTTCATAAGATACGCTTTTTGCAATGACCTGTGCATAGAAGTCTCACTACTCGTATGAGAGTCGAGCTACTTGAGATTGAGTGTGTACTCGTAGCAATTGAGATTAGTACTGATTCAATAGAGGTGATCGTCTACCCGATCACTGATCAGTACTAGTATACTAATCAAGGTATAGGTAAGAGAGTACGAGTTAAGTTCTCTTACGGTATCCAAGCAAATGTGAAACAAGTGTTTCTATTTTAAATGATATCTCCTCTCAAACCTAATCGAATTATTTCAACAGGCTTAGGAACGAGATACACTTTACTGTACAAGACGGATGTGTTTATACACCGCGTCCGTCTATTTGTTAAACTTGTCGAATCCGTCGAAATGGAAGGCGTCTGCAAAGCCACACATCCAAGATTTAGCATAGAATGCCTCACTTAAATCTTCGACGACCTTCTCGTCTTTCCCATTCTTGCCCCGCCGTGTCTTGGACACTGGTGCACTCCTAGCATGGGGTGGCTTTGAGTTGGGACTGTTATTATTGTTTGGCGGTGAAGATGGAGCAGGCGTATCCCACGAGCCGTCACTAGAACTCTTGGAATGACGACTATTCGTCCTTGTCATACTTGTAGCACCTGGTGGAGTTGAGGTGCGTTTATGTCTTGAGTTGGGTGGGGGTGTGACATGTCCACTGGATTGGCTTCTTCCGGGAGATGACGGTGCTGATAAGGTTTGATGGTGATTACTAGTAAACGGATCTTGATCGGGAAAAGTAGCTTGGGCTTGACGAGATATATCTTCGTCGAGCCTGCACATGCATGATAGGGAGAGAGGGGAAAAGAATTGATGGTTAGTAAAACTTAGAAATGAGAATATTCAAACGACCTTTTGTCTGTCTCCCTATACTTACCCAGCAATAGTTTCTAGCACATTCTCATCGTCAAAGTCAACTCCATACACATCATCTTCTGAACTATCATCCTTACTATCCTTGCTGTAATTCAAATCAGTCAGATCCGCATTAATATTTGTCGGCATCTTAGAGTCGTCCATGTGAAAATTAAGTGCACCAGTAGCATTAGAAGAAGATGAATCCTTCTTCTTCTTTTGTTGCTGCTGCCTCTGTTGTTCCAATTCATGTTGTCGTTGTCGATCTTCCACCCTTTGTATCCACCCGGCTACTGCCGATGTTTTCTGTATCTCCTGACCGAATACATTCATGTTACCTCCTCCTGCATCACTTCCCGATGCGGCTTTACTCTGTTTGGCAATAAAGTCTTTAATTTCAGATGCCCCCTCGCCTTCACTATCGATTAATTTGATAATATCTGCAAAGCTTGAATCGTTAGAACTTTCGGCTGATTGTACTGATGATGATGCTGAGTATGTTAATGATCCTGCACCGACGGAATTGTCATCTCTATTGGACGCGCCACCACTTCGACTGGATGATCCTTCCTCGACATTCTGTTGCTGCTGTCTCCCGGGTAAGCTGAGCTTCTTATCATTCGAGGAGGATTGAGCACTAAGTGAGGCGACACCTCTTCGTCCACCCAATCGAAAGTTAGACCTCTTGGATGAAGATGATGTAGAAGTACTAGACTTGTTTTTTCTATTGCCTATACCCCGACCACGACGGTGTTTCTTACTATTACCTGATGTTACGGGTGTACTGTCTGCAAATTCATATGATGTTGACATGATCTTCTCTGTTTATTTTCTATATATGATTGCAAAATAGGATATCCTCAATCTATTAAAATGGGAATGGGAGGATATTGTATATCTCGCTTGATAAACAATCTATGTTTGATATAGTAACACGTGCACTAACTTGGTCTTGAAATTGTATGCAGATGTGCACCTTCTCACAAATTTCTTTTTGATATTGATTCGGAGCCGTCAGATACAGCCGCCCGATATCGATATGGTAGATAACTATATGAAAAGATTGGCGAATCTATGTGCTGCTTCAATCTGTGCTGAACCAATGCAATAGGCCTATGCAGCGTAGGATATGATTATGTGGAGGGGGGTAAACTATCTTGTTGTTGATGCACCTTACAACGATGATGATGATGTTTGTTTGCAATGCTCTTATTGCAATGCTATGACTTTTATATGTTTCTCAAAACGTATCTGTAAAGATTATAGGAAGATTGGAGAATGATAATCGAGTTGTTGTAGGTCTCTCTACCATACAAAGAAAACAAATATTTGTTGTATCAATATCGTCTCTAACTTGCTGTTTGTGTTGTGGTATCTGCCGCGCGTCAGACGCTGTCAAAATATTTGATGAATTCCAAACCGCCCGTCTTACCCAACAACCAATAAGTATAATATATATGTGGAACTGTCCACAAACAATACAATAAATGGTGGGAGTAGGTCGAAAGCAGACATCTAAAATCTAAAACCGCATCATTTGGGTTAATACAAAATTATATCTTGAGTTCGCACAATCAATTTTTCTCGATCTATGTAACTTATGCAGAGATTGCCACCAAGCCTCGTCTTGATCCAAGGTCTCATTATTCCATTGCAATAGCAGTAAAGAAGCATAGTTGATCTTCGTTCTACTACTGTAGATTAATTACAAAGTAATAAGTATTTGTCGGCAGTATAAAGAAGAGATGATGGCGAATGAGCAACATGCCGCCATCGACGATGGTGGCAGTGATGATGATAATAATGATACTATCCGATCATCTGCAAATATCATGACAGAAAAGCTATACCTAACCGTCATGGATGTATATGAAAGTTATGCCGATACAATTAAGAATAAAGAGAATGATGAGTACAACAAAATGGTTGCAAACCTAAACAAGAAAAGATTGCACATGCCTCCGACATCGCCTGTTAATAAAACTGATGATGCACGAGGGGTTATTACAAAGCGTATATTGGAGGGATGGACATTACATACGGGCACGTGTAACAAGTGTGCAATGCCATTAATGGATTATTATGGTGATGTTTCATGTGTATTATGTCAGAGAGTAGATGATAGCTCGGCCTCGGCTGAATCAAAGTCCAGTATCGATACTCTATCTCTTGCATCAACGTCGGCATCAGATTCGGATATTGATGATAAAGAGAATCTTGTCAATAAGGAATTATCTAAATTCAGAGATCAGTAAGTACTTGGTTGAGCATATACATATGCATTTTGTATCAATACTTTTTTATACTCACATCATATGTTTCTGTCTCTCTTATCTCGGCCATTAGACGTTCCAAAGCAAATGAAGTATACACTGCCAAGATACTCGGGGGATACATCATGCATGACGAACTATGCAAAGACTGTGATATGCCAATGATGAAGTGTAATGATCTGGTAGAGTGTGTGTTCTGTCAAAAAGAAGAGGAGGAGGAAGACGAACAAGTAGATATGCATGTGACAAAGGCAAAGGAGGAGAAGGAGGATGATTCTGATGATATAGTAGAAGCTCCCGAGCCATTAAAGGAGGTACGTTCTTTGTTTCCTATATATATGTACACGTCGTTGTGCAATACTTAGTTTATCGCTCATATACATACCGTATAATTGAAATGCATATCTCATCAGCTATCACAAGCAGAAATAATTGCCAAGAGATGTCGTGATATGAAGTCAAAGGGTGATGGAGATATAGAAGCAGAGACTGAACTGCTGAATATGATCGGTACTCTTGATATGGTAAGTATGTTCATATGAGTATTGATGTGATTGATGTGCAATATCTGTACACAACTACGAGATACATCCCAGTGGCTAACGATCTTGCTTCATGAATATTTATAATACACAGAGCGGAGATATCAATGAAACTATGCAGGAGTACTTTCTCAAAAAGAAAGCTAATAGAGATGAAGAGAAGAAACGAAATGAGATCTCTGCCATTGTCGAGGCCCAAGATGATCATATGGCTGCACGAACTGAAGACAAACCTCCTCCCGCTGATAGTCCTAAGTTTGACTCATCAATCAGCTGCAACAACAATACTGTTTTCAATGCTTTGAAAACGCTATTTGCTAGTGCTACAGTTCCTATTGATGTAGAGAATGTATGTTCAAGAACTTCTCAATCAAATCCGAAAGATACTGAAACAAAGCTCGTCAACCTCAACAAGGATGGTTGGATGGTATCTGCTGAGAGCTGTAGTCAGTGCAAGCATCTTATGTTTACCAACCTAAATGTGAAAGGCTTGAAACGTTGTGTTATGTGTGAGCCACTCAAAATGCAGCAAAGCAAAAGGTAGGATTGTTCCAATTATAATGATTCTCCGAGACAAGCTTAAGCGCTCGAAGAGCATATCATTTATGGGAGATAACAGTGAGTACTGACTGAGAAGATGAGCACATGATAAGTAAACGGTTCGCCTTCGGGCTGATAGTAAATGCCAGTACCTTGTATATTAATATGTGAAAAAGTAGAGGCAAGATGTACAATGTAATGTTCAGTGTTGTAGTGTGGAGAAGAAGTAGAGTAGAGTAAAAGTATTTAGACATGACTGTGAGATTTGAAAACATCTTCATTGTATTGTATCCATCTAATAATACACTGAACAACGTTGTGATACCACATATTGCAAACACCGAGCCGAATAGGTAGCTGAGATGTGACACTTCTCAAATAATAATCAGGATACCTCCTCGTTTGATTTATCATTTTCGCGGGTTGAAGTTCGATTATCACCTCGCATCTCCCTCGCTCCATCCATTGAGGCAAATGAATTAGTATATGATTAAATAGATTATCAAATATGGCAAACTCTTCTATATTCGGTAGAGGAGGTAACGACAACGGGTGAGTTTTTTTAGCCGCCGGAATACACCAAAAAATGTTCTTTGCAATGCAATTTTGTTTTTACATCACCCTATCGTGAGAAGGCTACACATTCGCCTACATTGGAATGTGTTATTGTTTAGGACGTTGACGGGATGTACTATATCGCCGTATATTATATATGTTCATATAATACTTATTGCAATTGGTGTTGGTGAATACATACGGTCGGTGGCAACGATATATGATACGACGATTCGCAATCAACTGATGCACCCGGAAATGATGCCTCACGTTTTCTTGATGGTTTCGAAGACATATGATATGCACATGTACATTTACATCAACCTAACTGACTAAATATGATATATACCTCTCTCAATACCCCAATACATTATTAACACAGTCCGGATGATGGGATACAGCAAATGAATTCGGGGGTATCGTCTCTCTCGATCGGTACACCCATGCCTATTGGATCGGATAATATACCCTTGTCTTCTTCTATATCAATGAATCCTACAATAGGTGGACCTTATAGAAATTCTATGCCTCAAGATTCATCTCAATATCATCCAGCGTCTCCCGGTCATCGTCAACACAGTCAGCCACAGCTCGATAGACAAAACTTTGGAGTAGGTCAAGTGGGGCAAGGGCCACCTCAACATAACATTAACAATAACTATACACCGTCTTCACCAGCAGGGATGAACACCTTCTTAAATGCCCCCATATCATTAGATGGTCGGCCTACCACCCAAGTTAATGATCCCCTAGCTTCCTTTCCAAGTATAGATAAACCTGATGGGTTACATGATTTTGGTAGTTTAGATAATATTAGTCAATTCCTAGCAGAGAATGCCAGTAGACAACACAATCCGTCACTGTTTGCACCTGGTACCCCAAGTGGAAGTCGGCAAGGTAATCCCTTAAATGATGCTGGTAGTTACGATAATGGGAGAAGAGATAGAGCTTTATCATCTCCAGGTCCACCATCGTATCTTAGTCAGCCATCCTTTGGAAGTACTAATACTCCACAAACACGTCAAAGTCAGATACTGTACGAAGATAAGTCATCATCGTATGACAATCGTGGATCTAACTTTCCTGGGTCAAATGTATACATGTCTAATGGCATTGAGGCTTCGCCGAGCATTAACAGACCTCCCTTACATCGCGGTGGTACCAATGAAGCTCTTTTAACTCCTCGGGTTGAGATGAGACATGCTGCATCGGATGGTAACATTAACAATCCATCAATGGTTCCACTTAATATGAGCCCAATGACTAATAATAACCCAGGGCGTTTCCCACCGAATAATATGGGCTCGGGGGTTATAGGTGGTTCCCAAGGGAGTGCCCAAGGGAGTGGCCAGTTGAATGATAGGCATTCATTTGGAAATATTGGTGCCTTGTAAGTAGTGTGTTATGACATACATATTTCCTTTATTCGCCTGTGATTAAATCGATGTATACTTATATACTCTTTGCTATTCCTCCATACATTCAGAAACTCCAATAACAACTTCCAACCTCAGCAGCAGCATTATCCGATGCCTCAATCGTTACCTCCTGGTATGATGCCTTCTGGTATGATCAACCCTAACTTGCAACAACAGCAAGGCAATTACTTAGTTCAGCAGCAGTCTCCTGTACAGATGCAAAACATGCAGAGACAGAGTTCTACTGGGTCGATACCTCCAGCTCAACACTTCCTTGTAAATGAGCGCGGAGAGATTGTTGGACATGCTAGTCCAATTATTACTCAGAAGACTTTCGAGGGTTATCCAACAAGTCAAGGTCCTCCTCCTCCTAGACAGCCACAGCTTGCACAACTTGTACAGGGTCAACTTGCACCACAGGGTTATAGTGGCCCAATTATTGTGAATTATCAAGCACCTAATATTGATCCTCCCCTCCAAATGAGTGGATCGATTAGTAGCAACAAGACCGATCCCTCTGTTCAAAATGATAATGCCATCATAGGTGGTGCAGTAATTGGGGGTGGGGACCTTCAGCAGCAGCATCAGAGGAATAAAACGGAGCCTATTCCTATTGTACTCAGCCAGTCGACGGTCAGTACTCCGCCGAGGAAACAAGTCTCGTCAGCATCTTACGATACTGCTGAACAACCAAGTATCACCTGTGATAATAACGATGTCGTCAGTGTGTTAACTGAATCTGTCAGTATGTCTACTGCAGTCGAGAATGCCAAGGCCCCAAGTGCTCCGGCGGCTGCAGCTGAACCTTTATCTTATGCTGCAAGGCTTATGATGGCACCGCGTCCTCAACCAGTTGTAGAAAAGGTACACTCTTCTGCGACTGCTGGTTCAGGCTCGTCCAACCCGTCGGGGCCCAAAATGGTGTATCAAGTCAAGTTTAAGCGTAGTCAAAGGAACTTTGTCTTAGGCCAGCGTGTTAAACGGGAGATTAAGATTGGCTGTTATGTGAAGGTCGAAGCTGACCGTGGTGAAGACTTGGGTATCGTAATGGGTATAACCCCCGTGGAGAAGTTTATTGCTTCTACTCGTAGCAGGTCTGGGACGGAAGATAGTTCTGGAAGTGGAGAGCTTTCTACTACTTCTTCTCAGGCTGCTGCTGCCGCCGCCAGTATCAGTGACTTGAAGAGGATCATGAGATCGGCTACTAATGATGAGATATCGTTACTTGAAGTCAAGCGTGAGGAGGAAGAGGAGCTCCTCAATATATGTACTACCAAGGTAAAGCAGCGTGGACTTCCCATGACTGTTATTGATGCCGAATATCAATATGATCGTAATAAGCTGACGTTTTTCTTCCAAGCAGAGGGAAGGATCGACTTTCGAGAGTTGGTACGGGACTTATTTAGTATGTATAAAACGCGTATTTGGATGGAGCAAATCGATAAGGTTACTTCAAAGAAATGGAGTCATGATAGTAAAGCAAAAGAGTAAGCATGGTGAAACAATAGAGTTTGATAAGGAATTCATGATGGTAGATGAGATTTGATAGAGAATAGAGATATATTTTTTATTATCAATGGCTAGTAGCTAAGAGAGGAGTAGAGTCATAGTCAAAAGAGGAAAGGTAGAGTGCATAATACATGATCATGATGGTTTTAGTTGAATGAATAGAACAGGTTTGAACCTTAAAGATAGAGAAGAACACGCTGTAGAACAGCTCCCTAGACTTTCACACACTCTCATTTGCTTTCAACTCAGTCCCTTCGTGTGGGGTAGTAGAGAAGACTTCGTAGCCATATCTTGGGTTTAGTCCAGAGCAGATCAATATAGACTGCAATTCGGATACATGATGTATTTACATAGAATATTGGAAGTAAGTGAGGCGCATATCAACGATTTAAACAACTACAATTAAATCATCTCACTATTATCTACCTTATTTAGGTGAGAAAAGGATACCACAATAAATAAGATAGGTATGACCTTTTATCCTTTGAGTACTCGGCATGGAACAATGCAGCTAGAGTAGAAGAAGATAAGATATCTACATTATGGCAACTATTCTAAAATGCTAAGCACTCCTTTCTCGTCCTCTAAACTCAGAAGCTACTTCTTACCGCCAGTAACGCCCTTGAGTAGACCATTTGAATTGCAATACTGATAGACATCAGGAGGCAATAATCGTTCCAATTCTTCCTTCGAGGTATGATTCATCCCAAGTCTCTTCAAGATCTCATTATCATCATTGATTTCGAATGGTAACGAGAAGTCGAAGCTAATGTTAGCTCTCTTGGGGCACATCTCGCATTGGACAACAGCTCTGGAGTCCGTATTAACAATGATAAAGGGCACTGGTATCTTCTCATTCTTGATATCCTTCACTTCTTCACACTCTTGTTTCTTGGCTTCTTCTTCTTCTACTTCTTGTTCTTCTTCTTGCTTGATGTTTGTCTCTTGCATATCAGACTCCCTAGCATGATTACGAGCCATGAGATTATGGAAACAAACGTTTTGTGTCATGAGTTCCTGAAGACACTCTCGCTTCCTCTTGATATCCGCCTGTCTCTTGGCAACCTCATCTTGCAGCTGCTTCACACGTTCACTCCTACTCTTACCACTTCCCCTATGATGGGAAGTTGATAGACTAGAACCATTTCCAAAATGATCCTGTCCAGGTACTCGCGAACCAGGCAAGCCACGCCATGTAATCTCCTTCTTCTCCTTGGTTATTATGTCCATAGCCATTAGGACATTGAGGGCATCGTATACACGACGACGGATGTTCTTATCGTCGTGATTCTTCTTCTGAATCTTACCATCTCTTGTTAGCTTGTTCTTCTTGATGGGTGGCGATTCACCTCTAGCGATGGCTGCTCTGTTGATCGCCTCCTCTGCTTGTTTCAATTCACGAACAAGCTGTTGCATAGACGAGATAATTATAAAGAACACGAGATATAAGTAGATTTACATGAGATGAAGATTTTATGATATGATATATGAACTCATGAAACATATATGACATACCTCATCGGCAACCTCATTATATGTAGTAGTACCCTTCTCCTCAACCTTTTCACAAACCTTCATACTAAAATGACGCAATCCTCTACTTGTCGAGTATGGATTCTGTAAAGCAGGGTTCGGTGCTGCCTTCTTCTTACGAGAGGAAGAAGACGACGATGTCCTCTTTGTTGACGATGATGGTGTGGCTTTGGTGATAGGCGATGATCGTATCTGTGGTGGAAAGACATTCGATGGTACTTGTTGTACATGAGTAGACGATGAAGTGAAGAGGCCTGTCTTTGACTTCTTTGGAGGTGGCGGACCGAGTGGCGAGTACATTGGTCGATTAAACTGATGATTGTACTGTGGAGCTGCATACGGGTCTTGTTGTTGTTGCTCCTGAACCACCTTCTTGGACGACTTCCTTGTTGATGATACCATTTTAATGAAGAATAAAATAAGAGGCTGACAATGATACCATATAGGAGAGAGATAAAGTTTATGAGCAGTGCTGCTTTCAATTGCTGTGATAGGTGGTGGTGCACTGTCAATCAGTATGAGAGGACATTTAAGCGCTTCCAATAGGATAATCTTGTTAAGCATTGGTTCAGTTTCGGCGGCGGGCTTGGCATGTCGATGGCATTAGAGAAATTTAGGCGAAGATTTGCTTACTCAAAGTGACACTTGAAACAGTACGTCATTTGTCTTATTGAGTGCTGCTTTGCAGCTTTTGTTGCCTATTAATGGTTTGGCAGAGCTCTTTGGGATTATGCATCCCTTACGATCAAGCTGACTATTATCTTCTTTAGGTTCCTGTTTTTATCATATGTATATGTGAAGTATCCGCCATAAGACGGAAGGATACTATCAAGATGTTATACCTTGTACCTTACACATACCTTGTATATTCTATTATTCAAGACACTACCTACTAAGAAAATTATACCATTCTATCTAATCATTCAAATCATCAATAGACAATCCTCTCTCCTTTCTCAAGGCTGCAATCTCTTTACGATGCAAAATCAAATGCTTCATATGTGCATCATACCTAGCTTGTAGCTCAATCTTGACAAACTCTGTAAAGACTAACTCGATAGCATCATCAGTCTTTTTTGAGAAGAATAGTTTCCCGGTATCGCCTGAAAGTATCTTATCAACTCCTTCTTCTGATAGTGGAGGTAAAGTACAAACTTCTGAAATGGGATGTAACTCGATATCAGAAGCTTGTGGCGGATACACAAAATGAGGGCCAAAGTTCAGATGAGCGCTTCCTTGTTTGTAGCATGATATAGCAGGATGATATGTCCCAGGATTGATATTGTTAAATGCAATTCCATTTTCTCCCATGGGCTTGCCATTAATAAAGAAGCGAATATGATTTGTAAGAGTGGAAGTCTTCTTTTCTCCGTCAGCATCAGCATCGGTCATTTCCACATCTGGTATACTTGTATCTTTCCTCTCAGTATCATCACAACTTGCTCTTCCAATCGAGGTGGCTGTTGTTGTATCATTATTCTTACTTGATTCAACTAAACAAATTGCAATTCCCAATACATCTCCAACTCCAAAGCCAACTCCTCCCCACTTGTCCTCTCTCTGTGATTTATGAACTCTTGACCCTTCAATGTCCCGAATGGCATATGAATGTTCATTATAACCAACAGGTGCCTGCAAGTCACCTTCTCTTGTACTCCATCCAATACGCAAATGTCCATTCATATTTGCTTGTTGTTTCTTTTCAACATTCTCTGTCTTATTTTCTTCTACATCTTGGTATGAACGCTTCACTCCCCTTCCACCTCCTCCTTTATTGTTATTGCTGTTGCCAATTCCAATCACTGCTTCATAATAGTAGCATCCATTCTTAACACCTTGAGTAGCGCGAGACATTCTATATCCTTTCATACCAGTACCTTTTACTACCAATTGACGTTGAAAATCAAGTTTATCTTCACTACTACTACTCTCACCATCATCATTAACTTTTGGAGGATCTTCCAACTTTAATTGTGGTGCAGTATCTTTAATAGACATTGTTATGAATGGTGGCTTGTCATTTATCATTTTAGAAGTTGCACTCTTCACTGCATCAACTGATGGCAATGTAGGATGATACAACGGAGTAGTAGACGATGCGGTATCATTATTATCCTCTGACGATTTATAATTGCTACTGAATAGATCTGCCAATCCTGGTATTAAGTTACGACTTGCCGCGGTACATTCTATTATTGCAGCGATAGATGCAGTTTGTGTAGCTTTTAGTTGACGTGTGGGTGTATTATTATTATTATCAACAGCACTAACAGGAGCAGATGGTGGTGTAGGAGATGTCAGTTTTGATGGACTCGTTTCATGAATACTTCTCTTCTTCTGTCTTGCAATTGGCGGTAGCATATTAGTATGTATAATAATAGATATCAATCTCTACTAACTTCCAATGTAATGTATCTAAAAGGATGTTGGATTTTTTTTAATTTTTTCATCATTGCCCATTGCCGAGTTTTGACTGACATAGATGCTCCAGTCAATTATGATATGCTATGATTGGTTATCTACCAACACTTGTATATCATCTACTAAATAAAGTCCAAGGCGACCGCAAAGGATATAGATTGCAGAACTTTTATTGGTCATGGTCTTGTGACTATTTGTAAAAATTGTTCTTTTCTGCAGTG
>Ga0214479_100683_pt1 | contig 18481 bp, 14 predicted proteins | sample M1_20Mar14CPVII9_5_FD_165054 | JGI IMG/M metagenome (GOLD analysis project Ga0214479, IMG submission 165054) | Marine eukaryotic communities from Monterey Bay, California, United States - M1_20Mar14CPVII9sort6BwellE14 | ecosystem: Environmental > Aquatic > Marine > Unclassified | place: USA...
GTATCAATGCCGCGTTAGTTTGTCTGCTAGATTGCAAGTACAACAATATTCTTGACAATAAGAGTCTCACGACATGTTCTAATAGTTGCAACTCAAAGTACATGAGTTTAGATCCAATTACATATCATATGAGTAAAGATTCAATAGAGGAAGTACGGTTGACGTGATGATCAGTAGAAGATACCGAAGAGATAACAAGAGGTACAAGTAAAAAGTCATACATGCTAAAGGTAACATATAAAATAGCTGGCTAATTGATAAAAAAGTAGACAGTAGCCATCTTGGAGAAGATACATACCATTTACTAGTATATACATTATTTTCAACAGCTATACTTTCAGCCACAAATACAAGGATGATCCCTAATCCCCCGGTACATTTCTACTATCTTAGTGCTCAGTTCTCGGACATTATCTGTTTCAAATAATACAAAAACGAATGGCATCATTAACAACAACAACACAACAAAACAATATGTCAACTGAACAGTGCACTGTTGTTTTAGAAAGAAAAAAAGACAAACTTACCATGATCATGATGTTGTAATTCTTCAACAATCATGCTCCTGGCCTTATTAGCATCATGAATAGACTTGATATGACTCTCTCCATCCGTACTAACTTGACTCACACTATACAACGCCTCCAGAACAATACGAACTATTTTCGTATCAACACCATTCATAGCCATTAACAAATCAAACAATGGAGGAATACATCCTTGATTCACTAAATACTTGATCTGTTTTGAGTTGCCATTATAAGCACAGTTTGCAACTACCCACGCGGCCTCCTTGCACATAGCTGAAGAGTCATCTTTCAGCAGTGATATCACTTTAGGGATGATATCACTATCAATCACAGCTTGAATCTGCTCCTCTGCACCCGCTGTTATATTGGAGATGATAAAACACGCATCACGCCCAATATCTTTGTTTGGTCTTGATAGAAGAGTCAGGAGACTGGGAAGTGCATTGTTATCGATAATGAGCTGCGTTTGTGAGTCATCTCCTCCAGCAATGTACATCAGTACTCTCAATGCAGCCATCAGTACTTCTATGCTAGGATGGTCAAGCAATTTAACAAGGCGACGTATACCTGTATCATTCAAGGCGTCAATCACAGCCTGGATATTATTATTGTTAACCAGCAAAAAATCATCGATTTTCTTTAGTCCGAGATGACTGGGCTGAAGAAAGAGTCAGATTCTTCCATCACACTCCTCGTCATACGGGCTAAATTTTCCACCCTAATAGCATCTGGGTCAAGTTTATCATCATTAATGAGGATTCCAATCGATTTCAAGAGATCAAAAGAGTCTCCACTGAGGTAGTATACGGAAGTGCTGTTAGGATGTCGCTTCTTGATGGCCTTAACCGCATCCAAGTTCAACTTTTTGATATCAACCTGAGATGCCTCAACCATTCTTGTCAGTTCATTTCGTACCTCACGATCGTGCCCAATTATGCAAAAGTCATTGCGTGAAGTGCTTACATGGCTTTTACCCAGAAGTTGCATAAATCTAGTTTCAGAATTTAGATAATCCCTTCCCCCTTCACGAGACATAATAATCTCATTGCTTCTTGCAAATGGAAGGCATAAATCAATATCTCCAGTAATTCCAAGAGGAAACTTATTACATATTCTTTTACATGTTTGGCATGACCCGTCTGTATCAACTGTGGTATTGGGACAACTCAACCCAATTATTTGTAAATTATTTGGTATGGCTCTGCAACTGAATGCCCCCGACAACGAATCAAGTAAGTTATAAATACACCCCCTCTGATCATCATCGATAATGACATCATTTAGTGAAAGTAAATTGTCTCCACTCTTTCCCCAAAAGGCAACACTCTCCAATTGAGGGAATGTAGTTGCAATAAGAAATGGAACCGATTGTGTTGCTATATCTTCATTCGTATGCACCTCGCCAGGACTTTGTAAGTGGAATAGGTTGTATATTGTTACACTCCGTACATCACGAAGATGATTTGATACTATTCCAGCACTAAGCTGTGACGCCTTACTAATATGTAATGTTGTAACTAATGGTAATGCGTCATTTAGTATGGCACGTGAAGTTGATGCACATGATATGAGCGAATCATATGGAAGGTCTATGACATAAAGGGAACAGGATATCAATACAACGTTATAAATATATGATTGAATATATATACAAAACACATATTGCAATACTCACAATTGATAATATTAGCCCAAACCTCAGGCGGTAAATTTATGTGAGGTGAACCATCAAAATTTTCAACAATGCCATCATTATCTTCTCCCTCGGCATCACTTATCACCGCAACTTTCTCCTGCTCGGCAGTGGTGATACATTCAGTCATGTTATTTAATGATGATAAGTCGATACTAATAGCCCGTCAGTATATACCAAAACCATACAAGGTTCCCCTCGCCGCCAAAGCTCTGAAATGATGAATAACCGTTGCGGGAATCAGAATCACCCCTCTCATACATTGCAATTGCAAAGAACACTCCTCAGCATGACGGCGCTATTAATCTCTCTTATTGGGCTTCTATGCCACCTTCAACACACCTATGCCTTCTCTATGAAGGGTAGAAGCCGTCTTATTGCAAGTTATGTTGGCCAATTATCTGCTCTCTCCGCCATACCATCGACAAGTGATAACCAACTTGAAGAAAAATTTGATACACAATTGCAACGAAGACAGTTTGTTATACAATCTATTGCAACAGCTGGTACAATATCAACTACATTAGCTCCTCTAACAGTATTAGCAGCAGATTATGCAACAACAACGATAAATCCATCAATATCTCTACCAACGATCACACAAAAAGTATACCTTGATATTAAATTTGCAAATTATAAAACACCAAAACGATTAGTAATCGGTTTATTTGGTAATGATATGCCAAACACAGTTGAAAACTTTGTCAAGTTATGTACTAATAGTGAAGGTGATGGACCATCATATGCCGGATCGACTTTTTATAGAGGTAAGATACAGTGTTCACATGATGTGTGCACATGTATATTGATTTGCTTCACTCTGATACTCACAAACATACCTTAATAAACTTTATTCGTTTTGTAATCATCTTAGCTCTATCAGGAATGTCAATCCAAGGAGGAGCCATAGGAGCAAATAATAGTGGCAAGTCAGGCGTATCATCATTCGAAGACGGCAAATCATTCCAACCAGATAATTACAATATAAAACATACCAAAGAAGGATTAGTTAGTATGGTACGAACAAAAGATGGTAGTATAGATTCACGGTTCTTCGTCCAAACCGAAGAAGATGCAGGATGGGCTGATGATCGATATGCAGCATTTGGTATAGTGTTAGAAGAAGAAGATAATGGGGTAGAAGAGAAGAAAGGAAATGTAGGTGGTGGGGGTATGGATTTAGTACGAAGGATAAGTAATGTTGATGTTAAACCACCACAGAATTATCCAAAGGATCCTGTTATGATTGTTGGATGTGGACTAATCGGTTGAAGTGGAATAAGAGTCTGAGATTGTAACACTAACAGGAGCACCTAATATGCACACTTAGTCTATTCGTCTATTCTCTCAGACCATCCTTGATATTCTTAACAAACACCCTCAACGCATCTTCAGTCTCACCAACTCTACTCAATATATCAATCCTTGGATCATCACCTAACCCATTATTATTTCCAAGTTGCGGAATACCCATACGTGATGCCATTTCAACTTCACCATCTAACAAATCCAAATATCGTAAGAATATTCTAAATGATTCTTGACTTTTATATATTGAAGTATCATTATCTTCCGGTAATAAATCTAACAAAGCATTAGCTGACAATCGAATTTGTGATTCTGATATTAATCTACCTCGTATTAATCGTAATGTTGTACTGTAGTTACCTTCACTTATTGAATTCAATAACTCATCTGATGATAATGCAGTTATTGTATTTTCGAGTATGGATAAAAAGTCACCATCTTCTAAAGCGGATGTATTTGGTTTTGTATATATCATTGATCCGGTTTCCCAGTAGGTACCTTTTAGATTTAGTGGATTCCATGGTAGTTTATCATTGTTGTTGTTAGTAGAAGTAGCGGCATTTGCTGATTGTATATTGGAAAGTAGTATTGATGATGTTGTTAGGCCTATGAGGAAGTTTCTTCTTCTAGAGATTACATTACTGTTCTGTAAAGTATAAATTCGTCGTCGAATTATTATATCCTCTTCAGCTGTATTATAATCATTACCTACTGCTGATAATGTTGTATGATAATGTTTAAAATAATGATGCACAGATCTATTACTTCCTTTGCAATAAGCTGCCGACGGTATCAGTGCCAATGTCGACGATATCATACATGAGATAAAGCATAATATTATTGCAATTGAGATGTACATCATCCAGTTTGGTAGGAGTAATAGATAAATCGAAAGGCTGAAAGTGAAGAGTCACAACTTTTATGAGAGTGAGACTTTCTCACAAAATTATGTGAGAGGTGCACTGACGACATTGCAATGAGGAGTTGATATACCTATATCCACAACAACAAAATGGCAGCAGCAGCAATACCTCCCCGTCCAGAGGACGTATACGGTGGCGGCGGTTCATTCTCAGCATGTCTATCTCGTGCTATACGCCATAGTTCAACAACTACACAAACTACACAAAATGCCAATAACAGCATTGCAACTCCTACTCTCTCCTAGTACTACTACTGGAGTTGATAATAATATACCCCCACAAGGAGCACAGTCACTTGACTCCACCACGTGTCCCTCTCAACTCAACCAGCCTCACTCTCATCTCTTGTTTAGTAGTGCAGCAGTACAGCATGTTGAATATATGCAAATATCAGCTACAATAAAGCTAAAAAATTGTAGCCATCCCCAAGCAATCAACACCTTGCAGCCGCAGATTGGGGGATGGCTACATTTTTTCCCCCTGCGGGAGGCTCTTAGACACAAACACTAGCACCCATGTACATAGATGCACTAAACAAACTAATAGATCATCAATAAATGTGAGAGACGTGAGTAGATTGTTGAAAGGTTGGCTGAACTGGCATTTACCAAAGTCAACCTTAAATAGAAAGTAAATATTCCACTTGTAAGCATCTCAGCGCAAAAACCCAACACTTTTTTTTGTTGAACAATGGTGGCCGTTGCCTCTTCTCTTCTCTCTACATCTCTCTCTCAATAAACAACAACAACAAATGGCAGCAGCAATACCTCCCCGTCCAGAGGACGTATACGGTGGCGGCGGTTCATTCTCTGCCTGTCTATCTCGTGCTATACGCCACAATAGTTCAACAACAACTCAAAATGCCAATAACAACTCTAGCATTGCAACTCCTACTACTGCTAGCGGAATTGACAATAATATAGTACCTTCACAGCCAGGAACACAACTTATTGATACCTCGTCAACTTATGCTTCTACTGCTGATAATCAAGATAATAAAAATGATAGTACACAAGAAGGTGCACAATCACTAACACAAACACCAATTAAAATACCCAGAGCACCTTCTTCAATTGAATATAAAACACCCCAACGACGTGTACCACGATGGGATGCTGCTAACTCTAATAACAACAATAGCAACGAGCAGCAACAGCAGCAGCAGCAGCAGCAAAATGATAATGATTGGTCACAACATCATATATCCTATAACAAGTTACGTTCAACACTACACTATTTTTCAAAACGACGTAGTTTACTCCGTACTAAACTACGTTCTTCTACTACTACCATTGCTATTGATGGTATTAACAGTGGTAATAATAAAGGAATGAGTGAGGAAGAGTTTAATATTTGTGTTATTGAGTTTGGTAGTTTTGCTCCCTTTCTTAGTAACTCAACCAATTCATCTAACTTGAGCAACACTAATAATGGAAGCTTGAAGAATTATGACAGGGCAGCATCCTATCAACATCATCCTACACACTCATCTGAAAACTTAATGGAGTATGCAGATGAACGAGCATTGGGTATGACCCCGCCTGGTGCTGCGGGTATGAGAAAGAGAGTTAGTGTTGGTAGTATTAATGGCAGTATTAATAGTGGTATTGGTGTAGAAGGGAGAGGAGAAGGGAATGTTGAGGGATATATTGGTGAATTAAATGCTACAGCACTAGAAGAGGGTGAAAACAGTTCACCATATATTCAAATGGATAATCATCCTACTTCTTCCAACAATCCCAACACCAACAACAATTACAATTCCAACTTACACTTACACCAATCTATACTAGACGAAGTTGAAATCACTAAACGTTTATCATTCATGGAACGATCGGAATTATCGGCAGTACTAGATTCCGAGGTTGAACGAGCATCACAATTCTATCGTAAACGTGTTAGTGAATTAGCACCACCGCGTGTTGATGGTGGGACATTACCATCGTTTGATGATGTCCTTGGTTGTGGTGGACTTGAGAATGTTTGTCATACTCCTGCTGGTGTTGGTTCACGGGGAATTGGTGGGATGTCTACAGCTGATGATGGAAAAGAGGATACACAATCATTACTATCCACCACTGACGACAATGATGACGATGAACTAATCGATACAGCATCACAATCAACACAATCCCTATCATTTACAGATATGGCATCTGAAATATTAGAATTACATGCCTATATTACTACGAACATTATAGTAGTCCGTCAAGTGTTAATTAAATATGATGCCTTTGTACGTTCATTGGGTGGCACGCCAATGGGTAGTTGGTATCAAACTACTAGACGGCAGAAGGTGAATGGACGTAGTTCTGATTATCGTGATTTAGTCAATCATTCGAAGTTGAAAAAGTTAACTAAAGCATATATTTTGGAGTATAAACGTCATGTTGATGAAGCCGAGGAACTTCAAGGTGATGTTAATGGTACTGGCATACAGCGAGATGTCGATGGTAATATAAAACCAAAGAGAAAGAAACGATTGCATGGATTAAGTATGGCATTTTATAAAATAGTTGATGCAGGTGAGGAGTTGAAGAAACGTCAGCGATTGAAATGGCGACAGAGTGCTATGCATTTAGATGGCGAGGAAGATGATGATACTGATATGGATTATGATGGTGATGAGGAGGATAAGTTGGAGTCGGGCAAGGGTGGTGGTGGAGATGCAGGTGTGGTGGATGCAGGAGTTGTGGATGAAGATGGTACACCGGTTGTAACATCGGCGGCAGATCCAACAGCAACCCCCGTCAATACCAAGACTACTACTTCAAGACGACCAATCGATATGGAAACACCACCCCCAAACCCACCATTACAACCAGTACCCGACTATTCCACTCTGAAAACCAATCCAGATATTGGTGAAGATATTGCCTACCAGGTACATATTTTCAAATGTGTTCAGTCCAAGACACAACGTTCCATTGAAAAGACATATACGGGTCACATTTCCGGTGTGTATGATAACTTTATATCCACTATACGTGAATACTTCCTATTGGGAAGCGGAACTACTGATAATTTAAGTTTAATGCCGGAATATTTAATTATGAGGGGTAAGAGTTTGAAATCGAGTTTGTTGGTGGTGGCACAGTGGAGGGAGGCTAGGAATGCGTTTTTGAGTGGAGTTGATGGTGGAGAGACGATTCACAAGGGAGAGGGAGGAGAAGGAGGATCGTTTGGTGGATTCTGTGGTGGTGAGGGCCAACCACCATCACCTCGATCATCCTCGTCGTTCAAGAGTAACTTTGCCCTCTCGCTCAACATCTTCGCGTGCTTCATTTACATGATGAACTATTACATCGTCGAGCCATCAAGTACAAGATATGCCAATGCACTTGGGAAGGATGATGCCATGTCGGGTTTGATTATCGGTGCCATGCCCTGGGCAGCTATGATATCAGCAGTCATGTATTCTGTATGGACTAATCGTGTGTACAAGGCCCCTTTGATCACAAGTGGCGTGTTGCTCGTTACTGGTAATTTCTTATATGCCACGGCATATCGGTATGAGAGTATTGGCATGGCACTGTGTGGACGATTCTTAACGGGCCTGGGAGGACCAAGGAGTATGAATCGTCGATATATCGCGGATGTTACACCCTTGGCACAGAGGACCGCCGTGAATATTGCGTTTGGTATTGCCACTGCACTCGGTGCGGCATTAGGACCAGCGGCTGCCATCATGTTAGAAGGTTTCAACTTTCAGTTTGAGTTGCCATTGTACGGAATCGTCTACGTCAATGGATTGACAGGTCCAGGATTATTGATGGGGTTCCTTTGGATTTTATTTACACTGGTGTTGGTTTTGACATTTGAGGAGCCTCATAGAAGTGGATTAGAAGAGCAAATGCGTAGAGAAGAGGAACAGTTGCAATCTGCCTTAACAGTGACAGAAACTATGATGGAGAATGAATATGAAATGACTAACCTGGACGCTTCTAAGGATACACTTCGCCAGAACTCCATGCTCGAAGATACTACTACTACCAAGGAGGAGGATCAAGAAAAGGGGGGTGATAGGTCAATCATTTCCACCGACGATGCCGAGGACTTTGAGAAAGATAGAAGAGGTGGTAGGATCCCCATCTGGCAACAGGCCAAGTTCGTATCGAGCCACATTACATGGCCAGTCCGCATTTGTATGTTCCTCCTCTTCTCGAAGATGTTTACTGTTGAAACTGTTATTAGTGCCGCATCCATGCTTACCAAGAATAGATATGAGTGGACGATACAACAAAGAGGTACACTGGGTACTATTGTGGGTCTCTTGACAATCCCCATTTCAATCTTTATTGGTTGGGCATCACAATATAGAGAAGACAGGCTGCTCATGCTTTGGTTAATATCATTTGCGGCTGTTGGCATGGCACTGTTAATTGATGTATCAGACTTTATTATACCCGACACGTTCAATTACAACCAAGACCATTCTTTGGCTGTCGGTCCGAGTAGATATATTTCTGGGTATGTGATTGTCTTTTGTTCGCTGCAAGCCTTTGATGGTGTAGTTGGGTCTGTTCTGAGCAAGGTGATACCCACTACATTGGCCACTGGTACTCTAAATTCGGGCCTCCTTGCCACACTCATTGGTACACTTGGTCGAGGAGTTGGGGATGTATTCATCACATTTGCTGGATACATTGATCTGAGACAGATTATGAATTTGCTATCCATACCATCATTTCTCATTTTGGTATCGAATCTTATTCTTATATGTTACAATTACGATTCGTTGACAGCCTAAATGTCATCGTTTCGTAAGTAGTTAGTTTAATTTGGTATCAAGTAGATATTAGGAGTTAGAGAGTGTTGTAAGTTAGTAGTCAAAATTAGACCTCCGCCTATAATTAATTCCTCGAGCTATGAAGAAGACTCGAAGCATTCTCATCTAAATCAATAACAATTAATCCTGGGCCCGACTTATTCTCACCACCCTTACTATCGATCACTCCAGCAGGGGCCTCTATTACTATAAATCGATCATTCCAATCAATTGCAAAATCCTTCACCCTATTTTGAGTATCAAAGCTGACTCGATGGTCAATGTTGATACGATTGGCAAACTTGATTAGCCGCTCTCCTCCTGGAAGAAGGCTTGTTATCTCAACATCCTCTGGCAAGTCAACATCATCAAACTCATTCACTACATATCTCGATCCAAGAAGGTGGTATATGTCAAAATAGAGATAACCAAGCTCGTCACATGCAAGTATCATAACAGAGCGTCCATCATTACACGAAAAATCAATTAGATACTTATACTTGATCCTGATCATCTTTTGAAAGTCTTCCTGTGATCGTTGCCATAGGGTGATAGCTACCGTCATAACTTTTCTTTGTGCTGATAAGAAAAGGTTCTGTAATTTACCACAGCCATGTACGAGACTACGGATATCATGATGACCGATAGTAGATGGAAATGTGTCTGTTGCATGAAACGAAGTAAGACGGTTCGGGGCAGATTTGTCACTGCAATCCCACATTTCAATGGTTCCGATATTCGTTCCAATAAGGAGTTGATGCCGACCGATAGGATAAACCATGGTCGCTTTATTATCCGTCATGAAATAGGTTTCTGGTTGAACATAATATTGCTGTTCCTCTTCAATGTTTGGGGAAAGAGAGAACTGACAAACAAATCTGTTCTCGCCAACCTGCTCAGATAACAGTCCATAAGGATCCTCGTCCAGTACACAGAAAAGTTCGTCTCCTCCATCATAAGACCACACATCTTCATCCCACACTAGAGTTGGAATCCTGATTATTGTTTTCAATTCAAATCTCTTTGATAAACTTCTTTCGTTGTACCCACTATCCCCCCACACGATATACTCAGTACAAAAATTCCCTCCTTGGTCTCTCATCAGTCTATACAGTACTATCCTCTTTTCTTTCAATACTATCCCGGCATCGTCCATCGAATCATAATTAACTACAGATACTTCTTCAATATGTATCCTTCTAACATCTTCGGTAGGGGATACATCATACGGGCCGAAGGGAGTATTATCTCCAAAGTAATCGTTCCAATTCCTGTTTAAAGGTCCGTTTTCTTCCTTAATAGAGTATCGATACGAGCTGAGCAAAACTTGACTGGGTTTTATTATTGATGTGATTGGGATAGCATGTTTCTCTTGGATTGAATTATCACTGCATTCTCCCCTCTCCATTATGTCATTATGCACCTCAATACTACCTGAATCCGGATTCACCATAACAAATTCGTGGCCAGTACCACGTGATATGAGTCCGAATGGACTTGCAATATCAACTTCCTCATTATCAACTTCGTTCCCATCATAATGATACCAGGCCGAGGCATAATCAAGAGGTTTGAAATATTGTTGACACAGGGATATTGAATAAGATCTTTTGGTACCAGCTTTTCTACGCTTCTCATGTCCAATAAGTGTATTAAATATGGATAAACGATAATTAATTGCAGCAATGTAATCTTGTGATTTGCTATCAGATTCTTCCAGCGGCGTCATTTGCAAATCTACTAATACACCCATCCAAAACCTTTTATACTGCTCAGAATACTCGGGTGCATTATTATCTCCCTTAATATCGAATCTCTTCCGTAATGATTTTGAGGTGCACCTTGTTAGGTGTATCAATGAACGCAAATCGTCAGTATAGGATAGAATCCGTAGCAGTGTATTATCACAGAGATCATCAAAACTGCAGGAGGGTTGAGAATCAGATGTTTCCTTTTGTTTCTTTGTTGATGCACCATTGTATGCCGATGCCTTACGTTTGGACTTCACCATATTAGAAATCTCTACTAGCGACTACCCAATTATTATATCCAAACAGGGTGTCAATTATATAACTCCCTCTTTCTCCTTATCATGGTTTACCTACACTAAATCTTCGTTTACCTACATTTAGGATTTGGTTCTACTTCAAACTACCTACTCATATTCATTTCAGCTCAATCTCACGTGCACGCACAACTTAAATCATCTCTCTTCGCCTTTTGGCTTTGATCTTGTGTAGTAACTGTTCTAATACTTTTAACAAAGTATTGACAACCACGCGTTGTCACACTGTTAAACTACTTTTTGAAACCTCGAGTTATCACTTCAGCTTGCTGAATATAATTCACGGATGGTCGAAGCATTTCACTAGCCGCTACGATCCGTCCACCCCCACACTAATAAAACCCCTTGATATCTTTAACATAAATTACCCCGAAAATGATATTTATTGAAAAATATTGGTACATATCGTCATACCTATAATGAGCTTTTTACCTTAAATTACTAAACTTTACTAGTGTTCACAGTCATCATGCAAAATGGCAAAGGCAACATCATTCAAGAGGTGATAGTACCTAGCCAATATACTATTACTATCACGACAACGTGAGATTAGTTGCTGGTACATATGTTCATATATTGTAATATTGTATCTAAATCAAATCAAATTGAGTTTACATAATTTAGACAGTTGTAATTGGCGTTGTGAACTATCAACTACTATCAAACATACCAATACCATTATGACATCAACATATTGCAGCAAACCATTTGCACAACCTAACATCGATGATGATAAATACGACGATTGTTATAATATAAGGAAGACTTTAGAAGAGGAAGAGACCGCTTTGCAGCAATTGAAAGAGAAATTAGACAAAACACCACTCGAATCAAAGTCATCACTCGTTTATGCACAACAAGCTAATGTAGAATTGGTTAATGATGATCATCTACTTCTTTTCTTATATGCAGAGGGTTTCAATGTTGATGTAAGTAGGTATTGCAATTGTTTGCCTGCCCGGACACTCTCTACTTTTACCTACATCTGACCTTGTGGCTATTGACTTTATGCCCGTATGTCGTATGTTATATACAGCATGCACTGGTTAGACTTCTACGATACTGGACGAAAAGACATAAACTATTTGGTGATAAATATACACTGCCTCTGACATTATATGGTATGTAAATGTGTGATCTCTTGGGCAGCAGTCATTCATATTATTACTTTGTGCACATCATATGTATACTAACTTTGGATACAATAATATGCAAATAGGAGCAATGTCTGATCATATAGAATCCATTAAAAAGGGCTTCTTAGTTTTGCTACCAGTATTAGATGAAAAAGGAAGAGCAATTATTTATGGAGAACCCACTTTGGCTGAGGGTGAAGTAGATAAGGTATGTATGTGTTTTTGTATGTGGGTCTTATTGCATATATATAATTCATTATTTCGTCGTTTAATCAATTCTTGTCTTAATATTAACAGATTATTCTAGTTTGGTGGTATTTAGTACATGTAGCAATGGAGAATAGGAGCGTTAGGCAGAATGGTTTCATTCTTATAACCAACGTTCGGGAAGTTAAACTCCGTCAATTTGACACATCAAGTCGATTAGGTATGCTACTCGTTTACATGATGTGTTTTCAAATAGTCAAGTACAATACACTCACAATCACAAAAACATCATATCATTTTGCCATAGCAATTGCAAGGTCGGATCTGGACTTACCTATACGACGCCAATCTATGCACATAATTAATCCTCCTATATGGAAGGCAGTAGGTTCGTTTTTAAAAGCAATACTGTCGAGGAGAGGCCGACAGTCACTTGTGTTACACAATGGAACGCATGAGCAAACACTGCAGAGTCTTGCTACTTTCTCGGTGCCAAGTCATTGTATACCAAGAAGCATGGAAGGAGAACTAGAAGTTTGTTTAGAAGCATTTACTAAAGCCAGGTTAACAATTGAAGACCAAGAAGACGAGAATGATACATCTTCAGATGATCCCAACAGTAGCTCAGATGGTGACTTCACATCAAGTAATGGTATGGACATGATGAACATTGATACCCAGGCTCAATTTTTTCGTGATGATAGGAACGTAGATCCACAAGTATTTGAACAACAAACAAATAATACACAAAAGCGAGTGAGCTTGAGCCCCGAACCAAGTCAATTATATAACAATACAATGATAAGAAAAGAACCATCAAAAAAGAAGACACATCCCGGCAGGCATGGCGACAGAAGGATGAACAGGGCAGTCGAAGCTAGACAAAAGGATCCAAATATATCTTTGCTTTCGGCCTTATTGGCAGGCGGATTTATATTCCCTCAGATATACTCACCGGGGGTGAAGTTGAGTAAAGTCAAGGACACAGACGGCGTGACAGTATACCAAAGAAAGAATCAGTTGAATAGACGATTGCGAGAAGAGAGGAATCGGAAGGCTAAGTCGTAGGCAGTGTCATTAAATTATAAGGCCAAACTACCCACTCAAACTATTGCAAACTGTCATTTGCTTTGGTACTGCTTTGAGAATCTGCCTATGCACCTCTTTCTCTTTGTAATTAGACGAGAGAGATCCTTCATACAGACTACACGGGCATGAGTACTCGGAGCTCAGAGCTTCATACATATGTTCTTCTACAGATATGTGATTTTATATTGTGCTTATGATTCTTTTGACTAGCTATTCGTGAGTATACACATATAATATAAAACTACACATGAACATGCTCTCTGTACATCAAAACTGAGCTCTCATCCACCTACTCGAGATCAAACCCAGTGGCTGACATCGTAATTGAAATCTTGAGCTTTTCGGCCAACTCTTCTCGTTCTTCATACCGTGGGAGATCGATACGATTGAAACAGGTATGTGCTCGTGGATATAAACAGGTTTCAAGCTCGACACCTTGGATTGTAAATTGTCTTACGCCTTCACTACCTTGAAGGAATTCAAAACCATTCGAAGGCACACCACTTGTACCAGTTACAAATTGCAACAGCCGAGCTTTCATCTCTTGGTCATATTCACTGACAACCTCCCAGAACCACTTACATACTTGATGATTCGATCCTTCTCTGTCATACTCTCCTGTATACTCTGTATGCTCCTTCCAATCACTGACATCTATCTCGGGCAATCCACACATGAGAAGTTCTATCTCTTGGAAATCAAAGATGACCAGTAATGAATCTGGAATAACATCAAAGAATGCCAAAAGCAACTCATTCAACTGGGCGTCGTACCTCCCTAGTAATCGATACATCAAACAAGCCTCGATGTATTCTGGTAAGTTATCCTGAGTCAAGTTGATATCAGTACCGCCTGATACCAGATCCACCGTCTTCTTCATGCCAAAGACCTCCTCAACAACAGTAAAGTTTACACAAAAATGTTCAATATCTTGTCCATACTTCTTCAAGCCCTTGAGAGAAGAATAGTATTCCTCATCAACATCCTTTAGATCATTGAACATCACAGGCCACCCTAACATATGTTTGTACATGTATGAACACATGTGCCCATTGACAAGCTCTGCGTCGAATAGTGCCTTCCCCATCACACGGCCAATGAAACGGAAGAAGATAAGATGATCTTCTGGGCAACATATACCTGAGCGAGGGTTGATTTGAACACACAATTGATTCGTCAAGCTCGTCTGCCACAGGCCAAGGCTAGGATCGAAGACCGCCTTGGTAACCAGATCAAACCACTCGGTCTTCAACCCTCCAGCGTCAAGACCAGCTTCACCAATGAATTCAAACCTCCAACATTTCCGTAAAGAGCAATAGCTCGTCCCTCCTTACATTGATCTTGATGTGCCCCTCATTACTACGAAGCTGCCCACACACATCCCTAAAGAATTGTACTTTATCACTATAGCTCTTGTTTTGAGCAGAGACAATATCAGGGTAACATAGTAGCTCACTACCGTCGGCATTCTTAATAAATGAGTCCATATAAACTTCATCGGGGGTAACTAAACTGATCTCACCCTGTCTCAAATGAGAGTGTTCACCATCCAGATAGTGTAGCTTGAGCACATATGCAGACCGATCAGTATTGAACCTAGTTAAATCATCTACATTTCCCTGCTCATCAAATCTTGTCCACACGAACTTCATATCTTCTGCACGAAGAGTTCGTGCCCATCCATCCTTATTTGAGTAGGACATTTTGATCTTAGCAAGCATACTCTTTGGACTACTATCAGATTGATTGAGCATTTTGATTGGTAGGTTGAATCTAAATCTAATCTTCTGTCCGGTTGTACCATTCGTAGGACAGGTTACTAATACACGTGTCCCCCCTGCAAGCAAACTAAATGGTTGCCCATGGGTAGCCCCTCTTGGAACTGTAACCTCAAACATTTGAGTATCGTCTGTTCTTGCATCCATTAATGATCTATTCGATGTTGTTAATGTTGAGGTAGCACTTTCAAACAAAGTAGTCCTAGTTCTTGATATTAACTCTGTATCTTCCGTTTGGGGGACAGTGATTTGCAAACTAGCCCCAGGTTTGGCATCAGGTGGACATCGTACACAGCAAACACGTCCTCCGGCATAAACTCTAAACTCGTCTCCACACTTGACATTTGGTGGTATGCTAATTCGAAAGGTACTGGAGTTTGATTGATTACTATTTCTACTTCCGGCGGATTGATTACTTGATCTTCTTTCTGTTGTTCTTGACGATGATTGATATGTTTCTGTACTACCTGTTCTTCGACGTCTATGAATCCCCCGAAGAAACATTGTCTTGCTCAACCACCCAGATATCCTTTAACTAACAATCCAATATCTCCAATCTATTGTATCTTCTGCTGATGTTTTTAATTGATGTTTATGTCGAACAAAAAATATGGGAAAAGACGACGCGGTGAGACATCTACTATCGCTCCAGCCGTGCACTACACTGTCCAATAGAGATTTTGTGGTGTTTTGCTACATACATATTTACCAATATACTAATCTATATTATGGTCTTGATTCTGATCTTGTTGTGTTCTTGCAAATCATAATCGGTGATCATTATCACCCAGAGTCACCCAATCACATATCTCTATATGCTATCTAAAATTGATCATGGCAATCCTTCACAAGGGGTATATATTGATGGCCGCCACGATATGGCCAAATAGGTAGATGAGAGAACAAAGTTGATGGAAAAACTCATATCATATATGTCATATATCTCTATGTACCTGTACTACACTCCACCATCGAACACCACCACACTCAACAACTGCATCATACTAATGATGATGGTGATCTCTACTGCTGCTCGACATATCATATAGTCTATTAAGATATGTTAGAGTGCTAGTAAGTAACAACTAAAACACTAGGATACCTTTTCCTTTCCAATGCAATTTTGCTAAATAATCTTGCGCGCATAATGGTCTCACTACTTAAACACACACACACACTCAAAAGGAAGAATAGATGAGACTGCAGTAACAAACACATCAACTAAAGAATATATTATTCAACTACACTTCAAAGATCATACATCATCATGATGAGCTCAACAAAGGATGAGTTTTGCCTCGAGCGTCAAATAGAAATATGGGAAAATCAACGATTATGGATTGGAAAGGGATTCTCTTCCAAAGGTTTGTTCCCAACAGAACGCGGTCCGTACTCAACAAAGGATGGTTCATTGCGTTGGAAGACGTTAGATGAGGCTAGTAGTGCATTATTGAGTGGGGATTTTACTGTCAATAGTGTAGGCGGTAGTTCTCCATTAAGTTCTCCTACTCGAAGTGCTAGGAAATTGATAACATCAATGGTATCATCATCTAATAAGATTGTACGACGGGGATGGTCATTTAATGAAGGAGATGGTAATAATCAAACTGCAAATCAGAGTAGTAGTGATAATATAGATGAGTGTAGTAGTATCGGAGCTCGAGAGTATTGCACTGGCTTTACTGTTTGCAATGCTCCCGAGGATAGATGTGATGAGAATGGATGGCAGTACTATCTAGACTTCTTGGAGCAATCTTTATTGAGTTCTAATAGGAAAAGGTATGTACACTTATTTGATATGATACGTCTAACGTTATTGTTAATGTAATGTACTACACCCAGTGCACAAGATTTCGTATGCTGTGAATGCTCACATGATATGATCATATCTTGTGTCATTTCTCTTCCAATAGGGGGATCCTAGACTTTGTCCGCCGACGTAGACTATGTAGAACTGCCTTCTTCCGTCCAAATCACTTCCTACCAACAGAGATATACACCAAATGTGATTATTGTGATTCAACAGTAGTAAACATGTTATCAAATGCCATGCTAGATGCATTATCACTCGCCACATTATATGCCAATGGAAACAATACAAAGAATAATGAAGTTACAGATGCACTTGTGCTACCATTAAAGAGTAAATTAGTCGATATACTTGATATTGGGAATAATAGTGATAATGTTGATCAAAGTGAAGAGTATGATCCAATGGCTGATATCAACAAAGTTAAAGATCGATTGACAAGTTTTGCCGAAGATAGTGTCGGTCAGCCTGGCATGTTACAGCATTTGCTCAATCCCGATGTGGATTATAATATATATGCTGCCATGCCAAGAAGAAAAGAGTTGATTGGAACATACTTTACTCAAAAAGAACGTCCTAATCTTGCACGACTATTGGTGAAAGATGTTGATCGATATTCATACAAACTGCACTGTTCGACTGATTCTTGTTCATGCAACGATGATAATGAAGAGAATGCTTGTGTCTTTCGGCTTGTTCCATGTCCATATGAAGGTTGTGAGGACAGATTTTCCTGGAAGTATAGAGAACAGCATGATATAGATTGTCAGTACAAGCCAGTGCCTTGTCCAAATGACTGCGGCATGGACATACCAAGAAGAGATGTGCACATCCATGTACGAGATCGATGTCGTCTCCGAGCTGCTGCGTGCCCTCTATCATCCTTTGGCTGTACCAGTGTAGTACAAGCTCAAGATGTTACCTCCCATCTAAATGAAAATGCCGACAAGCATTTCATGCTGATTGCAAATCGAATGGCAGAGTACCAGACTGTAATGAAAGATCAGAGTAATCGTATCCGTATGCTTGAGGAGAAGAATGAAAAGTTGGAGCGAGAACTGAAGCAGAAAACAGTACAGTTACAAAGTAAGAATGAAGCAAAGGCAGTGGCAAATGATGTGAAGAAACTATCAAAAAGACTTGCTTCATTGGAAGGTACATGTAAAACACAGTT
>Ga0214479_100688_pt1 | contig 18379 bp, 12 predicted proteins | sample M1_20Mar14CPVII9_5_FD_165054 | JGI IMG/M metagenome (GOLD analysis project Ga0214479, IMG submission 165054) | Marine eukaryotic communities from Monterey Bay, California, United States - M1_20Mar14CPVII9sort6BwellE14 | ecosystem: Environmental > Aquatic > Marine > Unclassified | place: USA...
CGCCTTGAAAGCGAAGTTCGTCAAAGCAAAGCGAGAGTTAGATCGGTTGCTTGGCCAAAAGCAAAGGCTATTGTCAGCGGTAGGAGCAGAATCCGAACCGGAGTACCGTGAGTTTGATGCAGAATTAATGCGTCGAGATGCATTGATTGAGAACCGAGATCATCTAAGTCAACAAATAGATGCAGCCTTGGGGCGGAATCATACCGAGTCGCAAATCGAGGAATTGCATCAGGAATTTGGTGCTGCAGGATTGGAAGCAGCCTGGGAATCCGTTCAAAGCCAAATTGACTGCGCCCGTGAGCGACAGACCCAATTTCAGCAAGAAAGTGCAAGTTTGCATCAGGAAATTAAGAACCTGGGCGAGGATAAGGGTATGGCGCTCGCAAGATTGAAACTTGAGGCCGTCGAAAATGAAATTGTAGAACTGAAAAAGGAATGGCAGGTACTCGCGACTGGCTCAACGATGTTGGAAGTGATTCGAGAAAGTTATGAATCGAAGCGGCAACCGGAAACGCTCAAAGAGGCATCTGGTTTCCTAACCAAGTTGACTGAAGGAGCGTACACCCGGATCTGGACCAGATTAATCGGAGAAGAGTTGTTGGTGGATTCGGAGGATGGCGGGACGATTTCCGTCGATAAACTGAGTCGCGGTACCAGAGAGGCCGTGTACCTGAGTTTGAGGTTAGCGTTAGTGGGGGCTTATGCGAGACGCGGGTCAGTGGTCCCAATGGTGCTCGATGACGTCCTCGTGAATTTTGACGGGCGTCGAATCCGGGCGGCGGCAGAAGTGTTGTGTGAGTTTTCGAGGCAAGGTCACCAGGTCCTGATGTTTACCTGTCATGACCATATTCGTGATGTTTTCCATAGCCTTGCTGCCGACGTAAGGGTGCTTCCCGATCACCGAGATGTAGTGGATTCTAAGGCGATTCCGGTGCCTTTTGAGGGAATTCCGAAAATGGATGAGGAACTTGAATTGCCCGAGTTTAAACCTAAGTTAATGCCTGAAGATGACTTCGTAAGTCCGGTGGCAATGGAGCCAGATGGCATCCCCGTCGAGTACGTCGAATATGCTTCGACAAATGTCCGAATTGACCCTGAGCAGTACGATTCTGAGTTGGAGTTTGAACTCGCCGTGGTTGCATCCGACCAAAAGCGAGAGCAGACTTATTTGGGCAGCACCGCCTTAGAGGGCGACCATTCGATTTTACCAATGGAACTCTCTGCGGACGAAGAATTTTGGACCAAGCCGGCTTCGTCACTGGATTAGGAATTGTGGCGTTAGACCGTTTTTGCAAACTGTTGACAATTGTTCAGAAGGCTGGTGTTGCTAACCGGCGTCCAGATTTTGTTTCAGACCGGCGAGGATTTTCTCTGCTTCTTTGCGTACCGGTTCGATCTCTGTTTCATTGATGAGTTCAGTGAGAGCTTCGATTGCCCTTGTTTTTTTGCTTTTTGTGTTTGCTTGATCAGCACTCACGATAATTTTCGCTTCGCGTGCCAACTGTTTGTTATCTTTAGCCGTATACTTTTTTTGAAACGCGGCGAGATCAGATTTGACCATTTTTAGGGCGCCGAAATTTTGCCGGAGCTTCAAATATCCAAGCATGGCTTTGAGCTTAGCGTCCGCCTGATCCGATTCAATTTGGCTTGCAAGTTCTTTAAGTTGGTTGCGGACTTCTTCAGTAGTTTCGATGACTAGCCGATTTACTCTCAGGGCTGGTTCGGAGTAGCTTGGAATCTGCCCCGGTTCGCCAATTTTTCGGACTCGACTGATTGCCTTTATCGCAGATTCGAAATTCCCTTTTTCTTTTTCTTGAGTGAATTTGTCGGCTGCCTCGGATAATGACTGAGCTTCTCGGGCTGACAGTATGCGTCCTGAATTTTGTAAGGCGGCAATGAGCATGTTAGGAAGGTCTGGCCCACGTAAAGATCCGGATCGACCGTAGAGTGTTTCACCGTCAGCACGTACGATAAATAGTTGTGGAATTCCATTGCCATCGGGGGTGTGGTCGCGTCTCCATTGAGCATACTCTGGAGAACTAACATCAAGCTTGATTGGCACGAACTGTGCCACGATGGGTGCAATTGACTGATCGGTGTTGAGCCGTTTCAGTAGTGCTGCACACGGCGGTCAGGTGCTTTGACCTGCGATGGCGAAAATAGGTCGGCCGCTTGCTGCCGAAATCTGCTTGGCTGCAGTGAGGCTGTCTGCTGCTACGTTTGTTTTTGTCTGAGCAGTCAGTGGCAAAGTAATGCCGGTAAAGATGGCAAGCATTATGCCCAGGATGAGATTGTAACTTTTAAACATGGCTTTTTTCCGGGTAGAAAACGCTGGTTTGTTTTTTCGCCAAATGGAAGAATTCAGGAATGGTCTCCCGTTTGGCATGATGAATTTTGGAGGCGATCTTTAATCGTTCGGAGGATTTGAAACTACCAACCGGTACGGTACGCCGGACCAAGGAGTGCATTGGCTTCTTTGACTGTTTGAGAATTTCCTTTGAACTTGCAATTGGCTGCGTCCCAGTCAAATGTCTCTTTCGGCCAGCGGTTGATGACCGTCCCCATGAGAACGGCTTCGGTTAACGGACCAGCATATTCGAATGGTGCTCCCGTCGCTTCAATTTTTCCTTGCGCCGCATCGATCCACTGATGGAAGTGATTTCCACTTCCCACAGTTGGGGGCAGTTTACTCACGGGGGTTCCATTAACTTGGTAAACCTGCGGATTGCCGATGTGAGGCAGAATCAGACTGCCTTTGGTTCCAATAAAGACGGAACCTTGGCTAGGTAGTTTTACGTTGGCTGGAATTCCGTCAACTTTCGATGGTCGCAGGGAACCGTTATACCAAGTTAGATTGAGCTGGTCGGTGGTATAAGGCGTTCCACGAAAGGTGTAAACAACATGGCTCAGCAACGCGAAATTATTTTTGAAGGGGCCGGGGCCGAGTGAGGTGCACTGGGTTGGCTCTTTGATCTCCAAGGCTGTGAAAACAGGGTCGACAATGTGACATCCCATATCACCTTGGGTGCCGGTTCCAAATGCCAGCCATTTCCGCCAGTTGTTGCGATGGTACCACCCTTCTACATAAGGCAGCTTTTCAGATACACCACAGTAAAGATCCCAGTCCAAATGGGCCGGTGGCGGCGTCGGGGCCTTGCCTTTCATTTCGCCGCCCCAGCCTTTGCCGGACCAGCTATGGACATCTTTTACAGTGCCGATTAACCCACTCTGAATCCAGGAAACTGCGGTGCGATAAGCCGGGTGTGCGTGGATCTGGATTCCCATTTGGGTTTTCAGATTTGGTTTCTTCGCTGCTTTTTCTGCGAGCAAGCGGCACTCGGCAATGTCATGCGCTAACGGTTTTTGTAAATAGACATGCTTGTCGTGTTCCATCGCCATCAGGGCGATCGGGGCGTGCATGTGATCTGGTGTAGCAATGACAACCGCATCAAAGTCGTCAGCAGCGTTTTTAAATAGCAGGCGATAGTCCTGGAATTTTTTTATGTCAGTTCCCATTGGGTCGACAATTTTGTGTAGTGATTTGTCTACATCACAGGCGGCAGTTAGTTCAAAATTAGGATGAGATTTCATTTCTTTCAAATCCGCATTGCCCCTGCCGCCGAATCCAATCGCGGCTATTCGGAAATTCTCAGCTGTTTTGCGTTGCGTCCCGAAGACCATGCTTGGCGCGAGTGTCGCAATGGATGCTGAGCCGGCGGCGGCTTTGATGATTTGACGGCGATTCAAGCTCATGTTGATCTCTTGTTAGGTTTTGAATGGGAACGAGAATACGACTAAGTTTAAGAGTATTTGACTTGAATTGCCACAATCAAGTTGGGACATCCGAAGCAATCGACAAGAAAGTGCCGAGATCGATCTCGCGATTGGAAATGACTCTGATTCTCGTTGGCTACCCAGCGAGAATTGTCGCGGATTTACGATCTCTTTTGGTAGAAATCAACGGCGAAGAGTGCGGTCGCGATGATTAGCATAATCATTGGGATAACGTCGCCAACGGATCGGTAAAGGCTGGTTTGTGTGGTGGGACGCACAAGTGAGCGGATCATTCCCGGTTGTCTTCGGCCGCCGGTCTGTAGGAGTCGTCCACAAGAGTCAATTTCAGCAGATAGTCCTGTGTTGGCACAAACCAAATGAGGTTTTCGCATCTCTACTGCACGAAAAACATTACATGCCAAATGCAAATCGAGGCAACTGGTGCCAAAGAACCAGCCATCGTTGGTCATGTTAATCAGGGCGTCTGGTTCATTGTTTTGTTCGGCAAGCTGGTTGACTTGTTTTCTGATGTAGTGGGGAACCGTCGATTCGAAGCAAATATTAGGGCTGAGATTGACGTCGTTGATTCTGATTGAGACAGGCTCAGTTCCGGCATTGATTCCTCCACCGATCGGAGAGAATTTTTTAATGATTGGAAACCAACCGGATAGTGGAACATACTCGCCAAACATGACGAGATGATTTTTATAATATCTTGAATCGACAAGCCCTTTATTGTTGATCAGAAAGGCAGATGCGAAGTGCGTGTTCTGTTTTGGGTCAAGAGTCGCACCGCCCGTGAGCAGTGGCACTGAGTTTTCATTTAAGGGGGAGAGTGACGTGGCTCTCTCCCAAAATTCCGTTCGGACTGTAGCGGCCTTTTGACTGGTAATTTCTGGACTTGCGTCTGACAGTAGGTCTGGATAACCGCTGAAAGCAGATTCCGGCCATACAATCAAATCTAGATCAGACCATTTTTTTCTAGCCGCCTGGGTTATCTCAATCTTGCGTTTCTTGCAATCAATAAATTCCTCTTCCGTGATTGGTCGGAAGACAACATCATCGTTCGTTTGAATTAAAGCGATCGCTAATTGAGAGTCATTTGCCGATTTTAATTTTAGGTCCTCACCGAGCTTCGCACTTCCGTACACAATCGTCGCAGTGAAAGTTAAACATGCAATGGCGATTGACAAACGGTTATTGCCCTTCGAATGATCGGGGTGGTGTGAGGTTGAAGAGGGCTCCGTGAGTTTCTTTGCGAAGCAGAGTTTGATGGTAGCGGTGATTCCAACGGAAACTAAGCAGATAACAAACGTGAGGGTGTAGGCACCAAAAATGTCCGCAACCTGGATGAGTAAGGGGGTGCGATACTGGGTGTGAGATAAACAGACCATTGCCATGCCTGTCGCGAAGTTAGATCGGAACCATTCTATTCCGGTCCAGACCACAGGAATTGCAATTACAGATGGAATTTGAAATCGGTGCACCAATGATCGGGCGAACCCAACTGAGAGTGGCGTGTATATAGCCATGTAAGCCGAAACGGTAAGCCAGCCAAGCCAGAGGGCTGGGTGCGGAATCGGAATAAAATAAAACACCGAAAGCCAAAAGAGTAATCCGGCCAAAAAAAGTTGTCGATAAGGCCTTCGGCCAGCTAGAGTTTTTGATTCAATCAGCCAGATCATAGGGCAAAGTGCGAACCAACCTAGCCAACTTAGCCCAACTGGTGGAAAGGCGAGCCACAGCAAAGCCATGGAGAGTGCACCCACAAGAAAGGTCTCGTGTCGTTCCTCCAGAGGTGGGCGAGACGCTTCGGAGTCTTGGCCCACAGCGGTTTTTGGAATCGTCGTATGCTTGCTCAAGTTGATCCTTGGTTAGAATTGCAAACACTCCATTTTATCGGGTTCGAACCAATCCAACTACGTTGATTTTTCGTGACTGGAATAAATTACGCGAATGGAAAAAATTCGACTTTTTCGCCTGCTGGATGAGCGGTCGTGTTTTCCTGGAATCTAATCAGCCCTTCCGCTTCGGCGAGCGCGAAAAGGTCGGAGGAACCCCGCCAGACAAGTGGTTCAAACTTACGAATCGTTTGCTTGTCGACGACCCGTTTGCCCGGCCAGAATGTAGGCCGATTTCCACGAGTCTCATGGGCAGTGTGGAGCACGCCATGTTCTGAGGGGATTTGCCCAATTTGGGAGCCGAGCATCTTTTCAATTGCTCTTCTTACGAACAGATGGAAGCCAACAAGACTGCTAACGGGATTGCCGGGTAAACCAAAGACGTAACGTTTTCTTTCCTCGGAGCTGTTCACGCCAAACCAGATTGGCTTACCCGGTTTAATTGCGACTTTGTGAAAGATCTCAACCACGCCGAGGTCTTTCAGAATTCCGGGTACAAGGTCCATGGTCCCGGCCGAGACTCCACCGGAAAGCAGGAGAATATCATGCGTAAGCCCTGTCTTGATCAAATTTGCGAGTTGATCAGGGGCATCAACGCTTGAGCCAAGGTCTGTGACTCCGAGGCCAAATTGTTGAGCAAGCGCGACTAACATCGGCCCGTTGCTATTGCGGATTTGACCTCGCAGCGGTTTCATTTGGTGACTAACGAGTTCATTGCCAGTCGGTAAAACAGCGACGGTTGGTTTTTCTCTGGTGGAAATGCTCGCCGCCCCAACCTCGGCCAGCAAACCGATATCAGTTGCACGAACAATATGTCCCCGAGGTAATACGGTTTGTCCCGTTTTGAAATTAACACCCTGACGAAGTATGTTTTTTTCCGGTGAGATCGAATCAATCAATAGCTGGACTCGCTGACCGGCGTCCGTTGCTTCTGTTTCTGTTTGCTCCACCATGACAACAGCATCTGCATTGTTGGGTAGAGGAGCGCCAGTCATGATTCGCGAAGCTTGGCCAGATTCGATTGGGTGCTGAGGCCAATCGCCGGCGATGATCGTCTCAATGATGCTTAAGTTTTTTCTACCGTTGTTCACGTCGTCACTGCGAACGGCAAAGCCATCCATCATCGACTTATCGTGTGGTGGTGAATTGACATCCGAAAGAATCTCACTGGCGAGAATACTGCCCACCGATGAAGCGAGTGGGACATTGGTCAGCGGCAACGGGGTGACGTTTTCGTCAAGCAATTGAAATGCCTGCTCTACTGGTATCATGGCAACTGAATTTCTGAAAAATTGCGAAGTAATTCGATTCCGAGGTCTGTTAAAAAACTCTCCGGATGAAATTGGACCCCAAAAGTTGGGAACTGTTCGTGCTGAATCGCCATGATCTCGCGAGACCCGTCGGGCGCTGTTGTCCACGCACTTATTTCGAATTCACTGGAAAGCGTACCGGGCTTAATGACCAAACTGTGGTAACGCGTGGCGATCATCGGACTTGGGATTCCGTGGAATATTGCCTGTCCGTTATGGTGAATTTGGTCGGTTTTGCCATGCATCAATTGCTCAGCCCGAACGATTGATCCTCCGGTTGCTTGCCCGATTGATTGATGGCCTAGGCAGACCCCGAGGATCGGCAACTTGCCATGGAATCTTTCCACGCAAGCCACCGAAATGCCTGCCTCGTTTGGCGTACACGGTCCAGGAGAAATGATCAAATGACTGGGGGCGATGGCCTCAATTTCATCGACGGAAATTTTATCATTTCGATGCACTTGAATTTCATGCTTAGTCCCAAGTTCACCTAGGCGCTGAACCAGGTTGTAAGTGAAGGAATCGTAGTTGTCGACAATTAAAATCATGGCGTTGTCCGGTGTGTTCGTGGCAAGAATAAGAGTCCGGCCTGCTAGCATTTATTATCAACGAAAACCGTTTCTAGGTTAAGGGCAGGTATTCTATTGACCCAATTACAGCATGCATTTACGTTTTAGCAGTACGCATCAACAGCGTTTTTGAATTTTGCCCTCATTTTGCCCCAAGGAAGAGGCTTTATGACTACCCAAAATCTACGTGTCGAACACGGCACAGAGACTTCGGATGTTTCATCTGCTCCGCTTTTAGACGTTGGACGTGGTAATCGACCACTGAAAGACGAAATTATGGAAGCGGTCTCAGACATTATCGATTCAGGTTGGTTCATTGGTGGACCACATGTAAAGCTATTAGAGGAGACGGTTGCGGAGGTCAGTCAAACTGAATTTGCAATCGGATGTGCTTCTGGAAGCGATGCCTTGTTATTGGCTTTGATGGCCATTGGTATTGAACCGGGCGACGAAGTAATTTGCCCAAGCTTTACTTTCTTCGCGACCGCCAGTGCGATCCACCGGCTTGGTGGAACTCCCGTGTTTATTGATATCGAACCAGATACGTTTAACCTAGACGTTTCAAAAATTGAATCACTTATCACTTCGAGAACGAAGGCGATTATTCCTGTTCATTTATTTGGGCAGTGCGCTGACATGGATCCGATCAATTCGATTGCTGAGGCTCATGGGCTAAAGGTGGTTGAGGATTGTGCCCAGGCGATCGGAGCGACTTACGCTGGAAGATCTGCGGGAAGTCTCGGTTCAGTCGGATGCTTTAGTTTTTACCCCACCAAAAACCTTGGCGGTTTTGGTGACGGTGGCATGCTGACAACTAACGATCCAGAAATCGCTGATAAATTACGCCTGTTGGCGAATCACGGTATGCGGCCTCGGTATTATCACTCGGAGGTTGGGATTAACAGCCGGCTGGATGCAATTCAAGCTGCGGCTCTCAATGCCAAAATGAAGCATATTGGGGATTACTCATCGAAGCGCGCAGTAAATGCAGCCCGCTATGAGCAGTTGATGGTCGACGCAGGGATCGCGGATCAATTGCTAATACCGCAAGCTAACACTGACTGTGGTCACGTGTGGAACCAGTTTACGATTCGAATTCCGGGTGGTAACCGAGACCAGGTCCGGCAACAGCTTGTAGAGATGAATGTAGGTAGCGAGGTTTACTATCCGGTTCCCTTGCATCAACAGGAGTGCTTTGCCTCGCTCAAGGAAAACAATGTCGATTTAGTGGAAACTGATCGCGCGGCAGAAGAGGTTTTGAGTCTGCCAATTTTTCCGGAGCTAACTGCCGCTGAACAGGCTTATGCCGTCAATTGTCTAGCCAAGATTTTAGACGTGGTTGAAATGCCGTTAAAACGAGCAGGCTAACACGTTGCAGTTGAACGTTGCGGTTGATTTGATTGCAAATTGATAAATTTAGTAGACGAAAGCGGGAGTTCAGCTCCCGCTTTTTTCGTTACGTGATTTACTTTAATCCACAAGCACTTACTTTGCGCCCGGTGGCATCTGATTCAAAAAGAAGTTCGTGATTAGATTTTGCAGATGGACGGTGGTATTCTCACCTTCATTAATGGAATGGGATCGATTGGGATACGCCATCATTGAAAATTGGCGATCTTGTTTTACCAATTCATTGATTAGTAATTCGACCGTCTGGTAGTGACAGTTATCATCTCCGGTTCCGTGAATTACGAGTAAATTGCCGGTCAGGTTTTTTGCGAAATGGATTGGGGATCCTTCGTGGTATCCATCGGGGTTATCTACGGGCACGTCCATGTAACGTTCCTGGTAAATCGAATCGTAGTAGAGCATGTTTGGGACCGGGGCAATTGAGACGCCCGTGTGATAGAGGTCTGGATGTTTGAACATTGCATTGAGAGTCATCGAGCCGCCGCCGCTCCATCCCCAAACTCCAATTCGCTGGTCGTCAATCCATGGATACTTTTTAGTAAGGGCTTTGACTGCTGTGGCTTGGTCTGCGGGTGGAAGGATTCCGACTCGTCGGTAAACAGTCTTTCGAAAGTCACGTCCCCTCGGAACATTGGTGCCACGATTGTCGATGCTGCAGACGATGTAGCCCTGTTCAGCTAACAGGCGATGCCACAGATATCGATTACCTCCCCATTGATTGGTGACCGTTGTGCCCCAAGGCTCTCCGTAGACGTAGACAATCATTGGGTATTTCAACGCGGGATCAAAGTTTTGAGGCTTCATCATCCAAACATCCAGAGGTGTCCCATTGTCCGCGTTGACTCTTGTGAATTCTGATTTCACTGGAGGTAGTTTTGAGATTTCAGTTTTGGCTTTCTCATTACTGATGATTTCTCGAGTGATCTGGTGAGTTGGGAGATCAATCAAATGAGTTGTAGGCGGTTGGCCAAACCGAGAATGTGTATGGAAGGCGATTTTTCCGTCAGGTGAAATGTCGTAGTTGTTCCAGCCAGAAAACTCGCTTGGTGTAATCCGTTGCGACTTACCGCCTTCAAGCGGAACCGAGTAAAGATAGCGATCGGTGGGCTGGTCGGGAGCAGCAATGAAGTAGACCAGTTCATCCGTAATTCGAACCAATTGAAACGCATCGAATGGGTCACTCATGATCGGTGTCATTTTACCGTTGCTGCGATTGACTCCGTAGATGTGACGGAATCCGTCTTTTTCACTGACCCACAGGATCTGTTTTCCACCGTCGAATTCAACGTCGTGGTCACATGTTTCCACCCAGGCTTTATCGGAATCGGTAAACAAAACTTTCGTTTTACCGGTGGAGGCATCACCGATTAAGACTCGGTTTTGGTTTTGCTTTCGATTAAGGTGCTGCAGTCTTAGTTCATTGTTGTTAATCCAGCGGGCTCTCGCGATGTAGTTTTCGCGAGGGTCACCAGGGACGTCGAGCCATTGAGTTGTTTTGGTTTTCAAATCAACGATGCCGATCCGTACAGCCGAATTAGTTTGGCCCGGTTTCGTGTGTTTGAATTGCTTTAGGGTAGGGTATAGCGAATCAGTATTGTTGATCAGTGTGAATTCACCGACTTCGGAGGTGTCGAATTCCCAAAATGCAATGCGTTTACTGTCGGGTGACCAGCGGAAGCAATCTTTGAGATCGAACTCTTCTTCGTAGACCCAGTCTGAAGTTCCGTTGATGATTTCAGGAGTCTGTTTCGTCGTTATTTTTTGCGAGACGCCGGTGGCGAGTGATTCAACATAGACATCCCCCTCCGAAACGTAGGCAACGCTTTTGGCATCTGGAGATATTTTTGCGAACATTAATGAAGTGGCAGGTCGGTCGACTCCGATTTGCCGCAGCGTGCCCGATTTGCGGTCCATTAACCAATAATCTCCTCGAGAATGATGCCTCCACACTTTTCGGGTATTAGTGAAAATTAACGCAATTTCGCGATCGCGGGCCCATTGATGACTGGCAATGGAAAGAGGCTTTTTGGCTCCAGTTGGGATTAGCTGATCCGCTGGAATCAGAACCGTCTCTTCATGAGTGACTGGGTCGACGGCGATCAGATCGACGGCATTGGCAATTGTCTGAGAATCTCGGTTGGTAACATACTTCGATCCAGACGTTTCCCAATTAGGGGAGAACGACTTGGTCGAAAAACGATTGCTCTTGTAAATGGATTCAACCGTGAGCGGTGGGGTTGGAGAGGGCGTTTGAGTTTCTTGAGCCAGAAGCGGGCAGGTGACGAGGGATATTAAAATTGTAAAAAAGAGTTGTTTACTCATAACGCTTTAAACCTTGGATTAACTCGAAGTCAAAGGATACCTAAATGGAAAGAAACAGTATTACAAAACGGCGTATGGGGTTTGTAGGAAACCTGACCTGCGCGTTAAGCAGCGGGAATTGTTGATCAATTATGCCCACCAACCTCCATTGATATGGATTGTCTGACCAGTGACGTAGGATGATAAATCACTTGCAAGGAAGAGTACGACATCGCCAATTTCTCGTGGTTCAGCAAACCGGCCTAACGGTACCATTTTGATCATCGCCTGCCGATTGTCTTCAGGAATTGATTTGCCCATTTCGGTATCTACGACACCGGGGGCAACGGCGTTCACGCGAATTTTCTGTCTCGCTAATTCTTTGCTCAAAACCTTGGTGAAGGTGATGACGCCTGCCTTGGCGGACGCGTAATTTGCCTGCCCGAAAAAACCAGTGACGGCGGAGAGTGAAGCCACGTTGATAATGGAGGCTCCTTCGTTAAGACTGTCTACTACTGCTTTGCAACAGTTAAAGACACCTGTCAGATTTGTATCGATGACATCCGACCACTCTGAGTGAGACATCTTTTTAAAGCTTCGGTCCCGTAAAATTCCAGCGTTGTTTACGAGAATATCGATGCCTCCGAAACGGGCGGTAATTTCCGAGCACATGCTGGTAAGTTGCTCGGGGGCACGAACGTCAGCGGGCAGTGCAAGGCACCGGTCGCCAAAAGCTTCGCAGGCCGTTTGAGCAATGGTTGCATTATTGCCTTCGGCATCGGGGAAATAGTTGAGGATGACATTGGCACCAGCTTCGAAAAGTGAAGTAGCGGTTGCAAGGCCGATCCCTTGACCTCCGCCGGTTACGATTGCTGTTTTCCCTGTTAGGTCGATGTTCCGCATTTTGTTGTCCCGTTAAGTTTCCTTGGTGGAGGGGCGAGTTGGAGGTGTTTAGGTTTGTTGGTGAATAAAAGGTCGGCTCAACCTTTGGGGTTCCAAGTTGGCAGGCGTTTTTCAATAAAGGCGGCGAGACCTTCGCGTGCATCTTGCGTTTCCCGAGCAGAGGCCGATACCTGTATCGATTGCATGAGCTGTTGTTCGAGGTTGAAAGGGAGGCAGTTTTGCAGGTGAGATTTGGTAATCGCTAGAGCTGAGCGTGACCCCGTCAAAATGGCGTTCACTAGTTTGTCGGTCCGAGCGCTCAAATCATCCAGAGCAACTGCATCATAGACGAGCCCAACGGCGAAGGCTCGGGTGGCGTTCATGCGTTCTCCGCTGAGCAGTAAATGATTCGCTACGCCAGGTGCGACGCGAAAATTAAGGAAGGGAGTTACGATTGCTGCTGTGATGCCGCGGGCCGGTTCCGGCAACATAAAGAACGACTCTGTTGAAGCGAGGATGAAATCGCATGCGAGTACCATGCCGACTCCTCCGGCAAGAGTCGGACCTTGCATGACCGCAATTGTGGGTACGTCAATCTCAAAGATGGTCTGGAGACAACTGGCGTAGACTTCGGAGTCCTGTTTCCATTCTGCTTGGCCGTCTTCTGAATTCGCGCGATCTTGCATTTCTCCGAGGTCCATTCCCGCGCAAAAAACAGATCCCTCTGCTCGAATTACGACAAGCCGGAGGGAGTCATTTTGGGCGAGCGTATCGAAGCCGGCTTGGAGTTGGCGAATCATCTCCCGCGTCAGTGCATTTCGTTTATCCGGACGGTTTAAAACAACTTGTCCGATTCCATCTTCGATGGATGTCTTTACAAAGGTTTCCATATCGTGGCTCTTGAGTTGCCTGAGAAGATTTATTTTTAGCATTTGGTGAGATCTAACATAGTGACGTGACGGCGTCTCGTCGATACTCTGCAGTTCAGGTAGACTTGAGAAAAAGTTTTCTTAATTGATAAGGGACGTCCATCGATGGCAGATCAAGAATTGCAAAAAGATAAAGTTTTGATTGCAAACGGGCAGGGTTTTTGGGGCGACAGTATCCTCGGACCGATCCGATTGGTTAACGAGGGGCCGCTCGATTACCTAACGCTTGATTATCTGGCTGAAGTCACCATGAGCATTATGCAAAAGCTCAAGAGCCGCGACCCGCAGAAAGGTTATGCGACGGATTTCGTTGAGATGTGCCGGCGAGTTTTGCCGTTGTGTCATGAAAAGGGAATCAAAATTATCGCCAATGCTGGCGGAGTGAACCCCGTGGCATGCCGGGAAGCGCTTGCAGCGGTGATTCGTGAGCAAGGTCTGACCGGTATGAAAATTGGGATCGTCGAAGGGGATGATATTCTCGATGATCTAAGCTCTTTGATCGAGGGCGGTGAAGAATTTCAAAATATGGATAACGGCCAGCCATTGAAGCCTTATCTTGATCAAGTGAAAACTGCGAACGTTTACATTGGAGCCGAGCCGATTGTCGAAGCCCTCAAGCAAGGGGCCGATATTGTAATTACCGGACGTGCGACTGATCCTTCTATTGTGCTCGCCCCAATAATGTACGAGTTTGGATGGACGATGGACGACATGGATCGCTTGGCGGCAGGAACAATAGCCGGACATATCGTTGAATGTGGTGCTCAATGCACGGGTGGGAATTTCGTGCATTGGAAAGAAATTCCCGATATGGCACGAATCGGTTACCCGGTTGTCGAAGCCCGTTCCGATGGTAGTTTCGCGGTGACGAAACACGAGGGAACTGGAGGCCGCGTTTCGGTCGAAACGGTGACGTCTCAGTTGGTCTACGAAATGAGTGATCCAGCGAATTATATTACACCCGATTGTGTCGCTGATTTTACTTCAATCCAGTTGCGTCAGGACGGGGAAGACCGCGTGGAGATCAGCGGTATTACTGGTCGGCCCGCCACCGATACGTACAAAGTTTCTATCTCGTTCCACGAAGGCTACAAAATTATCAGCCAACTCACTGTGGCGGGGCCGGACGCTGTTGAGAAGGCAAAGCTTTGTGCTGATATTGTTTTTGAGCGAGTCGCCATGGACGGGGTGACGTTCACAGATGAAGAGAAGTTTGTCGAGATTGTCGGAACGAACGTGTGCCATCAGGGGATCGTGGAAGCTCCCGAAGATCCGGCGGAAGTGATTCTTCGCATTGGAGCTCGAAGTGAAGATCGAGCAAAACTCGATCGACTGGGGATGGAGATTGTTCCTTTGGTGACCAGTGGACCTCCGGGAGTTACCGGATTTGCCGGCGGGCGACCGAAGGCGACTGAGATCATTAGTTACTGGCCGGCACTGCTGAGCAAGGGAAAGATCGAGACACGGGTTTCGGTCGAAGAAGTGTAAGTTGTTGAGGTTCGTCGGCTGTTTAGGAGCGGTTGCTAGATCTGGTTAAATTTATTCTGGCTGAATTCAATTTGGCTGAATTCAATTTGGCTGTCGGGCTCCCTGTCAGCATCGCTTAGAACTTGCGTAGGCTTGTTTTGACGACACCCTGTTCTTCGTTATTAACTTGCATCTCGGTGATTTTCCAAGCGTCATCTTTAAGTTGAATTTTAAAGTTGGCGTCATATTTGTTTTCTCGTTCATGAATGTGCCCCCAGTGTTCAATGGTGCCAATAAGGTTCCATTTGCAGGCGTAATCAAACTCAGGGAGCTCGTCGTCCGGGTTGATTGAACTGCTTGATTTTTGACCATCGAGAAGGTTAACCTCGTTGACGCGGGCAATGGCCCCTCCTTGCTCTTTTACTTTGAGGCTTTGATTGATGTCGAGATAGAGTTGGCGTAGAAGCTCGCCATCGACACTTTTGGAGAGCGCGTCGTAGACATCGCTCTCGTCCTGGTAATCGAAAGCTCGGAACATGTTTTTATGCAGTTGTGCAAAAACCTGAGTTGCGTCTTCGTTTGAAAGCTCAAATCTGGGCTTTTCAGCCAAAGGATTTGGGAATTCCATTTGTATATAGCGGAACAACGCCAGCCCGATTATCACGAGCAAAGCTCCTGCAATCGAGGCGTTTCTCAAATTCAATTTGAGTACGTAGCTTACGATCAGACACAGTAGTGCGAGGGCTAGGCAAATGGTTGTGACGGCTGGAAGTTGAATCACGGAAGGTTTAAGTGACTCGAGATCGACGGTCGAGGAAACGTCGACAATCGCAGGCAGCGGTTTGCGTTCGGGCGCGATCCATTGGAACGTGTTATTTTCCAGGAACATGGAGAACTGAGTTTTTTCAATTTTGTCGTAAGCGAACACAACCGTGTCAACTGACTTAATTGCATTGTTAAATTTGTCCCAGGTCACTTCGACTTCGGTTGGAGCCCCTTTCGTGCTGTAGGACATAATGACGCCAACCCTACCGTTAGCCATGCTGATTTTTCGTTTCTCGGCCTGAACGGCAAAATCTCGAAGGTCTAATCCATAAAAATCAACACGATCAAAGACAGGTTGAACTTCGACAGAGTCAATAAGCACGGGATTGCCAATTGAGAAAAAAGCTTCGATTTTCTTTGCCGCTGCTGCTTGCTCGTCTATGTCGAGAAAACTCTCGTCTCTACGGTCGATCTCCATTAGCGTAGCAAGAGTTGCCAACGGAATCAGGACTTCGTGCCGCACTTCATGGGCTGTAATGTAAAGGAAGGAATAAACGCTACTGTAGCTGGTAATGCCGAGGTTCTTTTCGCGTTGTTCCTCAAACCAAACTTCCCATTCTTTTTCAGAGGCATCTGTGGAAAGAATCGGTTTGTCCCAGTCGAATCGAAAGGTTTCGGGTGCCCCGGGCTTCATCATGTGCATGTAGGGAGTGTCTGAACCGGCTTGCTTCAAAAGGATTTTTAGCTCGGACGGTAGCAACGCACCTTCGGCGACCATGTTTTGTTGAACGGTAATAAACTCTGGTGGTTCGTCATATTTAAATTCAATTTCAAAACCCATTGGATAGTTCATCAACATCCCAGCTTTAATTCCTTCCTCGGGAATTTCAATGTCGATGATCTCAGTAATTTTGGGTGTGAATAGATTTCCATTGGCATCGCGTATCGTGATTCGCTCGGCGAGGTACTCGGCGTGATCCTGGGTAGCATCAAGTAATTCATCGCTGTCATAAAAGCCATCCTCCAGTGCTTCCACCCCTTGCAGCAGTTCTAAGTCTTCTGCGAAGCACTTGAGTCTCATAGTTGTCTGGGCGCGATTGACGTAGATGTCGGCCTCTACGACCGAAACTGGATGAGAATTCGGTCCGGAGTTCGTCCGGAACGCGATAGAAGAGGTTGGCGAATCTGCCCGGGAGCCGTTAACGCAACTGAGAGCGATAAAAGTGATTGCTATCGACAGCAACAAAATGGAGGAGTATTTCATCGATTTACTGAGATTGTTGATATATGCGGGGGATAAGATCGTATCTAGGACGAGATCGATGCGACCGACTCTCCTAGCATACCTTCTCGAGATTGACTTCGGCAAACGGAGAAGGGCGTTGCTGGTCAGATGGTGTGTCTCTTTTCACATGAACTTGCCGAACATGGGCGATAGTCCGATTGCAGAGAATGCGGTTTTCTGTGAAATTTGAAGGTTTGCGGGGTTCGTTCCTAGCCTCCTCAATCCTCCATTGCCTGAAAAGTCATGAATCCACTATCTGAAATACGCGCTCGATTTTCCACGACACTCTCCGGAATGGTAGACGAATCTGATAATTTGCTTGCAATGATTCGTCCAGCTGGCGATTCAAAATTTGGAGATTACCAAGCAAATTGTGCAATGCCGCTTGGAAAACAATTAGGCCGATCGCCGCGTGAGATTGCGAGTGAGATTTGCGAGAGCGTTCAACTAGATGATTTATGTCAAAAGGTTGAGATCGCCGGCCCTGGGTTTATCAACCTAACTATCGATGATGCCTGGCTGAAGCGTGGCTTGACGGCCGCTTTAGTGGATGACCGACTAGGGGTAATGCGAGTCAGCGAGCCAAAAACATTTGTGATTGACTACTCCTCGCCGAATGTAGCCAAACCGATGCATGTGGGGCATGTTCGATCGACATTCATTGGCGATGCCATTTCCAAAGTTTTACGATTTGTCGGTCACACGGCCATTTCTGATAATCATCTGGGAGATTGGGGAACTCAATTTGGGATGATCATTTATGGGTATAAGAATTTCCTAGACGAAGCAGCCTATCAACAGGAGCCCGTCGCTGAGTTGGGGCGTTTATATAAATACGTCCGCAAGTTGATGGATTATCACGCGGCTGTTAAACGGTTGCCAGAATTGCAGGCTGCTCAAGCGGAATTGAAAGGCAAGCAAACGGATCTCGAGTCAACTGATTCGCAGGGTGACAAGAAAGCAGAAAAGCAACTCAAGAAACAGCTGAGACAGTTAAGGTCAAAAATTGAAGACCAAGCTGAGGCAGTGGCGGGGTTGGAAGCAAAGATTTTAGAAGTTACCAGCGACCCTGGATTGGAAAAGGATGCAGTGGCTCATCCAAATATTAATCAAAACGCTCAACTGGAAACGGCTGCGCTTCATGAAGGAGATGCAACCAATCAGGGGCTCTGGGAAGAGTTCTTGCCGCTCTGTCGGCAGGATATGCAAAAGATTTATGACCGGCTGGATATTAAGTTTGACTATGAGCTGGGCGAAAGTTTTTATCACAATGAGCTGGCTAATGTTGTCAGCGATTTGACCGACAAAGGCTACACCAAGGAAAGTGACGGCGCGATTTGTGTTTTTCTAGATAACCACAATGCCCCAATGATCATTCAGAAACGGGATGGTGCTTATTTGTATTCCACGACGGATCTGGCAACGATCCAATACCGGATGGAAAAATGGAATGCTGACGCATGCCTCTATGTGGTTGACCACCGCCAGTCAGAGCATTTTGAAAAACTGTTTGATGTCGCAAGGCTTTGGGGATTTGATGAGGTTGAACTGGCTCATGTCGCTTTTGGGACAGTCATGGGACCCGATGGAAAACCATATAAGACCCGGTCAGGAGACACGGTTGGGCTGTCTGGACTATTGGATGAGGCGGAAAGCCGGGCTCTAGAAATCGCGACAAATCAGAATCCGGAGTTGACGGAGGATCGACACCGTGAAATTGCCAATGTGATTGGGATAGGTGGTTTAAAGTATGCCGATTTATCTCACAATCGCAGTAAATCGATGA
>Ga0214479_100691_pt1 | contig 18356 bp, 9 predicted proteins | sample M1_20Mar14CPVII9_5_FD_165054 | JGI IMG/M metagenome (GOLD analysis project Ga0214479, IMG submission 165054) | Marine eukaryotic communities from Monterey Bay, California, United States - M1_20Mar14CPVII9sort6BwellE14 | ecosystem: Environmental > Aquatic > Marine > Unclassified | place: USA...
AACTAAAAATCCCTTTACCACCCACTCTACGATATAACATAATTTCACATCTCTCTAATCCAGAATCCAGCTAGTGGAGCATAAAAAGATACCGCAAAAGATCTTTTCATTTTTTCCTCTTCAACTCCTCTCAATAAACTCTTCTATTACCATTTACCATTGATCGATCTATTATTTGTCGCCACTAATACACCAATACTACAATATAGAAAAATAGGAAGATGAAGTCACCATCAATAATATCTCAAGCAATAATACTCACCGCCGCCACCGCAGTATCACAATGCAGTGCATTCTCCCCTTCAATCTCCTCACATACCTCCACATCACAACATCATCATACATCACAATCTTGTAGAACAATATCGTCACAACCATTACTACAGGCAACAATGACGGCAGACGAATTAAATACAATGAGTAAATCTGAGCAATACGTTACATTATTGGGAGTTGATGATGAAGAGAAATTAGCACTTGGTATTGATCCTGATGAAGTTTTGGAATTTATTGGCACGTAAGTACTCTATCTCTTCTTTGGCATTATGTTTGCAATTTCAGTACGGTCTCTACCTCTTTGGTGGTTTAAAGGGTATAGATTGCACGGATTGTCGTATGCGCATGCATTAATTTGGCGTCATCTCAATGTTTCATATCTCTTTTCTCAATAATTATGCACATATGCGATATGCACACATATAAAACTCATCTATCAACACACATACAATACAATAAACACAACAATATAATAGACGTGAAGATCTAATCACCAAATTTCAAGAAGACATGCCACAAAAGTTCGGTTCCAACCGTCCCCTAGCCGAACAAGAAGTAGACAAACTATTAATGGACGGCGAGATGCTCGATCTCTACATTAAATACTCACAACGTAAAGCAGAAGATCCATCATGGGAACCAATCATGCCACGTGAAGAAAGTCCAGTACAAAAAGTGATTGGATTTGTTAGTCAATATGCTATATATTTAGTTGGTGGTTTCTTATTGAAAGATGTTGTTGTGGGTATTGCTAAGAAGAATGATGTTGATTTACCGTCTTGGTTGGATGGTGGTAATACTGTTTTGCCTAGTGATGTGGCAAGTGATGTAGCTAGTGGTGCTGCTGCTGATACTTTGGTTTCTAGTGTACATCATTTAGGTGATCATATCATGGTATAAGGTTAGAAATAGGGGAAGGAAGAGGTTATTTACTTGTGAGGTATGCCGGTTTTGTAATTGTAGGAATAGTCTAGTAAGCTTAAAGCCGGATACGATTGATTGAAAGCGTCTCTAATTAATTAAAATTAATCTCACCCAGCCAGGTATACCTCTATAGAGAGACAGACAAAAAGAGTTTACTCATATCTATATCAGCTCTAAACATATAACTGGCATTAGTAGTAACGAAAATCCTCTTGTGCAGCAGCAGCTTTGTCCCTCTGATCGCTCTTAATCTCACCCAAGTATTCTTGATAGGATTGCAATGCTTCCGTGTAATCTTCTTTTGATACATATCCGTCTGAGTACATTTGCTTGATATTACTCAGAGAGTTGGCATTCCCACCTCTAGCTGATATCACCCAATGTTTCAATGCTTTATCCCAATTGCCTGCATCAGCCTCCTTGGCACCAAGATTGTGCCTTGCTGTTTCATTACCCATCATAGCTGCCAGCTCATAATAATGAAGAGCCTTTTTCAAATCAACTTCTACACCATTACCATTATTATATGCATAACCAATATTGCAATAAGCTAGGGCATTATCAAGCTCTGCTGCACGATGCCACAGTTCTATTGCCTTGGTATAATCTTGTGGATATCCACGTGTCCCATCCTTATAGTAGATTCCTTGATTGTAGATTGCAATGGGATCGCCAGCCTTAACTCTTTTCTTTTCTAATTCAATTCTCTCTTCTACAGTGGGAGTTGGAGTTCTACAAAAGGGACACTTTTGATTATCAACTTCATTGCCTTGATTGTCATAAACAGGTGCATAGCAACATCCACCGCAAATAACTTTTCCACAGCATGCATAGTATCTCCATCCTGTTAAAAGTAAAGGAATTCGTAGGAAACAAATTGGACAATCTTCTAATGGCGGCGGAGGTTGTTTGAATAGTTCTATATCATGTAACTCGGCGGCACGCTTAGCAGCGAGTCTGATATGTTCCTCACAATCTTTTTTATGTTTGTGTCGATGCTTCTTTTTGCATGCGGCATTGCAGTATTTCACCATCTTACATTTGTTACATATGTTGTTGGCACCTTCTTTACCACAATTGGCACATATTGATACTTCATTATCTTTATCATCTGCCGTGCTCAATTTCTGTAACATATCGTTAACTTCACATACATCATCATTATTTGATTTTGATGCACCGTCTTTGCAATTATCGGATGTGCTCATATTTGGCGGCGGCGGTTTATCAATATTTATACTAAGTTAATATGTAACTACTGATTAGTAACTTATCGCGAGCTCGTGATATATATTGAGATAGTTGTTTGCAATTTGCAGTACGATATGTACTTACCAGTTCAAGGCCGCTTCTGTATGTCTATTATTTTGTGCACCTTAAAAATCTCACACTAACAAAACTGCTAATATAACTAATGATACTACCTACTGCGCTATATATAATGCAGTATTTGATATCGTTGGCGGTGTATGTGACTCTCTAACACAAGCCTCTCATCTCTCTAGTAGTATGACAAACAAACAATCTAAGTTTTCATTGAACGAGAAAACTCTTTTCTAAGAGAGAGAAATATTCCACATGTAAGCAATTCGAGAGAGTTGAAGACGAAATGAAAAGATGATCTTTTGCACATGCGGTAGGATGTTTAACGCGGCAGATTAGCAAGAAGGTATATAGTAGTTGAGCAGTAGAAGTAGCAGTAGTGGCGGCGGCGATAGTGGTAGTAGTTGTATTAGCAGCGACCCAAATATTGTAAAATATACACAACCACACATCAAACAGCAATAATGAGCACAGAAGATATCGTCGTATCTTCATGTGGATGGCATAGTGAAAAGGACACGGAGGAGCGTAAGAAAATGATTGTCAATATGTAAGTAGCTCATTTGATATGTTATATGTGATGACTGACAATGTTATAATACTGCCCTCTATATCAAATGCCAGTATGCAAGCCTACAAACAGAGAACTCCTAATGCATCTCAGACACAAGAGTGGCTAGAAAGGATGCTCGAATTTGCTAAGGAATTGGAGGTGACGCTTTATCGATCGGCTCCAACATTTGAGGCATACATTGATGTCACTACACTTCATCAACGATTACAGCAGTTGGCAATGACTCAACAAAAACAGTCTGAGTTGGAAGAGAAGTTACAGAAGATGAGTACTGATGATAATGGAGATGTATTAGTAACTTCTTCGACGATATGTGCCAATTGTGGTAAAGATGGTGCCAACAATGTATGTGCCAAATGCAAACAAGTGAAGTATTGCAATGCTAAATGTAAAAAGGTACACAAAAAGAAGCATAAGGAAGAATGTGAAGCATGTCAAAGACGTGCCGCTAAGTTACGTGATGAAAAGCTGTTCAAACAACCAGTGCCACAAGATGAAGATGATTGTCCACTTTGTTACCTACGAATACCTACACTTCCATCGGGAAGTAAATACAAACCGTGTTGTGGAAAAAGGATATGTTGTGGTTGCATATATGCAGTCCAAAAAACATGTGATAAGCAGCTGTGTCCTTATTGTCGAATTGGTGCTCCTAAGTCAGACGAGGAGCTAATGAAAAGCGTTATGAAACGAGTTGAGGCTAATGATCCTGTAGCACTTACGAAGCATGGAACTAGTTATTCAGAGAGATTGTATGGTTTTCCGCGAGATTATGGAAAGGCATTAGAGTTATGGCATCAAGCAGCAGAACTCGGTGATGCCGAAGCTTATGGCAGTATTGGTGATGCATATGAAATTGGACTAGGAGTAGAAGTTGATAACAAGAAGGCCAAGTATTACTATGAATTGGCTGCTATGAAGGGATGTGCACAATCAAGGTATAATCTTGCGATTGAGGAGGAGAATGCAGGCAATATGGATAGGGCATTGAAACATTTAATGATTGCGGTGAGGAGTGGAAGTAGTGACTCGTTGAATCATATTAAGCGACGTTATGCAAATACAAATGGTGGAACAAAAGAAGTTTACAAGGAAGCATTACGTGCATATCAAGAGTACTTGGGAGAGATTGTAAGTGCACAGAGGGATGAGGCAGCTGCAGAATATGAAGAGGATAAGTACTATTAATATTGGGAACACAGTATGGGAAACAAAGTATATGTATGGCACTTCTATCTGGATTTATCAAGTATGAAATTTATCAAGAAGGGATTAAATTTAACTGTTTTTAAGCACTCTCTCTCTCTCTCTATTCAAATGACAATCTCTCTTTCTAATTCTATTCCCCTTCCCCTAACCTCAACCCTAACTTACAACTTAATAGTAACGACACTCCTCTTCTGCTGCGGCGGCCTTATCCCTCTGATCAGTCTTTATCTCTCCCAAATATTCTTGATATAATTGTAATGCCTTTGTATAGTCTTCTTTTGTTGCATGCCCATTTGAGTATAACTCTTTGATTTCCTTTAAAGAGTTAGTATCTCCGCCCCTAACAGCAATCATAAAGTGTTTGAGGGCCCTCTCCATATTGCCTCTATTCTTTTCCATATTACCTAGATAGCGTCTTGCATTTACACATCCCCCAATAGCCGCTACTTCATAATAATGTGTAGCCTTCTTCATATCAACTTCCACTCCTCTACCATTATAATGTGCAACACCAATGTTTACATATGCTCTAGCTATACCGAGTTCTGCTGCCCGATGCCACAGTTCTAATGCCTTGGTATAATCTCGTGGAAAGCCATGTAATCCATCTCGATAGTAACTACCTGAATTGTATATCGCAAAAGGATCATTAGTGTCAATTGCTTCAGGATCACCAGCCTCTACTCGTTTCATCAACCGTCTAATTGACTCTTCATCTGAAGTAGGTGTTGGAGTTCTACAAAAGGCACACTTTTGACTATCAATTTCATTCCCTTGGTTGTCGTAGACAGGCGCATAGAAACATCCACTGCATATCATTTTCCCGCAACATGCCTGGTATCTAGAACCCGTGATGAGTGTAGGCATACGAAGAAAACAAATTGGACAATCTCCATATTCTGGTGGAGGTTGTTCGAATAGCTTCTCATCGTGTAACTCAGCAGCAATTCTAAGTTCTTCGTTATGTTTCTTGGCAGCTAGTCTAACATGTTCCTCGCACTCTTTCTTATGCTTCTTCTTGTGTACCTTTTTACATACAGCGTTGCAGTACTTCACTTGGTTACATTTGTTGCATGTATTATTGGCACCTTCTTTGCCACAGTTAGCACACATTGCCTTATCACTATCATCAACGCTCATATTCTGTAACATATTGTTCACATCACATACCCTACACCTTCATTATTTGCTTCTGATGCACCGTCTTTGCAATTATCAGATGTGCTCATATTATACATACGGCGGCGGCGGTGTCTAATTGTTATTAATATCTCGTTATTAATAATAATACAGCTTTTAAGATTATTGTTGTGATCAATATATTACGAACACGGAGGCCTTTGTTATTTGAGTACACCAACGAAGTTTGTATTTTGGGCGCCTTAAAGATAATCAACTCTCACCACTACCCAAAACTAACAAACCTATAGCGCTAATGATACTACTGCTACTGATGATGCTGTATTCGATAATGTTGATGGCGTACACCTCTCTAACCAAACCTCTCTAATAGGTACCTCAATCTACTCTAAAAGACAATAAATAACTTTATTTTCCCATTTAATGAAAACTCCTTCCTCAAGCAAGGGAAAATATGTGGACTCCAAGTCTCGAGAGATGAACCGGCCGGCCCTATGTAGTGGTAGGTCGAGAGTGTTGGTGACGCTGCGGCTGCGAATGGTGCTGTTATTGATACGTTAGTTTCTTATGTATAATCATTTGGGTGGACGCCGTGTGTGTCTGGTCTAAGCTTAAAAGGATAAGATAATGGAAAAAGAGTCTCTAACTTAGTCTAACTCTAACTTTTATTAATAGTAACGATACTCCTCATCGGCTGCAGCGGCTTTATCTCTTTGATCACTCTTTATCTCGCCCAGGTATGCTTGATAACACTGTAATGCTATTGTGTAATCTTCTTTTGATGCGTGTCCATTTGAGTATAGTCGTTTGATCATCTCCAAAGAGTCAGATTCTCCATCTCTAACAGCAATCGTATAATGTTTCAATGCCCTGTCAATATTTCCCCTCTCCTGCTCAACAAGGCCAAGATTGTACCTTGCTATTACTTCTCCTCCAATAGCAGCCAATTCAAAGTAATGAATAGCCTTCTTCTTTTCAACTTCTACTCCTCTACCACACTCATATGAACATCCAATATTGTTATATGATTTGGGATAACCAAGCTTTCCCGCCCTTTGCCATAGTTCTATTGCCTTGGAATAATCTTGTGGGAAGCCATGCTTCCCTTTCATGTAATAATTTCCGATATTGTAAATTGCAATAGGATCATTTGCCTCCATTCTTGTCTTATTTCTTTCTAATCCTTCTCCATTTGTTTTAGGGGTTGGGGTTCTACAAAATGGGCACTTATCATTATCAACTTCGTTCCCTTGGTTATCATAAACAGGCGCATAAACACAACCACTGCATATAACTTTTCCACAGCATGACTTGTAGCTTCTACCGTTATCAAATGTTGGTAATCGTACAAAGCATATGGGGCAATCTCCGTATTGTGACGGTGGTTCTTTAAATAACTTTTCATCATGGAGTTCGGCAGCAATTCTAAGTTCTTCGTTGTGTTTCTCAGCAGCTAGTCTCTGATGTTCTTCACATTGTTTCTTGTGCTTCTTCTTGTGTACCTTTTTACATATAGCGTTGCAGTACTTTACTTGCTTACATTTGTTGCATATATTGTTAGCACCTTCTTTACCACAATTAGCACATATTGATACATGATTATCATCCGCACTCATGTTGTTTACCATATTGTTCACATCACATACACCGTCATCCTTTGATTTTGATGCACCGTCTTTGCAATTATCGGATGTGCTCATATTATATATACGTCGGCGGCGGTGTCTAATTGCAATGTTTTGTTACTAATAATAATTCAGCTTTTAAGATTATTGTGATCTTATATTACTGAACACAGAGGCTGTTATTTGTTATCACTTACGTTTGTTGAATGTTGAATAGTACACGTAATTTTGTGCACCTAAAAAAAAGATAAGGTAATCAACTCTCACCACGAACAAAACTAATGACAATAATATAAACCAATGCTGCTACTGCACTATAATGCAGTATTTGATATCGTTGTCGGCGTATGTAACTCTCAAACACAAGCCTTCATTACGATCGATAATAAATAACACTAAGTTTTTAAGTTTTCATATTATAAATGGTGAAAACTCCTTCCGGAGCAGAGAAAATATTCCACATGTAAGCAAATCACTGCATTAAGAGATGAACTGGCACCCGTGTCTCATCTCTCGACCAACGACCAAACTCACACACATCATTATTTAATTAGTTGGGCAAGTCGGACGCCGATAGATACGTGTTATACACATCACACAAGTAAAATAATCAAATCAAAATATAAATAATGGAATATTCATCAAGTAAAAAAGTACGACTGCCGGGTATATCATTTGATTTTGACAATTCCGATAATTCAGATGATAGTTGCTGCTCTTCTAAGATGGTACAAGAGAATGATATCAATGGTACCCAGGAGAATAATAATAGTAGTACAATTGAACAGAATAGAGCGAGTATAATAGAAGAGATGAAATCAATGGGGTTTCAAGGTGCCACTACCATCCTCTCTTCATCTACTGTCCCTTCGTTACAACAACAGCAACAACAACAACAACAACAACATTCTCAACCTACCGAGATGGAATGTGATAATAATAACAATCAATCAACACCAAGTAAACGGATATTAACTAACCCATCATCATCATCTAATAAACAACCACGCCCTACATCTAAACCACGTACTAAAGTATCACCAACTACTCAAAAACTACACACAACAGCCAATAACTTAGTTAACTCTACACCAAACACAACTTTAGACAAGGTTGACAATGTGGTTAATACTGTAGTTGATAGTGTTAAGAAAAGCTTAACCCCTTTTAAAAATAGATCAAGTTTAGCTGCTGGTGGCAGTAGCAACTCTTCTAGTAGTTTATCAAATAATAACAACAACCTAATGGACGGAGATAAGGATGTAGAAGAGAGGGGTGAACAAACTATGATATTAGACGCGGCAGCTGATTATTTGTATAGGATGGAAAATCAGTACAATTTATTCATCACTGATGATACTAATACTGACAATAAAGAGGGATTAACAGCAGAGGACAGAGAGGGATTTATAGTGGAGGACAGTAATAATGAGTTATTAGTAGAGGTTGAGAATGAGGATGAGGAATTAGTTAATAGTTTAGAAGATGTTAATAATTCTGCTGCAGATGATAATGGTAAGGTCGAGGAGGGTATTCAACGTCGATCTCGTCGTATACAAGATAAACAAATTAAAGAAGTTGAGGAGAAGCAGGTTGAGATTGATAATGCCACATTGGCAGCACGTGAATTAAGAGATAAATTGTTGGCTGCCGAAGCAGCTAAGGATGAGGCTTCCACAGAGGATGGTGCTGAAGTTGATAAAGACCAGCAGACAGTTGAACAAAAGGTGCCACATGATAACAATAAACCCCCGACAAATAATAATAAGAGGGGCAGGAGGAAGGGTAAGGGTGGTAAATCATCAGCTCTAAGTATGGCATTAGGTGTTGATGAGGATTTAAATACTCCGTATAAGAAGGAGTGTATTTATAACTTGGTTGATAATGATGACGCTGGGGTTGGGATTGAGGGTGATAAGGTTAAGGAGGTTGCTGGGGATGAGGTTGACGATACGGCTGAAATTAAAGAAGAGATTAAAGTGGGAACTGTCGTTGAATCTCCTTTGGTACCTAAAGAAGTGGACGGGGATATTACTAATACACTGGCTGTGGCTAAAGTGGACGATGACGAGGGTGCCGTGTCCAATACAGAGGAGGATGCACCAACAGAAGATTACAATTATCCAATTCCCTCCTCATCCGGTAATAACACAGCCTCATACACCTCTGGCACACCCAACTTCCTCAATTGTCAAGAAGAAATCACCAGCAACAACCCTTCATCTAATACCAACAACCGTGGTCATCCCAACAATCTTTCGTCTGCCGGAAGTAGCCATCTCAACAGCAGTCACCCCAATAGCAGCAACAATAACAATGAACCAACAGATGACATGACACAGTACTTACAAGATGAATCATTCTATATTGGTAAAGATGATGGATTTGTATCAAGTCAAAGTGTGGATAGTTCGGATATTAGTGAAACTGCCAGTGAGGCTGATGATGATGAAGAAGTTGGCAGTAGTGAAGAGGATGGGGATGGGGATACGGTAGTTCAAGAGAATGAGGAGGGGCATACGGTAGTTCAACAGGATATTAATGATGATACCCTTGATAATGAAGAAGGAGAAGAAGGGTGGGATGAGGAATGGGGTGATAGTAATTTAGAAGACGATGACAATAACACTGAATTGTCAAGTATGGTGAATCAGAGTCTAAATGATGGTATTAATCTCTCAACGTTGATTAAGGAGAGTGCCAAGATGATTGCCGAGGAGGATCCTAATCATTATGACGAAAATCGTGTGGTGTATGACATGATACTACAACAGGCGAGTGGTAGTAGTAACAGTGGTGGTGGTGGTGGATTTGATTCGTCGGCAGCAAGCTTATCACCATCGATTGATAATGTTGTTCAGCTTCTTAATACGAGTACAAATGATGAACTCAATCACCAATCGTCGGACAGCACGGCAGAAGAGGAGGACGTAGCTGCTGCCGAATCGTCACCGATCAAAGAAGAGGCAGCCGTAACACCACCCTCATCCATCAATCAAACAGTACCAAACTCCATCACCTCCCAACAACAACAACAACAACAACATGACTTTGTACCCACGGCATTAAAGAATATCGTATCAAAGCAAGAAGATGAATTAAGTAACTTATTATCATCAATTGATAATATACAATCCACGCCAGGTCGTATAGCACAAATGTTACAAAATGAAGAGGATACTGATGAGGGATTAGTTGGTATTGTTGATATGAGTAATGTATCTAGTGCGAGAGGAGGTGGTAATGGAGGAATGAGAAGTGGGGGCGGTGGATTGTCACCCGTGAAGAAACGATTAATTATGGATAATGGTGGTACACCGATGGAGAAGAAGCTGGAACCGTTGGTTGAGGAAGTTAAGGAGGAGGTTGAATCACCGCTAGTAGTTGAGAAGGAGGAGGTTGAGCATTCATCTCCTGATGTTGAGGTTGAATCGAGGGTGCTAACCACACCTGCTTCTTTGCCTCAATCACCTGCCGCGGATACCTTTCTACCACCCACGAGTGTAGATGTTTCTGCCATTGCAATGGAATTGAATCAATCATCAGTAACAGCGTTAACACCTCAAGGTCCACCAGAGCCGGTGGCATCTCCACCGGTTAGGTCACCTTGGCTATCCTTCTTATCAAACAACTCCCCTACGGATAATAACAATTCACAAACACAATCCCCAGAGCAGCAGAAGGGAGATGAAGAAGAGGAGGATGCATCAACGTCTCAGCAGAGTGAACCCATCGAGGATGCGGCAGCCGAAATGCCAAACCAAGCAGTTGAAGACTCGGTGCCGAAGGAAGATGAGTCTAGCGATGATGACGAATATCAACAGTCCAATGTGGAATATACCACGGCACTTGCCATTCCATTAGAAGGCGGAGACATAGCTCAAGAATCAAATGCCACGACAGAGGATGAAGAAGAAGACTTTATACCCGAGTCAATGAAGATGCTATTCCAAGATGCCGATTCGGCCTTACAGAATGCTATGCCTACGCTTTCTCCCGTACCTCCTGCCAAGGGAAGACAAGGAGCTAAATTGGAGGGAGCTAATGATAAGGAGGTTACTGTATTTACGGAATTATCATTAGAGATGGAAGAGGATGCAGCACGTCGCTTAGCAATGGAAATGATTAATACTGAACAGGCCAAGTTGGATAGATTGGAGAATGAACGTCGCTTGGAAAGTGAGAAGAAGGAGGCCGCAAGGCAGGCTGAGTGTGATAGGCTTGAAAGAGAGCGTTTAGAACAAGAGAGATTAGCAGCCGCAGCAGAGGAAGAAGAGGCAAGAAGGTTGGAAGTAGCTGAGAAATTGGCCGCTCAGCAAGAAGCTGAACGACAGGCAAAGTTGGCCGATGAAGCTAGGCTTAAGGCCGAGGAAGATGAACGGCTTGAGCGTGAAAGGTTGGCTGAGATTGAAAAGCTTGATAAGATTAGAATTGAGCAACAGTTGGCCGAGGAGGCTAGACTTGAGGCTGAGAGGTTGGCCGAGGTTGAACGGCAGCAGGCATTACTAGCTGAACAAAAACGTCAGAAGGAGGAAGAGGAGGCCAAGAGGATGGCCGAACAAGCTGAATTGGATAGATTGGGAAAAGAGAGGTTGGAGTCTGAGCGTGTCGAAAAGGAGAGACTAGAGGAGGAGGCTAAGCAGGTCGAGATTGAGAGGCTTGAGAAAGAACGTATCGAACAAGAGAGAGTTCTGGCTGAACAGCAGGCTGCCGAGGATGCTCGATTGAAGGCCAAGGATCAAGAGCGATTAGCTGCCGAAGAAGCTGCATTATTTCAATATCGACTTGAAGAGGGGATTGAGCAGAAGATATTGGCCAATCAACGAGCTACCGAGGAGTTAGAACGTTCGAGGGACACCCTTATAGCCGATGCCGCTGCCAAATTCGAGGCTCAACGATTAGAAGAGGCGGCTAGAAAGGCAACATCCATGAATCATGATAATAACAACGGACATCCAACATCATCAACATCAATCTCTTCTAATAATAACAACAATACATCCATCACATCCAATAACAATGTATCCATTACTGCCACCAACGATGATACGTTCGATACGGCCATGTGTTCCTTTAGTGGTATTGAAAAGGCATTGGATAATGAATTCTTTGATGCCAACGATAAAGCAGATGCTTTGGGATCAACAATGGAGGATGAACAAGTTAGTGATAATGATGAAGAGAAGATGAACGAGGAGGAAGTCAATGATAGTAGCACGGACATTGATATTCTTGATAGGGTTGGTCAGTATATGAACAAGGTTGCGGATATGGATGTATCAGTAGAGAAGTCAAGTAGTGAGGCCTGTCCAACAATCGAGCAAGAAGATCAACCAACGACGATGGACGGGAATAACTCCAGGCCATCCTCAGGTAGCTCTGGTCAGGCATTGGATGAAAGTATCTTGAATGAGTCTATGTTCATGCCAAGTAAGTGACTTTTGCTTGATACCTTACCGCTGTTGTTTTTAATCACAATACTCATCTCATCTTCTACTGTATAATACCATTAACACAGATGCCGCAGCATCTTCGCCCGAACCAAACGAGATCTTGCCATTAGATGTGGAGCCGATGCTACCCATGTCAGAAGACGATAGTGACAGTAGTGAAGAGGAGGAAACTGATGACATAGAAGCCTTCCTTCCTCCGTCAATGGTGGAAGAAGTTCTCAAGAAGCCTACCCAGTCTAAGCCAGTTGTATCAAAGCCCCCGTCAATATCGGCATCCTCTCGTCCTACTAGTAATGGTACATCAAGAACCAAACGATCGTCGTCAGATCGCTCGCCCTTGCCCACTAACGAAGAAAAGAAAGGACGGAAGATATCTTCTGCTACATTGAAACGTCAAGAACGAGCAAATCAAAGTCCGTCGTCTAATGTCAATCGTAAGAAGGCTGCTACACCGCCACCATCCAATGTCAAACCGGCAAAGAAGAAGTCCAAGTCAATGGTGATTGCCAAAGACTCTACAACTGATGCTGCTAACAAGCCTATTGTCAAATTATCATCTGCCACATTGAAACGTCAAGAACGTGCAAGCAATCGGCAACTTCAGAGTCCACCAACGGCAGCCAAGCCAGCTAAGAAACGATCAAAGTCTATAGTACAGACTAATATGTCTTCTTCCCTTCGAATAATGAGAAGTGAGGCAAGTAATTGTACGGTAGTGACCCGTGGTAAGGAGAATAACAAGGGAGGTAGTATGACGAGAAGGTCATCAATGAAGCAGTCTTTAGTATCCATGACAAAGAGTCGAAGACAGGATGATTCAAATGTACCAGTACCAAATGAAGAGAAGAAGCCGAAGAAGAAGGTAGACATGGATCGGATATCGAGATTAGCCAAGCCACAACGTCGATCAATGGCCAAGCCATCTGCTTCTACTGCTTCTAGTACTACCACCAACAAGAGTATCAAGAAGAGAGTGAATGGTCCACCTTCCTTGTTGACACGAACTGCACCGTCGCGGAGCTATGTCAAATCCACTGCCGAATTAGAACAAGAAGAGATGGAACGAGTTAAGCCCTTCAAGGCGAAGAAGATTCATGGATCAATAGATGTACCCTCGAGGTATAAAACGGCAACAAAGAGAGTACCAAGGCCTCCAACATCTGTTGAATCATCTTCCAAGCCTAAGTCATCCTCCTCAAGACCCCTGGGCTACTCTCCTCGACGTCAATCTGGTTTATACAAACCAACCCCTAGTCGTAAGAAAGTATCCACGTTTGGTGAGAGTGTTAATCATTATCTTCATCACGGTCTACGAGGACCTACCTCCAAGCTGCCGTCTCCAAAACCACCTTCTGAGGCATTTCTAAGACGTCAGACTATGTCAAACTCACAACATGTCAAGTCTACTGAAGAGCTCGAGTTGGAAGAGTGTCAAAAACAGTTCAAGGCCAAGGAGTATGGCTATGGAAGTGTTCCCATGTCATCTCGTCGTACTACCATGTCATCTTACTCACCCGTGGCCAGTTCAGAGCAGCTTGAGCTTGAGGAGTGTCAGAAGCAGTTCAAGGCAAGGCCTTTACCAGGAGTCGGTGGACGTCGTGTTTCACATCACACCGGGAGGGCACCACATCAGCAACAGCAACATGGGAGAACATTGACCGTGCCTAGTCCATTTCGTCTACATTCGAACATTCCAAAGCCACCGCCTCCTAGCACGGATGATTTAGAGCTGTCAAAGCCATTCAAAGCTAGACCATTACCTAATTCATCATCAAGATTTTATAAGGATGGTCCTAATGATACGCCTTATCATGTCCGTGCCCAACAGCAGTATGAGATGTCTAGAGCAAGGAAGGAGAGACTCGCAGAAGATGATGAACATCACGGCACGTTCCGAGCAAAGCCTGTACCTAAATCTACTTATCAACCACAGGAAATAGAAAGAATTGACAATACAGCCAACCTAACACAACCAAAGACCCCAACATTAAGTCTCAAGTGTCGTGCCGAGGAACGAAAGGTATTTGATCAGTATACAGAAGAGTTGCGACAAGCCGATCAACAAGAGAAGGAGATGTTGGAGCAGCAACAAAGAGAGATGGAAGAAGAGGAGGTTAGAAGACTGAGAACTGCCAATGCAGATGAAGGCGGAACTTGCTTTATAGCGAGGCAGATCAGTATTGAGTATGCATAGGTACTTATGAATAGTGAAAATTGAGGGAGAATATATGTGGGGAGAATAGTAGAAAGAGAGAGTTGCTCTTTGTGTAGAGCGAGATTGAACCTCGTGCATATTATAGTGACTCATCTATCTAAACTAAATGTAATGTAATGTCACAGTTGTAATTGCTGCTCATGTAGTCCAGTGTCAACTGCCAATCCATTACCTTTAGTGCCATGATATGCCTCAAAGCTTCCTTAAATGACTCGTTCATCTTCTTAAATGTGGGATATGTGTAAATTAGAAGTCCTTAGCAAACCAAGCTGTGCTTTATTCCACCTCATTTCTGTGTAAACTATTAATAGTAACGATATTCATCTTTAGCAGCAGCGGCTTCATCTCTCTGAACACTCTTAATCTCTCCCAAATATGCTTGGTATACTTTTAATGCTTTTGTATAATCATCTTTTGTTGCATTTCCTCCTGAGTGTAGTGCTTGGATTGCCTTTAATGATGGAGCATCTCCACCCTTTATTGCAATCATATAGTGTCTTAATGCTCTATCAAAATTGGCTGCCCTTTCCTCTTTGAAACCTAGATGATTCCTTGCTTGTACAACTCCTCCCATAGCTGCTAGTTCGTAGTAATGTAACGCCTTCTTCTCATCAACTTCTATACCATGACCATGACCATTAAAATAACAGAAACCAATGTTGGAATAAGCGATTGCATTACCAAGTTCTGCCGCGTGATGATATAGTTCTAATGCCTTATCATAATCTTGTGGCAATCCATATAGCCCATTAAAATAGTACCATCCTAAACTGCGGAATGCAATAGGATCATCTTTTTCCATTCGTTTCTTATATCTTTTGATTAACTCCTCATCTGACGTACGTGGTGGAGTTCTACAAAATGGACACTTCTCATTATCAACTTTATTCCCTTGGTTGTCATATTGAGGTGCATGAGCACATCCATTGCATATAGTTTTTCCACAGCATGCATAATATGTACTTCCTGACGGATACGTTGGTAGGAGTAGGAAGCAAATCGGACAATCTCCATATAATGGCGGAGGTTGCTTGAACAGCTTTTCGTCATGTAACTCGGCTACTCTTCTCTCACAATATTTCTTATGCTTGTGTCGATGCTTCTTTTTGCATGCTGCGTTACAATATTTCACCATCTTGCATTTGTTGCATATATTGTTGACTTCATTTCCTTCTTTGCCACAATTGGCACATATTGATACATTATTATTATCGTTCCCTGTGGTGCTCACGTTGTTCAACATATCGTTCACCTCGCAAATATCATTGCAAATTTTGTCGGACATCATAGCTATTCTTCTTAAAAAAGTTTATCTGCTTAAGATGTGGTTGATAGTGGTTAAACACCCTATCTCTAATGTTTTAAGTACTGGAAGATGTCGCTAATGTTGGTGCATATGTTAAGTGCATGATGTGAATTTGTGTGTATGTTTTTGTGATATTAAAAATTAGATTCAGTTTATATGTTAAAAACAATTTAAATTCTTACCGCAAAAGATAACAACATGTCCTCTTACCAATAGAGCAGTATGCTATTGGTGGGTAGTAATTTCTCAGGTCTCGTGTATGCAATAAAAATATGTGAGAGTTTGTTATGTGGTATCTTGGCTATGCTCCGCTTGTGGGTTCTGGAATTTGTGACAAGTGTAGCTTAATATATGAATATACAATTGACAACACGTACGCAACGTTAGTTACACCTCCTCTCGTCGAGGCTAGTAATCACCCTTAATAATTAACCCTTTCCTTCCTAGGGGGTCACTGGGGGTCACCCACGGCTTTTGGCCACTGCTACGCTGCTACTTGTCCAATTCACACCGTTCCAAGCATACCGACCTCCTCTATAGCATCTAGACGACCCGTATACCAAGTTTCATGGTCGAATTCCTCATATCGGCGGCGTTATTCCATCCGCCCCAAGTCAAGTCGAGCAAAATTGGTGCTCGCCAGTATCCTAAAAATGCTGATATGATGCTACTTTGTAGAGGTGGTATGGTATAGTTATATGCTGTGTATGAATATAATAAGTTTACTATCCTTTAGATTAGACTCTAAACTATTGTTTGTGTACTTTTTGTCCAGTGAAATGCATTCTATCCCTTCCTACAATATTGTGCTTTAGTGATGCTTTTGCACCACCTCTCAAAGTCACCCTCACAACATGATATCTCCACCCCCATATCTGAAGATCTAAGGCATATCTCCCGGCTGGACCCACTACTTTTCTCTCCCTTATATAGTATATTAATTGATTGTTGTGTTGGTTGTACTCCTATCCCACCTCAGTGCTTGTCAGGGCCTCTCTTTCCTACTTGCATCCTCCACCACCCCTAAATTGCTACTTTGATGATGGTTGTATATCCTGGCATGATACTGCCATCAATTCGTATATCAGTAGTAATACTACCATCAGATATTGTTTATATGATAGTTGTCTATGCATTTGTAGGAGAAGGGCTGCTGCTATTGAGTAATGATGGCATAATCATTATTGTTATGTAGAGTAGGTGGAGGGGGGAGTCGGTGTCAACTTTCACAATCTGATGGCCTATATGAGCATGGCCATCTACGGCTTCCAAGGCCTCTTAACCAGTGGTTCCCTCGACAGAATGACCATAGATATCATGTAGATTGATACCATTGATTGTTTGGTGGTGGTATAGGCTGTCTTCTATCCATAGATGATGAGGGTTGTCGTCGATCACATCATCATCAACAATTGCAAAAAAAATGCAGGCTAAGAGGAAACTGGTGCAGTAGGCCTAGTAGACGACCACCATTGATCTACTGCAATTAGACAATGATAGATGGGTATATTAACTGTTAGATCCTATGATATGGAGTTGTTGAATAGGCTGCTTGATGAGATATGGCGGTGACATGATGGCGTTGAGTTTGTGGTGAGCGGCAATATGCAAAAAAAAAAAATGGTATCTTAGGAAGGAAAAGGTTAATAATAAATAAGTAGCTGCAAACATTCCTCATAAAGATTTGGCGATACTACGGTCATTGAAATGAGATGTAATCAGCATAGCCTACACCCTCGTTTACCATATATAAAGTCTCCGATGGTATTAATAATATGAACCTATATAACAACAATAATAAAACAATAGGAACCGGCGTTGACAGTATATCACCGGGCACGAGCACGTCCGATAGTAATTGTAAAGACGGTTCATCAAAATTTGCAAAAATGGTTTAAGTGATGTGAGCAAATGTTAAAGAATATGAGTACGGATGACAAAGATATTATCGTATCAGTATGTGCCAATTGTGGGAAGGAAGGTGATGAGGTTAACAATATATGCAATAAATGTAAGAAGGCAACCTATTGCAACGCCGCTTGCAAAAAGAAACATCGACATAAACATAAGAAAAAGTGTGAGGAACATATCAGACTAGCTGCAGAGCGTGCTGCTAAGTTACATGATGAAGAACTATTTAAACAGCCGCCACCAGCAGAAGATTGTCCTATATGTTTCTTACGAATGCCTACACTTGGTACGGGATTTAGATATATGGCTTGTTGTGGAAAAGTTATATGCAGTGGTTGTGATTATGCACCTGTTTATGATAACCAGGGCAATATAGTTGCAAAGAAGTGTCCTTATTGCA
>Ga0214479_100692_pt1 | contig 18327 bp, 13 predicted proteins | sample M1_20Mar14CPVII9_5_FD_165054 | JGI IMG/M metagenome (GOLD analysis project Ga0214479, IMG submission 165054) | Marine eukaryotic communities from Monterey Bay, California, United States - M1_20Mar14CPVII9sort6BwellE14 | ecosystem: Environmental > Aquatic > Marine > Unclassified | place: USA...
CGATTGGAAAAACAGGGCAAGTGGAGTGGATCGGGCACCCAATGAAACTGGACAAACCGCTTGAAGAAGTTGTCGCAGGGGACTGGGATCGCGAAGCATTTGCCGTCGAATATAAGAAAGAAGAAGAACAGAGAAAGCTCAACCAAAAGTACATGATTGCGATGCGAAAAATTAGCGGAGAGATGAGAAGTGGCAACCCGGAAAAAGCACTCCAACTGATGGATGCTCTCATGGACGATGCTCAGTTCAAGCCAATGAAAAAGCAGCTCACGATGTCACGCATGGGAATTCTAATTTCCGGCAATCTCCCCGAAGCACCTGGTGAGCTTGAGAAATTTACGAACCAGAATAAAAAAGATGCAATGGCACTCAACAGTATCGCTTGGGGCATCTACGAGAAACACGAGAAGAGAAATGATGTAAGTTCAGAAATTTTGAAACAGGCTAAAAAAACCGCGGAAGCAGCGGTCAAGGCAGATCCCAAAAACGGAGCGATCCTCGACACGCTCGCCCACTTCATCTACGTCGTCGATGGTAATCTCGACAAAGCAATCGAAGTTCAAGAGAAAGCCATCGCGAATGGCGGTCCACAAAAAAATGAACTCATGGCCTTTTTGAAACAACTCAAGGAAGAGAAAAAGACGGGTAAGAAACCAAAAAAATCAAAGCAGACTTTTGATTTCTAAAATTAGCAACGAAGATAATTAGAATCTCTTTGTGGTAAACTTTAATCGATCCGCCTTTTGCCAGTCCGAACCCAGACTGGCTTTTTGGTATCAAAACAAAAATCGGCCCCGCGCTTAAATTTCTGTTCTTCCCACCACGGCGGATCCCACTCGACTAAATGTAAATGATCTTTCAGTTCGCCTCCAAGTTGGTTGAGCTCCAAGACAGAGCGTGATAAGTTGAAGTTCTTACGATTTCATACGCGAGAAAGCATAATTTGATGAATTCCAGATCCCCACACCGCCTGACTTACGTCCTGAAGGTTTCTTTTCTAGCGTTTCTACTTTTAACGACCCTTGTGTCGCTAAGTAATGCTCAAGAGAAATCAGTTCCTCAATTTAAAGACGGTGAAACTCAGGAAGTCGAAGGATTTAAGAATCCAAAAGACTGGATCACTCATGATCTCTGGGTTCAAACCGACTTTGACTCCGATCAGGATGGTTCGCCGGACCGCATGCACGTCTCGGTCACTCGCCAAAAACAAACCGAAACGGAAGGCTTGAAAGTTCCTGTTGTGTACGTCACCAGCCCTTATTTTGCAGGTGTCAGTTCAACCTCCAAAGAATTCATGTGGAATCCCAGTCATGAGCTTGGAGAGGTGCCACCTGAGCGCAACAACCCGCCGCAGATTACAACTAAAACTCAACGCCCGTTTATTAGCCAGTCTCATCACAGAGCATGGGTGCCAAGAGGCTTTGCTGTTGTCCACTCCTGCTCTCCAGGAACGGGACTTTCTCAGGGCTGTCCAACGGTCGGCGGGATCAATGAATCACTTGCTCCCAAAGCCGTAGTCGATTGGCTGTGCGGCCGCGCCAAAGGGTACACCACGCCGGATGGTTCAGACGAAGTTCTCGCTGACTGGTGTACTGGAAAAGTCGGAATGACAGGAACCTCATACAACGGCACACTTCCGATCGCCGCAGCGACGACAGGAGTAGACGGCCTCGAGGCTATTATCCCAATTGCTCCCAACACTTCGTACTACCATTACTATCGGGCCAATGGCCTCGTTCGACACCCCGGAGGTTATATGGGTGAAGACATTGACGTGCTCTACAATTTCATTCATAGCGGCGATCCTGAGAAACGCGAACATTGCGATTGCGAAGTTCGCGACAAAGAGATGGCAAACAATCAAGATCGCTTGACGGGAGACTACAACGATTTCTGGGCCGGCCGCGACTATGCCAATGCTCTCGACAACTACAAAGCCGCAACGTTGATGGCTCATGGTTTTAATGATTGGAATGTGATGCCTAGCCACACCATTCGTATCCATGAGAAACTGAAAGAAAAAGGCGTACCACTACAGACCTATCTCCACCAAGGAGGACATCGAGGCTACGTCCCGATGAAGCTGATGAATCGATGGTTCACTCGTTACCTCCATGGAATTGAAAATGACGTCGAGAAAGATGCGAAGGCTTGGGTCGTTCGCGAAGATGCTCGCCCGCAAAACCCAACGCCCTATGCAGACTACCCCAACCCCGCTGCTGCCCCCGTGTTACTTACGTTGGGAAAAGGTGGGAAGACCACCGGTTCATTAGAGATCGCTGGAAACACAAAATCTGAAGGCAAAGAAACGCTTGTTGACGATGTCCAGTTCAGCGGAAAGAAACTGGCACAATCGGCTGATTCAAACAACCGCTTGCTCTACGCCACTGCCACTCTGAAAGACCCCGTCCACCTTTCGGGAACCTCCACGCTAAAAATCAAACTCGCTTCAAATAAGCCAGCGGCCAACCTTTCAGTATGGCTAGTTTCACTTCCCTACAGTGATTCGTCAAAACTGAACGACAATATCATCACACGGGGATGGGCCGATCCACAAAACAATCTCTCACTGACCGAGAGTGCACCGCTGGTTCCAGAAAAATTTTACGAACTCAGTTTCGAACTTGAACCGGACGATCAAATCATTCCTGCGGGGCAGAAGATTGGATTGATGATATTCTCAAGCGATCGAGACTTTACCCTCTGGCCCGATGCGGGCACGGAATTGACGATCGACCTCAGCAGCACAACGCTAGAAATCCCCGTCGTCGGAGGCTCCGCAGCCTTCGAGAAAGCGGTTTCAAACAAAGACTAAGCGAGTATTTCAGTAATTCGTGAGTTTACTCACCGTTCCCTTAATTGCTCGGTTGCTAGCTTTGTTACGCGCCGGTTTAAACGTAAGGGCAAAAAGCCTACCAATCGAGGGGGTTTTTCGATTTCGTGATCGCAAAGTTTGTAGCGATCAATCGTAAAATCGTTATTAGTCGGATAAGTAAGGTAAAATGCTGTAGGTTCGATCTCAGCTTAATTCGAGCCGAAAAGGTAATAGGGGCAGAGACGGTCCTTCCGATTTCGCCCCGCGTGAGACCAGTGCGGTACAATTTTTCGATGTAGCGGACCACGATTTTGATGTTCAATAACACTCAACAACAAATTTTTCCAGCACGACCAACCGTTCGACCCGGGCTGTCGCTGCTAGAATTGTTGGTGGTTCTCACGATTCTGATCGCGCTTGGCGGAATCGTCGTGTCGACTTTGCCTGGGATGCTTAAACGCACCCAAGTCGCAACCGCAGCCTCTAACATTCCTGAGATTGACGCAACCATTCGGCGAACATCTTTGCTCTCCCAAGGTAAGATTGGGAATCGTTTTGATGCTCTGGTCGCTGGATCGGATTCCCTCGATGGCAATATCCCAAGTTACATCGGTGGGGCAGAGATCTTTGAAACGACCAATTTAAGCGTGGCCGACGTGGGCGCCCTTCGAGAAATTGGCATTACCGAACTCGTTCCAGCGGCTACTGAGACGATCAACGCCACTTACAATTCCCACGACCAAACACCTGTAGAAATTGGCTCCGACTCGAACGTTTGCAGTCTCAGCGATGATTCCGCGACAACGCTGCTTCCTCAGGATTGGAATCTGGAGCCTGCGGAGAACGCGAAGTACATCGTAGTTGGACTAGGCGAGCAGTGTTCAATGGTCGGCGCCGGTGCAAGGGCTGCCTTCTCAGAGAGCCCAGTTCACTTTTCAGATAGTCGCGAACAAAGCCCGGACGACATGTACTCACGGTATTTATTACTGGTCGAAATCAGATCAGTTGACGAACTTAAATCGGTTGCCCGCTATGTCGGAGCAGCGATTCCCGGTCGAGACGGAATTCACAGTGTCTCCAAGGAACTGGAGGACTATTACACGGATTAGCTGCAACAGTTTTTTCGTGTTGGTAAAAAATCATGGTCTACAACCGCACACACACAAATCATCGGACTTCGCAAACCACCCAGGTCAAGGTCTGCCAAAACCGCGACTCGCTTCGCTGGTTGAACCGGCGTGGTTTGACGCTTCTCGAATTATTAGTCGTGTTGGTTATTTTAATCGCGACTGCTTTGATCATTTTCCCCACGTTCAACAACATCGACATAGTTACCCCCGCGGGAGAGGCTAACAGTCCTGTTGAGATTGCAACCCAAGCCACGCTCAATACGGTTCGAGAGGCAATGGCCGGTGAAGACGGAGTCATTGAGTCACTATCGCACAAAACAAACGCCCTCCCTCGGGAAATCAATGACTTGCTCAAAGAGGACGCGCCGGCGCATATGGAAGAAGCCGCGCCCGAACTCAAAACTTACGATCCGGTCAACAAAATTGGTTGGCATGGGCCCTATGTGCACGCGACGGGCCGCAACGAGACAGGTGAACCAACGATCGTAGATGGTTGGGGAAATGAACTTGAATTACAAGTTGACTTTGACCAAGACGGAACCATCAATCAAACGGAATCAAAATTCATCCGTGTCGTTTCAGCTGGTCCCAATGGCGAGATCGAAACGCCCGATGATATTGCGAATATGAAACCGGGGGAAAATGAGGTCAATGAACTGACCCTTTCCGAATGTGGTGACGATTTAGTGATGTTCCTCCGCTACCCTGATAATCGCAAATAACACCGGAACGATACCCGGTTCTAAGACGCCGGCCTGTGAAACGCCGGCCCTAGCCATACCGAGGTCCAATGAGATGGCACGCATTTGCTCAGCCAAACTTAGTCGGCTCTTTCCCAATCAGCGATTCCGTTCCGGCTTGACTCTCCTCGAGTTAATGGTCGTCCTGGTAATTTTAGCCATCGTGGCAACCGTCGCTGTTCAATCACTGCAACCTCAGGTCGATAGCCAGAGATTTGAATCCGCCGCAAGGCTACTGGAAGAAATCAAAATTGCGACTCTCGGTCCTGCCCAAAAATTCCAGCTTGATGGCACGCCAATTGTATCCGGGTTCGTCGCTGATGTTGGGCGGTTTCCACGAATCGAAACCAATGACGAAGACCCGGAAGAATATCTCTCACTTAGCGAGTTATGGTCAAACGAAAACCAACTTGCAATTCAGTTTCCATTTCAATTTCGTGCTGGACCAGCGCAGCCCGAGGACTACTCTGCCGTCCGACTTCCTTGCGGTTGGAGAGGACCTTATCTGCAGCTTCCAATCGGAACTTCAAAGCTTGTCGATCCTTGGGGACGGCCTCCCGAAACAGTCGTTGACGAAATGGGAACGCTTGAACGGTTACAAATAACGATTCCGTTATCTAACAATCAAACCGAACCCCAAGTGCTGTCAGCGAATTTGTCAGGCGGAAAAGTTCAAGTAACCGGTAAAGTCCTCCTTGATCGGCCCGAAAGTGCTACCGTTCGGATTGCATTGTTAACTCCCGACCCCAATTCCTCCTTGACGTCGCTCGTCGTATATGACGATGAAGACAAACAGCCGGGGTCTTTCTTGTTTAGTCGCGTTCCTGTCGGTTTTCGAGCTCTTGTCGCTGATGTCAACGGGAAACGACAAATCAAATACCTGCAGGTTACCCCCAACGGCCCACCCGTCATTTTTGATTTTCAAGCACGTGCGTCGGCCATTAACGAATAAGAATGTTCCAATTAAAACCAGACGTAGAGACCAATCCCGCTTCATTAACTAAATCACGGCAAACGTAGTCGACAACCTCGACTGAACTGCAAATCGCTGAAATCTGCACCGCAATGGCCAAACGATCTGACATCTCGATTCTGCTTTTCTTTGATCGCCAGATGGTGCGCGCTGATTTTGGCAAAGACATCTCCCAACCCAACTTCTATTTACAGGAAACGGTAGATGTCGAATCGACTTTATACGAAGCCATCATTCAAGTCACCCAAAATCAACCGAGACTTGGCAGTCGGACATTGGTGCTCTCCGCAGATGTTTGGTCTCAGATCGTTCTCCTCCCTAAACTCAGTGTAAGCGGGATCGAGCCCAGCGATTTAGAGGAGGTCCTGAAGTTCGAAGCGGAAACCCTGTCCGGCATCGACATCGACGAAATCTCACTTGCCTCAACGAATCTTGGTGTCGAAGACGACTATCAAAAATTCTGGGTTAGCGCTATCAGAAACGCAGACCTGGATGCGATTAACGAACACTTAGAATCTCTTGGCTGCCGCGACACCCTGATTGCTCACCCCTCCGGTTTCGCAGCAAATACTGAAGTCAGAAGCAGTCGTCGAACGGTCGAGGTTTGGGAAGACTTGGTTTTTCACCTCACCGAAAATTCAACACGCCTGGAACACGTCAAGCAAAGAACGACTGAACCACTCGTTTCCAATGAACCTATCCTCACGGGTAGTCAAAATATCGAACTGGAAGAAGAGCATGCAACTTTTGAGCATCTGACAGACGATGCGATCGCAAAACGATGGGCCGGCACTGTCGCTAACAACTACCGAAAACGCCTGGACTCAATCCTGGCACCTCGGCTCAGACATTTCGATCGCACGCCCACACGCCCAATTCGACATATTTTTTCAGGAATCATCGCTCTACTTGTTGTTGGGTTTTGTTTTTGGCACGGACAGTATGTCAAACAATACAATCAAAGCTTACAAGCCAAAATTGCTGAAATAGAACTGCCGGCTGCCGAGAAAAAGAAAAACGATGGACAACTGATTCAAATTTTGGAAAAACGCGCCGAGGTCGAAACTGCAGTCACCGCCCTTGGAGATGATCTGAAACGCATTACCTTTTTCCTTGAGAGTCAGAACAATCGCTTTGCCACGCTGCTAGAACTACTGATTGAAATGCGAACCGAAGATCTCGTAATTGAGCAGGTCGAAGGAACAGAGGAGGGCATCCTCATTTCAGGAGTTTCACTCAATGGTGAAGCCGCTCAGGGGCTTGCAAAAAGTCTTCGAGAACGCTCCGTCAAACTCGGTTGGGCGGTAAACCCAGCGCGTCAGGAGGGTCAACAAAAACTCACCACAGGCGGCCCCTGGGATTACAACATTCTATTAGCAGAAACAGGGCCATTCGAATCCGCCGTCCAGCCTCGAAAAAAGAATTAGATACCCACAAGTCATCATCCTACCCCGTGGTACTCACCGGTCACGCTTACAAATAACCAAAAAGATAAATCTTTAAACCTGACAAATCTTCATGGCGATCACCCCACTCAAAGATAATTCAAAACGAGAACGGTTTCTGTTGATGCTGTTCCCGGCAGCTTTGATATTGGCGGTATACTCTGTTGTATTCGCTATTCCTTTGCGTCAGGAAAAATCAAAAATCGAGGCCGAGTACAGCACTGCAGTGCAGGCAGCTGTTTCCGAGGAAGCCGCCCGGCTTTCAAAACAATATCTCGAAAACGAAAAGGAAAGCCTCGAAAGACTGAGAACGCGAGAATCCGATTCCAAAGAACAGATCCGGGAATTAAGCCAGAGCTGGAGAAGCCGAAAATCTCGCCTCGAAACCTTCGAGAAAATCACTGAATTAATGCGTGACTACAATCTTTCCATCGTCTCACAAGGTGGTACGGAAAGCATGACGGTCTCCTCCTACATGCGTGATTTATTTGAAATGATGAACGAACAAGCCGTTCAAGAGCCAGTGGAGTTCTGGCCGGTGGAAGTCAAAGGGGCTTTTTTCGACGTGCTGAAATTCCTCACCGACGTCAACACTGTCGCGACTAGCATCATCCCGGTTTCGATTACAATGAAACCAGACCCCGAAAACAAGACTCAAAAAGTGTGGACGATCGTTTTCGTTATTTAACGAACGAAACTTCAAATTAGGAGCGGCCAAACTGGCTATCGTTGGAAAAGAAAAATGACCCCCGATAACTCACTCCCTGAATTCCTAGACGTTCTTTTAAGACGCTCTATTGGTTCTAATGCCTCAGACATCCACTGCTCGGTAGGGGAACCGATCCATTTTCGGATCGATGGGATGCTTAATAAAATAGATTCCTCCGAGCTTGAGCAAAACCAGTTCTCTTCGCGATTGGCAGAGGAGTTCTCAAACTTCATACTCTCAACGCCACAACAGAAACAGTTTGCTTTACGAGGGTCTGTCGATGGTGCATTCTCCATCGACAGCGAACATCGATTCCGATTTAACATCTACCGTCGGCAAGGGCAGATTTCTTTTTCCTTCCGCAGACTATCCAACACTATCCCCACCCTTGAGCAACTCGGATTAAATCCAAGGCTTTACGACAAATGTTCACTTCAAGATGGCCTTGTCTTGGTGGTTGGGCCGACGGGTTCAGGAAAAAGTACAACCATCGCTTCGATGATCGATCGGATTAATGCTCAACGGGCAAGTCACATCATCACGCTTGAAGATCCGATCGAGTTTATCCACCCATCGCAAAAATCATTGGTAAACCAACGACAAATTGGCGTCGATGTTGAAAACTTCCATCAAGCATTAGTCGACGCAGTCCGTCAAGATCCCGATATTATTTTGGTGGGAGAATTAAGGGACGTTGATACGATCCGAACTGCAATCACGGCTGCGGAAACTGGACACCTCGTATTTGCGTCCCTCCACGCAGGAGACTGCAAGACCGCGATCGAACGCCTGATCAGCGCTTACCCTGCCGAAGAACAAGAACTCGCCCAAAGACTGGTAGCCACTGTCTTGAGAACAATCGTTGTCCAACATCTGTTACCTCGCCTTACCGTCAAGGACCAAGCTCCCGACCCCGCGGCAGTTTCACAACGAGTGCTCGCCAGTGAGGTCTTGCATGCCAACCAGGCTGTTTCAAATTTAATTGCCAACGCCAATCTAAATCAACTCTCTTCGATTATTCAAAACAGCAACGAAGAAGGGATGTGGACTCTCGACGACAGCCTCGCACGATTGTGGCGACAACGCATGATTTCCGAACAAACTGCTTTTGGTCTCGCACGCAATCCAGAAATCCTGTCACAGATCTCACTTCGCACTCGAGCTTGAACGAACACCTATGTCCGACATCGGTAATCACACTGAACTACTCAATATGGATCAAGTCAAAATTGATCCAGTTTGGGCATTGCGCATCCCGGCCAATCTTGCGACTCGACGGCAGGTGCTACCGTTTACATTACAAAATGACCGAGTCTTAATTGCCTGCAAAGACCTAAACGATGAGCAAAGTATCCAGGCCGTCCGGCGCTACATTTCTCATCCGGTCGATGTGGTGGCCGCCGATCCCGAAACACTATTCGAAGCGATTCAACGGATCTTTCAGGATACCGTCCGGTGGAACGGCAACCAAAGTGAGCCGGTGCGGATTCAATTTACCGGCACCCAGGTTGATCCGGAGTCTGAAAACATCGTTGCTGTTGGCGACGAAATCTTCCACGCTGCGTTGATTCGACAGGCGACCGACATTCATATCGAGCCCTCCTCCGTCGACCTCCGAGTCCGCCTACGGGTAGATGGATTACTTGATGACTATCGCCAGTTCCCAATTGCTGTTCATCAACCACTGCTTTCTCGACTAAAAGTAATGTCGGGGATGGACATTGCGGAACGCAGGGCACCACAAGACGGTCGCTTCACACTTAGTTCTGATCATAACAGCGAAATTGACATCCGTACCGCGACAATCCCAACCAAACATGGGGAACGGATGACGCTACGTCTACTCGCGACGCAAACACAAGACTTGACCCTTGGCCGTTTGGGGATGTCTTCACCAGACCTCGCTCAGTTCGAACGAGTAATTGACCGACCCAATGGGCTCATTCTAATGACAGGGCCGACCGGTTGTGGAAAAAGCACCACACTTTACGGAGCAATCAGATCCCTGATTAACCGAAAGTCGCTCAATGTCATTACCATCGAAGATCCAGTTGAATATGTCATTGACGGAATCTCGCAAGTCGAGGTCGACGCGAACGATAAAGTTAGTTTCCACAAGGCGTTGCGAAGTTCATTACGCCACGACCCCGACGTCTTGATGATCGGCGAGATTCGAGATGAGGAAACTGCAGAGACTGCCATCCGAGCGGCACTAACTGGCCATCTCGTTTTCACCACACTTCACGCCAATTCTGCAGTCGGCGCCATCACGCGACTAGCCGATATGGGAATCAAACCGTTCTTAATTGGAGCTGTTTCCCGGATGTTTGCCGCCCAGCGGCTGGTAAGGAAACTTTGCCAAAAATGCAAATTAGCATACGACATGCCGGAGGCCGAAGCTATTTCACTTGCTTGCCCTGAACTAGCCGGCACCACAGTCTACCGCGCCGGGGGATGCCGCTATTGTGCGGGCACTGGATTCATGGGCCGCATCGGATTGTTTGAGTTTATCGTTTACGATCAAGAAATGGCTCGGGTAGTCGCCAGCCGGCCAGACGAAACCTACATCCAGCAACTTCTAAACGAAAGACAATTGCCGGATTTGATGGACGACAGCATCGCGAAACTTACCCAGGGATTAACATCCGTCCAACAAATCGCCACCGTCATTAGCCCTTACTAACACCATGCCAGAATTTCGTTACAAAGCAAGAGACGCGACTGGCGGACCGCGTGTGGGAGTGGTTGACGCAACCAGTCGCTCTGCAGCCGCGTCGCTGCTGCGAAGTCGCGGGCTAATTGTAATTGGCGTAGCTCCCGTCAGTGCACCGGTTGAATCGTCCCTTAAATTAGACTTTTCTCAGTACCTTCCCCCCCGGGCAGTCGACGTCGAACTTAGCCTTCAACAACTCTCGATGATGCTCAAGGGCGGCATGCCACTCCTCTCCGGACTCATCGCCCTCACGGACGAAGCGCCTCGCAAGTCTCTCGGCAAGATCTGGAAGTTAATCGTTAACAACATCCAATCTGGCGACAGCCTCTCGCAAGCGATGAGCAAATATCGCTGTTTCCCTGAATTCACGATTCAACTGATTCGAGTCGGTGAAAGAACCGGTGAACTTCCACCTGTGCTTGAGAGAGCAGTTGCTACCATGCGTTCGCGAAGACGTGGAATCCAAGAATTCTCATCGGCCTTGGTCTACCCCCTGTTGGTGCTCCTGATTGCTGTGGGCGTAACTGCTTACATGGTTGTCTACCTCATCCCACGACTTGAGATTTACCTCCAAAGCCTTGGCAAAGACATGCCGGCGATGACTCAACGACTAGTCGACACATCTAGTTTCATGAGGCAGTATTACCCACTGGTCGGAATCATCCTCATCGGGATCGCAGTTTTTTCAATCACGGCCTATCGCTCCAAGGAAGGCAGAATGTGGATCGACCGAAACGCACTTCGAATCCCAATTGTTGGAACACTCTTTAAGCTGTGTGAAACTTCAACGTTTGCGAGAAGTTTAAGCGTTATGCTTGAGAGTGGGATCACGCTGATTGATGGGTTGGGAACGGTTGAAAAACTTTTATACAATCGTTTTACTGCAAAAACCGTCAACAACACTCGGGCATCAATCATTCAAGGTGGTAATTTCGCCGATGCAATCGATGTGGGTAATGCATTTGCGCCGATGTTAAAAAAGATGGTTTCGGTCGGACAACAATCTGGGGATCTCAAAGGGGTCCTTGAAGAAGTTGCTGACTTCCACGAAGCCCAATTTCATACATCAGTCAAAAGGCTGAACTCTATTTTGACTCCATTGCTAACGATTGGAATCGGTTTGGTGGTTGGCTATGTCTACATCTCATTTTTCATTGCACTGCTCGCTGCCGGCAATTAGCCCCAGCATCCTCTAAAAAAACACGTACAATCACTAACCCAGCACTTTACCTGAAAGCACATCATGAATAATTCAAAATCGATGTTCGTCGTGCTTTCTACCATTGGCCTAATCGGTCTTTGGGTGCTCGCGTCCAACACCGACGCACAAGAGAAACAGGACCCGACCGCACCATCCACAGTTATCGAGCAAACACTCTCAAAAATTCGAGACGTCGAAAAGCTTGACACCTTCGTTCAACAGAACGCCGCTCTTGTTCAAGAAAACAAAAAACTAAAAGCTGACATTGCTAGCATTCAAAAGCAAATCGCTAAGCTAACAAAAGACTTGGAATTACAGACGATTAATTTACGGAAGCAATTGCTGCAAATGCCTACGTTTAACGTCCAATCCAAGATTATTAACGGAGACCGCAGCGCCGCAATTCTAAAATCTAAGAACACAATTATTAGAATCCGGAACAACACGCAGTTGTCGGTGCCAGTATCCGATGGGGTTTGGGTCTTGATGCAAGTCAAGAATATCTCTAAAGAAATGATCGAGTTGTACTTTCCAGAACTGGAACGTACCGTTTATTTGTACGATTAACCCCCCAATCTGCCCAATTCACTGCTAGGCATTACTCGCCTTGGTGAATTTGGAGAAACCATGACACGGATGTTACTGAACGCTTGGGCGCTCGCGTTTCGCTGCTCGCCCTTGCTCATGACTGCATTCTTATTTTTCGCTATCCAGGCGGAAGGTCGTAGTTTGCGTGCGCAGGTCGTTAATCCGACCCCCAACGCGCCCACGCCTATCATTCAAGAAGCCCCGCCGGTTAGTCCAGCGATTGATCCTGACAATCTCGAGCCTTTAATCGACACCGACGACCCTCTCTTGATGTCGTTCTCGGATAAATTAGTCATTCCAGACAAACCAATTGAGATGATTGATTTTCGAGATCAAGAGCTCGGCGATGCTATGCGGCTTTTCTCTGAACAATCTGGAATCAACATTGTTCCATCGACAGAAGCCACCAAGGTTAAGATCAACCTTTTTCTCCGCGACGTCAAAGCAATGGACGTCTTGGAAAACCTAACCAAGACCCATGATCTATATTACCGTATTGACGAAAACTCCGGGGTAATCCGAATCCATACCACCGAAGAGTATGAAGAGAACCTTGCAAGTTTTCGTGATGAACAGACGCGCGTTTTCACTTTACTTTACCCCAATCCAGTAGATGCGGCTGTGGCCATTCGCGACCTGTTTGGCGACCGCGTCGTCCTCAACTTCGGTGTCGGCGACCAGGACTCCGTACTGGATCTCGTCCACCGACTCAATCGTTTTGATTTAGTTGACAGCCGGAACCTTGGTCTCGGCTCATTTCAGGGACAGACTTATGGTGGCCGCTCATTTAATTCCCTTAATGGAATGGGAGGCTTCAGTACAAACCCAGCCTACCGCAACAGTCGCAATCGAGCGATCGATGAAACTGAGCCGCTAAGCAATTTGTCTTCTGATGAAATCCAGCAACTAATTGACGCAATCAACGAACGGTCGACTCGCAACGAGCTTCCAGAGAATCTCGACGACCCAATCTCAAAACTGCTTAAAGAACGGCAAGCGACGATTTATGTAACGGTGGTTCGCAGAAACAATCAAGTCGTTGTCCGTACCGGTGACGATGCGACGATGAAACAAATTGAGACGCTAATCCAAAGCCTCGACGTCCCCACGCCCTTAGTTTTGCTCGAACTAAAGGTCATGAGGATTCTTCTCGATGATGAATTTCGAAGTGTATTTGACTACCAATATTCGGACGGCTCGACCACTGCCGGCAGCTTTACGACTGGCGATATTTTACCAACGCCATCTGACAAATTTGCTGGTGAAGCTAGAAAAATTGCTTCGATGATCCCCGGTGGTTCGGTTTTAAATCAGGGTGATTTTACATTCCAGGTTGTCAGCAACAACTTCCGTGCAAGGATGCAATTACTAGAAGATGACAACCGAGTCACCATCCTCAATTCTCCGTTACTTCTAACCGCCAACAACGAAGTGAGTCGAATTTTCATCGGTGAAACGATTCCGTTGACCATTGGTTTCAGTCCCACACAAATTGTCGGCACCTCCGCGACTAGTTCCAACACTATCGCTGGCACTCCGATCACAGAACTACGCGACATTGGACAATCATTGCTGATCACTCCCAGCATTAATGCCGACCGCACAGTTACCTTGCGGGTCGTTCAAGAAAATGCCCAACGCGTCGTTGACGGTGGAAAAATCCCTGTGCTCGGTCTCACCAACTCCACACAAGAATTTGTCGTCGACACAGTAACCCGCAGCACAGTCAGTGGCACCGTCGTCGCCAAAGACGGTCTGGCTGTAGTGATGGGTGGTCTGATCGAAGACGAGATCTCTGATCAGCGTCAGAAAGTCCCAGGCCTGGGAAAACTACCAGTCTTCGGTTTCTTTTTTCGCAAGCAAAACACAAGCCGCATTCGGCGTGAACTGGTTGTCATGATAAGACCTTATGTATTCAACACCCCCTCGGAGTCTGCTGCCATCAGTCAAGATTTATTGCAGCAACTAAGTGTGCACCCAACCGCCTTAAGCGGAGAACAAACCCTCTCAACCTTTTCTCCTGATGAAGTTCTTCAGACGGAACTCGACGACTGTGGACTGCATAAATTTTTCCAATTCCACAACATCGTACCGCGAAACTATTAAGATTTTTTGCCTCGGCAAACGTACCATTAATTTTGATTGCTCGATCCTTGAAAAACACCAATTCCACAAACCAACAACTGCCCCTCCGGAAAGCAATCGCCTTTCGATTTATGGGGGTACTGTGTCTGGTCATGGGGATTGGACTGAGCGGATGCTCGCTGTTCAACATTGATTCAGAAAATCCAGACACCGATCTTCTTAAAAAGTCAATTGTAGACACCGCTTCGGTTCCTTCACCAAACGAGCACTACGATTCATCGGGCAAACCTATCCCAGAAAAACTCAGACTTGCCGGCGGCCTCACTCTTGGCGATACCGGAAACCTCGCCTTTACTGCGGAATCGCTCAGCGTCGTCGTCGAAGAAATGATTGAATCTGAGCGATGGAATTCGCTTCGCAACATGGTTGCCCTGTATCCTGACGTCGCCACAAAAATAATGTGGGGAGAAGGCTCAAATCAACTTTCTACCAGCCACCGAGAAGTCCTTGCCCGAGCGTTGGATTTACAATGGACTAGTGGAAAGCAAGACTCCTGGCAGTCGTTTGTTAAACAGCAATACAATCAAGGAAAAGCGGGAAGCTACCTCGAAAACAGAAACCGATTTCTTGCGTTCCTGCAAGTCAATGATACGAAATCGGCGTTTTCAATTCAGTTGTCCAAGAGTGCGAAAAAAAGCAACTCGCTAATCGCGGAAGCAGAATCCTTGCGATTAGAAGGAATCGCTCACTTAATGAATGAGGACTACGGAAACAGTATCAAGTCCTTAAGTCGAGCTCGAACTCTCCAGGAACAATCCCATCCAATTCAGGCCGCCCATACAGGACTTTTGCTTGGCGAGGCATTTCGACATGCAGACCAATTAGAACAATGGCAAACGAGCTGGCTCAAAGCAATTGAACTTCAGAGTCAGTATGCTGTTGAAGGCGAACTCAAAGACCCGGCCTTCTGGAGTAAAGCGGCGTTCCTAAGACCCGTCTCTGCCGAGTGGCCAGCAGAAGTGATTGGACGTTTAGAACACTCTCTACGAAATGAAAATCTCGAGTTTGGCTTTAGCGAATCCTCCATCGACGAAGCGGTGGTTTGGGCGACCATTGGCATCCAAAGCTTGAAACGCCATGAATCTCAAAACTCAATCCTGGCGTTTAAGAAATCGGAAGCTCTCGTCAATGGCGTTTCGCTTCGAGAGGAACTGCAAATGCAACAAGCGCTTGCGATGATCGACGGAGGCCAGCAAGGGCCTGCATCAGCAATTCTTCTACGACTTGGATCTCAACCCTCGCTTTTGGGAGATCGAGCCAAGGCAATTCTGGCGACGTTAAAATTGCAAAACGGCAGCCTCGCACAAGGCATGAACCTACTTCAGTCCGCAATCAAAACCTCAAGCCAGTGGCCCGCTCATGAACGACTGCGTGCTCAAGCTGACTATGGATTGGCCTATCTGATGCGAGGCCGGGAAGAGCAGGGAATTGGGTTGCTAAATTACGTTTACGACGAATTTATTAAACTGCAAAGCTATGAAGATGCCTCGCAATGCCTCGCCAACATTGCAACCTACTATGAAAAAACTGACCAAAAAGCCAAGCACCGAATCGCTGTAAAAAAATTACAGTCATTCGAAATCAGGTAACCGAGGGAAGATTCCCAGAGGGCCGCTTACCATAGAGATCAAGCAATTGTCTTAGCTTTCTGAGACGCGTGGCGTTTTCTCTTCTTCTTGCGTTTCACTCCAATCGGCAACCACCACAGATAGACGCCGGTGAACCACAGTCCCAACAAAACAAGTCCATTGGGAAAGAAAACCCACAGTTTCGCCGCATCGCTGAAGAAGGATCCATCGTGGAGACTTTCGATCAAATCAGAACGGCGATAATTAACCGCCTTAACTTCGGATGTCTGCAGGTCTACCTGAACTTCCCAACGGTTATCGCATTGAACCTTCGCAATCCCCTTACCTGGGCGGATGTCGACTCGGTCTATATCATCCCAACTCAAAACGTCCGATTGCGGTACTGCAACGACAGCTTCAAGTAATCGTTCCCATTCTAATTCGGGAACCTTGCCAACACCCTTGACCGTTGCCGGCTGCACCCATGTGGATTGCTTTTTGACCTGAAGCAACAAGCCTGAGCCGATGACTAACAGAAGCGGCAAACAGGTCAGCAAGGCCCCCCATCGATGTAGTTTTCGGGACCAGCGATTCCAAGAAATTGCCATAAGGGAAAGCGCTCAACAACAAATCACAAGAAACGTAATTACTTACCAGTCACAATAAAATTGAAATAGGAACGAGCAACATTAAGGACAACCGGTGTACCAAAAATTACCGACTTCCAATTCGTAATTGTTCAAGATCCGCTTCAAGCCGCTGTCGTGTTTTCTCAATGTTCGTAATTTGGCCTTTCAAACTCTTGAGATCTTTTCCGTAAACGGCTTTCTTCTCTTCGATGACTTTCAATCGTTTCTTCAAATCAGAAATTGATTTGTTTAATTCTTCCACTCGGGCACGCTCTTGATTGTACTTCTGCTCAAGTACCGTTTTTTTATTTGGAAGGTGTGAATATTTCTCATCCATTTCGCTAAGCTCGCTAGTGATACTCGCGATCTCAGCCTTATTCACTTTCTCAGGTGACTTATCGCCGGTCTTGAGTTCTTTGACGATATCTCGAATTTCGCTCACCGGAAGCGCTAAACTTGAAACGCGGCCCGCTCTTGCAATATTAATTCCAACGATCTTTCCTGAGAGATCAACAACAGGGCCTCCGCACGTCTTGGAAGTTAGCATTGAATCATGCTGAAACGCCATTGGAAACTTTTTCCGCCGACGGCTCAAAACGCTTCCCATACTATTCTGCATATTACTACGTTTACTGTTTGGTGAAATCTTATCTTGTTCACCGAGGTTTAAACGCAACTCTATTTCCTTGTCTTCTCGGAGAACGCCGAGCGTGACTCGATCATTCACTTCGAACTGTCCGATCGCATCACGAACCCCACGAGTGTCTTTAATTTCGTAATCGTCAAGCCTAAAAATCACGTCGCCCACTAACACGTCTGCGAAGTCAGCGGGTGAATTATCAATCACTTGAGTGATTCGAACGCCTTTGTTTTCCTGGGCATCTTCCATCATGATCCCAATAAAGGGTTTCGACGGCGGAATTTCTCTTGCGTCGACACTGACGACTCCAATCGTCGCTTTCCCGTCTTCACCCGCCTTGGGGGTCGCAAGCCATCGTCCCGTTTGAGGAGTCGGATCAGCACTCCACTGTCCAACCGGCAAATCAGTGGCATCAATCTTCAAAAGTGCAAGATCAGTCGGCTTGTCGATCCCAATGACCTTAGCCAACAAAACCTTGCCGTCCGGCATTTCAATACCTAATTTCCCCTTCAATTCACTCGCTTTGGTAAGCACGAAACCGTCTGCGTCCACTACAGTCCCTAGGGCGACTTGCCTAGTGCCGGAAACGACCTGCACGGTAGAGGCATCAATTGACCCCAAAATTGGATCGAAAATCGATAAAAATTGATCGGATTGTTTCGAGAACTTGCTGACAGATTGAGATTTTTTCGAGTTGAATCGATTGCGAAAAGATGTCCGTGCCTTTTCGGCAAGACTCTTTGTCTCAGCGTCATCCGATCCTTTGTCTTTATCCTGATCCTGATCCTTTTTCGAATCCGATTTTTCTTCGGACTTGCTCTTCAGCTTTTCCTCGGACGATCCCGACTCTGCATCACCTTTTTCATCTTGCTCCGAATCAGCACTATCGGACTTTTTTGATTCTGGCTTGTCCGACGGTTGGACAGATTCAGTGGTCCCCTTTTTGAGCTTCTCCTGACTTTGGCCCTCGGTTGCTTCTTGGGCACCTACTGTCGCAACCATAAATAGAAACAAAAGTGCGACAGTGGAGG
>Ga0214479_100693_pt1 | contig 18317 bp, 15 predicted proteins | sample M1_20Mar14CPVII9_5_FD_165054 | JGI IMG/M metagenome (GOLD analysis project Ga0214479, IMG submission 165054) | Marine eukaryotic communities from Monterey Bay, California, United States - M1_20Mar14CPVII9sort6BwellE14 | ecosystem: Environmental > Aquatic > Marine > Unclassified | place: USA...
GAACATATCTTTAATGGACTTCCCGTTTAATGTACCGTGAACTAATGCTTTGGCAACACCTAAAAGGCTGCTGGGATATTGACTATTGACCTTTAATTTCAACTCTTTGCACTAGCTTTATATACACTGTTATCTCACACACTATTAGCATTGGAGATTCCAAACGAGGCCTACGGATATAAAATCAATAATGTTGGTGAATTAGTCGATCAACCACAAATTAAGTTAAACACGAAAGAGAAGTTAAATAAGAAAAAGAAGTGGACGACATCATACGGTGTTATTGAAGTAAAGTATTATGATGATGACGAAGTTCACTGGCATACTGCTGAACAGTTACGAGGTTGGGCATATGATAAACAAGTCGATAAAAAGAAGAAGGAAGGTGCCGCCAAGAGAAGTATGGCAAACAAAGCAGCAGCAAAGAAACGTAAGTCTGATACTACAACAACATCAGAATCGTCGGCAAAGAAGTCTCGTCCATCGGTGGTGGCAAATGGTGAAGGGAAGAGTCAGCGTGGTAGACGGCAATCAAAAAAGAAGTTCAAAGATTACGTGTAAGTGGTGATTAATAGAAGTTTTAAGATTTCGAATTGTAAGTGGGGATTAAATTAAGTTTTATATGTGTGATCAATTAAATAAGTTATTTAACTTTTCTAGCCTTGGCTTTGCCAATGTGTAATTGTCCGCTAGTATATTCCATTTGTGCTCGATGAGAGAATATGCACTCGTGCCATCTTCTTGCGAGTAAGGCAACAATAGACAGAATGATTCGGCAACATATCCTATATCTTGCTTGTGAAATTTTTGATCAACATTGAGCATTGGCGCCGACTGACATGAGAAGTAGGGCAGCCCGCAATGTCCAGTTCCCGACCTCGATGCACTAAACTGATATGATACCAACTTAAACTCCGTCTTACCAACGGAGTACGGTATAAAAACATTACCGGGATCTCCAAAGTTGTTGTTTATGAAACCACTAACACACACGCCATCACTGAACTTCTTTGCCACCTCGTCTAAGGACCGGTATATACGACAGCCTAGGTATCTTTTAACATCATCGTCATCATCCTCTTCATCACTAATTCCCAGTTTAGCGAGACTAATGTCTAATCTTTCTCGAATCCTTCTCATGCTATCCTTCTTGTGTAGTTTACGCATGGCTGGTATAAGTGAAGTTGGATTCTTCCGTACATATTTCAGTTCCTTCTTTGTCGGTTGTATGGCAGCTTCGAATATACCTTCCCAACATAGATGTAGGTTACCAAAGTATTCGATCTGGTCGGGAAGATTGAGTAGAGATAAGAAGTTGCCCTTATTACACCAAAACTCCTCGGTGTTTCTGTGGTAGTATACCTCGCAGAATCTGTGGCAACACGATAAGAAGATTTTGATATGTCTATCAAGCTCTTCTTTAGATTCTTTCTCTCTTGACATGAGTAGATATAACATGACATCAAAAGAGGAAAAGATCTCACGAAGACGGATGATGCAGTCGGTAGTAGTATCATCACGAGCACTCACTACATCATATCTCTCAAAGAATAGTCCAAATACATAAGACATAATCCGACCAAATCCGAGACAGTCTTCAGCCAGCCAGTTCGAATTAGGAAGAGTCTTCATCTTGCACCAATCAAGACGCATGTCGGCTATCCCAGATAAGATAGGGTTGGCAAAGTTTTGGAAGGCTGTCCATAGTTTGTGTTCAGTTAGTACACTCTCGGCAAGTTCTATCAAAGTACCAACGATACCATGACAAATCAGGTGCATTCCCGTGTCTAAAAAGATTTTGATTTCATATCCTGATCTCAAAATGTAGGGAATGAACTCAACATCTGCCTCCTCTAAAGTCAACTCATTATCATCATATCGTGTAACACATTCTAATAACTTGTCTTGGGTCTTCTGGCTGATACCACAAGTCTGGAGATACCGCTGTGCACTATGCATTCCAGTCTTTGACCATGGACCTACAGCTAACTCATTGAATGCAAATCGGAGTACAGTCATCAACCATTCAAACGATTGAGATACAGGTAACAGATGCCGTTCACTCACAGCTCTCTTCGGTGGTACAGCAATGTCATTACTGTCGGAGCTGACAGATGGATACTTGGTATTAGATGTCTTGTCGTATTGAATTGCTCTCGTAATAGCTGTATAATCCCAACCACAACATCTTGAACAGTATCCGCAGTAACTTTCATTTATTTCTAGTTCACCCAAGGCAATCCTAACCATTTTAGTGAAGCAACTATTGCATGATGGGAGATACTTTGAATTCACAAGACCGGCCCATTTCGACCTAAGTCCGTACAGGCCGAGATTCATTGTCCCCAACAATGAATTCCTCTCCGGTGTATCAGCAAGATAGATGATCAAATCAAATGCCGTGTTCACAACTGATTTCGTTCCCTCTCGTCCATAGTATCGACGTTTACCTCTTCTAATACTATGTAGCTCTCTCATATAACGTTCTACAACTGCACTATGATCCAATTTTGATCTACCAAAGGCAAGTGTATATCGTTTACCCGAGCAAACTTGAACAACTAGAAGCCAGATACTATTCTCCCGTTGTCGAGAGAAGCAACGAAGGAAGCTATCAGACCACAGTATGAGTTGACCTATTAGAGTATCGTTTGCAATCTCACAATCAAGCGACTCTACTATTCTCTGACGTAATTCAGCGGCAACAGGAGTAGCATTAAGGCCAACATTATTAGCTTGTACAGAGTCAATGAAGGATAGCTCTTCACCAGCTGCCATGATGTGATCCAATAAGTCTTCAAGAGATATCCCGACATGTCCACAGTCAGTGAGGAACGGCTCGGGGTGAGGTAGATTCTTGATAATTGCATACTTATTCTCTAAGCACACATCATTAGCAGATTTGATATCTAATGGGATACTGACAGAGGACTGTGGTTCTGTATGAGAAAACAAACTAAATACTTTTTTCAAAGATTTAATATGTTTCTTTTGTTCAGATTTCGATTTAGAGAATAGACTCTCTGATATATCCAACAATATATCTGCATCTTTAATATCCACAACTCCTTCACTAGAATTGCTCCGTGATACTGCTCTATGGGCTAACCCACATATCCCGTCATTTGGATTGTTATGTTCTTGCTCGTAAAATATCCGATTATATGCACCACGCATATAACTTAAATCAATTTGTACATTCTCGGGAATAGTATATTCGTAGGTATCACAAGGTTTAGTTTCCTCGGCTCTACATTGCTCATCCATAATGTAATCATGTGTCGCATCACTATTATCATCATCAATCATATCATTTGCCCATGTCCTATCATCACTATCTAATACCTCACCTACATCGTCGTCATTATTGTCACCTTCATCAATAGACATTAGACTCAAATCGACGGTTAAATTATTATCATTTCCACCAAAACTGAATGAACTACCGTGGTCTTCTGATATATCATCGTCATCATTATTATTATTAATGCTACCAAAAGTAATATCCCCAACACTAGCATCATGTATTGAATCATTTAGAGGTATATTAGTTTCATTATCTTGTGCATTAGCTGGTACATACTCGCATATCTCGGAGTGTTGTAACACCAGGCGCCGTCGTCGTTTAAGTTTTGTATAATTGCAATGAGCACATCGTACACATTCTTCTCTACATTTGGGGCACGCGGGTAATTGGAGGTATTTACCTTGTTGAATGATGAGGGAGATGGGTGCATCCCATGTATGTTTGCACTTAAAATTTGCACATGTTGTGGTTAATGTATGTGACGTTTGCATAATATTAGACGATGTATAATTAAACTAGATACAATGTTGTTTGATTGCAATAAGATAACTGATAACGATGGTAGTAGAGTTATTAAGATGTGATATATTTAGGTATAATTATTAATAATTATTGGTGGCGGCAGATATGGTTAATTATTCTGACGCGTGACGTACGATGCTTGATTTTTAGTTGCTCTCATACCGTGAGTTTTATGGTGAGTTTGATGTGTGATAATAGAGCACGTGAGTTTTGTCCTCAATATAGGAGGATACGGCTGAGAAAGTCGAATTAATAGGTTATGTGTACATGATCGTGAGTTTTCCGTGAGTTTGGTGTGTCGCATCTCAAAACTGAGGGGCAAACTCACGGTTTTGTGTAGCTGTGTTCCACAATCAAATCTCCTTCGATTTACTTCTAACAGTAATCCCATCCCGTTGTCAAAAGGTTCAACATCTACGGTAAAGTATGCAATACTCTTACAAAAGTACACACATTTGGGCACTTCTTTCAAGGTTGTATTCGACGTGTATACGGTACATGGATGACATTGTCACCGTTCTGGATATACATGCCGTCATGATATTCAAACAAAGTCAAGAGTAGTAGATCCTACTTGAAGTACTCTTCCTGTGTAATGATGCATGATACTAGATATAAGAATAACAGATAGTAGAGTGTCCGTTATGCCTTATATTAAGTTATCCAATACTCATAATAGCAGACATCCGTGAGATGAAAAACGTCTTCTCTACCCCCCTCCTTGTTAACCTCATCTACTCAACTCCTTTCACACATTCTACTTTACATGTCTCTCCAATTACCCTCTCCCCTGGTATCGTTTGAAGAACAACGCGATACATCCCAACATAAATGTACAATAATATTATCATAACTCCTTTAAGACTTTCTACGACCAAACATTCTTGATCTTCTAGGAGTATTAGCACTGGCACTTATTGTATCACTAGCAGATCGTGATGCCACTTTTGTACTGCGGGACACACGTGCACTTTGACTTATCGAATCAGATGTGGCTTTGTTAAAGTGTGATTTACCCCCTCTTGGTGCCACAGATGAAGAGGTACCAGCTTGTGGAGCTGCTACGGAGGTAGATTGCTCGTCGGCAGCACTAACCACTCCCGCTCTTGTTACCTTAATCAATCGTCCAGAGGAGCTATGATGATGCTCGTCTTCTGACAAATCACTACTTGAACTTAATGCCACGGCAACAGTCGTTTCCGTATCTTGTGTATCAGTCGTTGGTTTATCCTGCGGCTCAGCAACAACCTTGGACTTATTAGACCTTGCCAACTTTTTATATTCAGAAGTTTTCAACCGCAGCTTATCATAATACTTAACCCAATCAAAGTCCGATGGTGGATTCTTGGCATACATACTAGATGGGTTACACTTTCCCCATCCGGTGGGTCGGACCCAACGATTTGGTGGAGGACATGGTTCGTTTTGTAATAGTATGTCAAGGTCGGATGAGTCCCTGTTATCACGTAATCGCTTTGCACCATCTTTCACAAGATCGTTCAAGGTGTCATAGTCGCCTAGTATGAAGAGGGCGACGTTTTGTGGTTTCTTCTCAGCCTCCTGTAAAGTGAGTAAGATTAGTAGAAGTAGTAAGCACATGGTCATGAGAAGATTTTGCCAAGACAATATAAAGAGCAAAAACAATCACATATTAAAACTTACATCACCATCATCATCACCAATAAAACTACCCTCCTCGTCATCACTCTCATCGGCAACATCCCGTGCCTTATCAATAGCAAGTGCCTGTGTCGAACCACGTCGATTACCATCCATACCCGGTCGTTCACTACCACCACTTGCACTACTTCTCATACTACTAGCACTGCGTCGTGAGGAGCTACCACGCCAATTCTCGGATCCACCCGAGGTATTCGAGGTATTGACATTACTACTAAATGTACGTGATATAGACCGTAACAACTTCTTCGATGAGAATCTACGTGATGATCCTTTACTAGATCGTCGTGTGGAGGTACTAACGTCTAATCCAGATTGACGTGCGGCAGCCTCCCTTGCCGCGGCCACGGCCTCCAATTGTTCCATTTCCTTCTTTGCCTTCTCTTCCTTTTCTTTCATTGATAAGTTCGATCGACGAAATAGACGTGCTGTTTCATTGGCAATTTCCTCATCAGTCTTTGGATTTAATTTCTCATCTTCACTGGTTGTGGAATCCATTGAGAATACTGTATGTAATGGTTGGATAATGCCATTGTCATCTACTAATCCTGCTTGTCCTGTTGTGGAATTGGTAATTATTGATGTATCACCTGGTAATGCTGTTTTTGTCCCGGCAGTGTTTAATGCCACGTGACTTAGATCATATGTTTGAAATGTAAGTTCACCTGTTTTTGGATTAATATCACCTAACTTTTGTACAGCTGATAATTCTGTGGATGTTAATTCTCTCCATCCTCCAGTGGGTGATGCTGGATTCTTTTGTTGCTGTTGTTGCAATTCAAGTTCATCTAAACTACCTTGTTTCTCTTCCTCATCAATAATATCAATACTATTAAAGTTTTCAATCGCTTCAACCTCACCCTCAACATCCTCGGCCTCATCCAGTACATCTAAACTATTCACCTTTTCTTCACACCCAGTGGCACTAGCACTCCAACGCATTAATTCTCTCCATGCAACTTGTTCACCACCTAAATGTCGTGGTGGACAATATTCAGTCGGACCGACAGTTTTAGGATATACCTCTTTTGTCCATGGTGCCATGTAATCACCATACTCCTGTTTTATATTTGTAGGGTTTGAGATGAAAATGTGAGAATATGCGAGAACAATACAAAAGCAAATCCCAAACACCCACTCAAACACACAACAAAACACACAACAAACAAACCAACCAACCAAATTAAAACGTACCAACGGACTCTGTTCACAATGTATATCAAATGGTCTTTCAATGTTTAATCTATAACATCTTTTACCGACTTTATTTTTTGAATTTACACTTTGTGTATAATTTGGATTAGTTAGGGTTGCGTATCTATTTTTGTATTGATAGTTTGTTGGGTTGTATGGTAGTTGACTAGGTGATGATTGTACAGTTGTGCCAGTAGATTGGGCAACGTTGGTAGTTGTATCAGCTTGTGCAGTTTCAGAGGTATTACTACCGGTGATATAATCCATAAATTGTGAAAAGCGGGGAGTATCCGGTGATAATATCTCACTATTATTGTTATTAGTCTCAGCCTCATTGGCGGCGGCCCTTGTATCAAGCGTAGGTGTTGTAGTAGCTGACATGGTATCTATACTCTCTCTTGTATCGTCTACTTCTCTGTCTACTTGTGTTTGTAAATGATGATGACTTGGAGTAGTAGGTTGTTGAGGAGAAGGCTTTGTTATTGTTGTTTTTGATACAGTTTTTGACTTTGTTGATATAATTTGTTGTATATAGTTATTAGTATTTGTTATTGAAGTTTTGTTTGTTTTATCATACATTTGTCATTTATCTTGGATATCGACTAAGTCTATCTATTATCTATATTATTGCAAGGTGCCGAGTTGATGTTGTGGTGCAGTAAGGTGCATGTAATAATTGTTGCAAATGATGTAATTATTATGAGTTCAATGATTATGAGCATCGACATTGCCAACAAACCAACAAACCATGTAAGCCTATCCCACAACTAAGCCAATGCTCTCTAACGCTATCCAAGATTGCACTATTATCATCACCTCAATCAACTATTTTGTGATTCGGATATGTTCGAAAGTGTTCAAATGAAGGATATGAAAAGTGTGTCCCCTCTTAACTTCTCCCCCCGCCCCCCAATAATAATTCAACTTTGCCGCCACTTGCTTATATATTGCTATTGTTGGGGGGCTATTAACTGTATAATAATAAGACGCCATCTATCCCTCATACACCCTATTATCAATTGCAACTAATATCATGAAGTTCACCGCTCTAATTTTATCACTTTCCATCGCCATGAGTGATGCTAAAACTCGTCGTCATCTCAACACAATCAAGGGCGATGAGTCTGATGCATCAATGTCGTATATGTTATCCCCTGAAAGGGGAGGTAGTAGCAAGTCGAAGTCAGCTACTGGGGCTCCTACTGGAGCCCCTACTTCTGCTCCGACTCCCGAGGTATGTGGTTTGTGTATTGTGTTGTGTGTTTTCCATATTTGTGTAGAAACGATGGCAATATCACCCACATCTCTTTTGTATCATACAACCACAAACAGCCTGGTGAATGTGGATCTACTATTACAGAAGATTTTACCCTCCAAAAAGATCTTGAGTGTGATTGTTTTCAATTTGCCTTGAGAATTGATGGACATGGCACTGTGTTAAATCTCAATGGGCATACTGTGAAATGCGGTCCTAGGGTTGCGGTTATTGAAGTAATTGGTAAAGCAAATACAGTTATGGGGCCTGGTACACGTGAGTATACAAAGTAGCTTTTTTATTGGGCAAAGAACATAGGTACCTCATCTATTTCATATTATTCTTATATTATCATTTCATTATCCAGTGGGGGGTGCTTCGACTGGTATCGTTTTGTCTCAAAATTCGGGTGGATTCCACACTGTAAAGGGCGTTTCTATTGGCAATATTGACCCCGGTAAGTCATATCAACATTATTTTACGTTACTAAGTGATCTATCTTAACTGCCTTGGTTCTATTTCAGTCGACAGAGGTATTGAAGTCTTTTCGAATGATAATACTATTATTAACAATATCATCAAAGATCCATTCGAAGAGGGTATCTTAGCCCAAGCTTTCTTTAATGGTGAACAAACCTCAAGTGCCGATAGGAACATCATTAAAGGTAATACAATTATCAATTCAAGGAAGTTTGGACTCCGTCTTAGCAAAGACCGTAACCTGGGCACATCAAATGATAACCAAATTATAAGTAATACAATTATCTCCTCGGGTCGTGATGGAATCTTTGTTCGCGGTAGTCGTAATGTTATCCTAGGAAATACAATCGACCAAAGTGGTCAAATTGGAATTGGGGTGGATTCATTTACGTTCAATGAGACCCCTTTTATCAGTGAAGGCGTCATTATCAAGGACAATAGTATCACAAACAGCAATGTTGGTATTGCAATTGATAGTGATACTACTGGGCTTTCTAATCCTTCTGGGAGCTCAAATACAGTTGTAATTGGAAACACTCTTGCTGGAAATACGGATAATATTGATGACCAGGTAGCTAATACAGTCCTAGCTGGTAATATCAATGGAACTGAGGTGATGTAAATGTATCCCTAACCTGATGTGAGCTTGTTAAAGTTGCATGTTCGGGAAGACTGATGAGTGGTGTATAACAGAGGAAGATCTCCCTACCTATGTTTTGTGGTTTGCAGATGTGTTTTTGTTTAGAGAAAAGATTAGGATTAGAAGAATAGAGAAGAATGACCGGACATGTTAGTTTGTCTTCAGTTATGTAGAAGGTAGAAGAGTAATAAGATATAAAGTTTTTGTTGTTTCTGGACATTTGTACATCTTTTTTTCCTTCATGTTTCGAGTAGTGCTGATTACGGATTAATATTTCAGATCATCGAACGGAGTGGTAGAGAAGGAGATTATGCCCGCGGCCATTCAAAGATTTACACTTGCTGATCGTGAGTTAAAGGCTAAGAAGAAGGCAGAGTTGAAAGAGTTGAAAACTAATCCTGAACCATTGCCTGCGGCTCAAGAGTTCTTTTTACTAAGAAGGACCGTGAAGACAAGGCCAAGAAGGCTGCCGAACTACAAGAGATGAAGGAGAATCCGCCACCTGCATCTGTTGCTACTGAATACTTCCACAAGAAGGAAGAGGAACGTAAGGCTGAACTTGAGGCTATGCAGAATGAGCCTGCACCTGCCGCCATTGAATACTTCACTTCCAAGGCGGCAGAGGAGAAGTCCAAGCGTGATTTAATGCTCAAGGAGATGAATGAATCTCCACCCGAGGCAAGTGTTGCCACACAATACTTTGAACGTCAAGAGTCCATCAAGGCAGCTGAGATTGAGGCAGCACGTTTAGCTACTCGTCAAAAGATTAAGAATGGTAGTGGTTCATCTCAACGTCGTGTTGATTGGGCTGAGTTGACTCAACAGAAGGTACCTGTTGTTCCACCATACTAAAGAGTGTCGAAAGATGAAGGTATGTTATATGTTGGGGATATGTACAGTTATGTTTTTTATGTGACGAAAGAAGAAGTGGAGGTGATGAGTTGATATAGAAGTAAAGTAACTGAGATATAGTTGAATGGCTCATTTTCGTATGACCTTATGACTCTACCGCTAACTAATACATACCTGAAAAGGATATGCCGATCTAAGCCCTCACATCACTTCTATGTTATCCGCTTCAGCTGTACCATCTCCATTGTTATCAATGGAACCATTCGTATATCCTGCAATAGTATTTCCAATTACAACTGTATTCGTGGTCCCATCATTGATTGTAATGCCATATTCATTACTGTTTGTGATACTGTTGTCCTTGATAATGACCCCTTCACTAATGGGGGGGGTTCTTCCTCCAGATGACCCGACTACAATTCCTTGATCACCACTTTGATCGATTGTATTTCCTTGGATGACATTACGTTCACCAACAACAAGCATTCCATCTTTACCCGAAGAGATAATTGTGTTACTTATAATGTGGTTATCATCTGATGTGCCTGTATTGCTATTATTGTCATTGCGGACAGCTCTTCTTGAATCGATAATCGTATTACCTTTAATCATATTCCTATCGGTACCATCGAAAATAACACCATCTAAATCAGAATCTATGATAAAGTTATTAATGATAGTATTATCATTCGACTCAATAAGGATACCATTACCAACTGAGAGTTCAAAGTAAGAAGTAAGATGTATTGTATTTTGTATTGGACTGCATAATGGAATAAAAATGAACTTACCAGAACCAATTGTAACGCCATTCACAGTATGGAATCCACCCGAAGACAACTTGATACCAAACGTAGCAAAACGGGCGGCTATTTGTATAAAAATAATAAATAATTTGATTAGAAGAAATATGCAACACCCTTTTGTTGTTGTATAACTCACCTGTACCTGGTCCCATAACTGTATTGCCAGTACCAAGAACTTCAATAGCTCTATTGGGAAACCTTGAGTTTCGCTTGCAATCGACAGTATATCCATTGAGATTTAAGACAGTACCCCGTCCATCAACCGTCAAGGCCGGATCATCACTGCAATCACATTTGAGACTTTCCTGGAGGGTGAAGACTTCACCCGTGTTGATTACAGATCCACATTCGCCAGGCTATGGTCGATAGAGAGATATGTTGATATCATAGTCATATCGTCGTTTCATTTTCATACAACACAAGAGATGTACATCACATACCTCAATGGGAGTAGCAGAAGTAGGCGATCCAGTAGGAGCCCCAGTAGGAGCTGACTTCGACTTGCTACTACCTCCCCTTGCAGGGGATAACAAATACGACATTGATGCATCAGACTCATCGCCCTTGATTGTGTTGAGATGACGACGAGTTTTAGCATCACTTATGGCGATGGTAAGTGATAAAATTAGAGCGGTGAACTTCATGATATATGAGGGCTATTGATTGATCTATGGTGTCAACATTATCCCAATAGCGGCGGCAATCAATTGCAATAATAAGCAAGGTGGCGGCAAAGTTGCATTGAATTGGAAGGTAGCCTATGGATACCTTCAGAGGTATCCTTGAAATAGAATGCGGGTGGCGGGTATCCTTTAATAAATCCAATTTAACTTGCCACCTCCACCTTATCTTTGCCACCACCTTGCGATATGCGAGCTATAACTGTTTAACAATACGACGCCATAGATAATAGCCTATAATAGCCCTCATATACGATACCCTATTATCAATTGCAACTACTATCATGAAGTTCAATACTATTGCAATTACAGCACTATCCATCATTGCATCAGGAGCTACCCAGGTTAATGCTCGTCGTCGTCATCTCAACACAATCAAGGGCGATGAATCCGATGCATCAATGTCATATATGTTATCTCCTGCAAGGGGTAGTAGCAAGTCGAAGTCAGCTACTGGAGCTCCTACTGGATCGCCCACCTCTGCTCCTACGGCTTTTCCTACTGGGTCACCTACTCCCGAGGTAAGAGGTATGTGATATATTATGTTTATGTTATATATATGAAACGATGATGAGATATCAAACCTACTGACTAACTCTTTCGTCGTATCTATCCAGCCAAAGCCTGGTGAATGTGGATCTATAATTGACACAGGAGAAGTCTTCACCCTCCAAGAGGATATTCTTGACTGCGATTGCCGTGCCTTTGGATATGCTTTGAAGGTTGATGGACGAGGCACCGTGTTAAATCTCAATGGACATACTGTGGAGTGCAAGAGTGATCGTGGCACTGTTATCGAAATTGTCGGTGATGCCAATACAGTGATGGGGCCTGGCATGCGTGAGTATATACATGAAAAGCCGTTGTTTCCTACGTGCACAAAACATACCTTACATTGCCTTGTGTAAATATATTATCACTGACTAGTGAAAGGGGGTGATGAGGGTATACTTTTGAAGGATGGTGGATTCCATACTATAAAGGGTGTTACTATTGGCCCTGGTGAGTTCATTTTGTTTTCTTTATGCAAATATACACACATGTGCTTCTCCTTAACTAAGTGATCCATTATTGCAGTTGATGATGATGGTATTCTTATCCAGTCGAATGATAATACGATCATTAACAATTTCATCACAGAGCCTTCGGCCAATGGTGTGCTAATCAGAGGTTTTGATAGGAATATCATTAAAGGTAATACAATTGTCAACGCGGGATTATCGGGAATCCGCCTTGACACCGTTTTCCCTGTGGACAAATCAGAAGATAACGAAATTCACGATAATACAATTATCTCTGCAACTCGATTTGGACTTAAGGTTACTGGTAATCGAAGCATCATCCAAGGAAATACGATCAATCAAAGTGGTTCAAGAGGAATTGTTCTTTCCAGGACTGAAGGCGTCATTATCAAAGACAATAGCATTACAAACAGTGTTGTTGGAGTTCAAATTAGTGCTGGGACTACGAATACGGTTGTGACTGGTAATACTTTTGCTGGAAATAATATTGTTAATCTCTCTGTCTCTGCTGAGGCAGAGGATCCAATCACAGCTGGTAACACCCCTAACCTGATGTGAGCTTGTTAAAGTTGCATGTTCGGGAAGACTGATGAGTGGTATCGTTATGTATGACGGGGGAAGACCTTCCGACTGATGCTTTAGGTGGGTATGTGTTTTTGTTTAGAGAAAAAGATTAGGATTAGAAGAATAGAGAAGAAAGATCGGACATGTTAGTTTGTAAGTCTTCAGTTATAAGAGAGTAATAAGATAAAAAGAGTTTGTTGTTTATGGACATTTGAATATCTTTCTTTCCCTCTTGCTTCTCCAGGAAGAGTAGTGATAGTAGAGCCACGTCAGTTGTGTGAGACTCACATGCACTTCATAGTAGAGATACTAGTTGACTAATACTAAAACCTTAAGGCTCAACTGATATGCTCACTGAAGATGTGTCAAAGATACACACTAAGGAAAACAGTCGTTAACTATATTAGCTTCTTCATTTACTTAGTTTTAAATCTTTCTCTAAAAGAAAGAGAGTAGTATGATCATAAGAAGAAGGAATGCATATCTTTACAACACAGCATCCTCCACTTATCACTACTCTCTCAATATCTCTCTCTTCCCCCTTCTTACTATCCCCCAAGCCAATCTTAAACTTGACTTCTTCTTTCTTACTTACTTACTTACATTACGACAGTATCCCGAGCACCCACGCCTGAACTCCTATGGTTATAGCTAGGATTACGTCCCTCATCTCTATACTGAGGAGTACCGTATCCCGTATATCCACTGTTTACACTTGTTGATCCTTGATGATGATGATGAACATGCTGTTGTTGATGATGATATCCCGAACTTGAATGGTACGAGGTATGCTGATGTGGCGAGACCGGTGCACCACTGCCATGATACACTCCACCACCAGTCACTCGTGGTGAGTGATGAAAGTCTTGAGGTTGTCCACCAGCATTGGGATCACCATTCCGTGGACTAGAGGGATTGGAATGTGGACTCATAGTTCTACTCAACGGGACGTTTGCACCACAATTCCATAAATTGAAATTACCAAGTGCCTCTGTCCAATCGGATTGACCGGGGAAGAAATTACAATTCTGTTGAAAGTAATGCCCGTTGGAATGTTGACCTGAACTACCCTTACTTGGATCAACCGATGATGTTGTGGCACCATGAGCAGTAAGGGGGACACAACCGAATGGACCACCAGCATGTCCATGAATCGATTGTTGTCGATCATAGGTCGCTTGTGGACTACTTGCAGACTGTTGCTGTTGTTGACTACTTGATCTTGGTGATGACCTTGAGGAACGTCTTGACGAAGTAGTAGTTCCAGTAGTCGAGGAATCACGTGGATTACTCTTAAGTTTGGGAGGTGCACTCCGTGGAACTTGCTTATACGAACGTGATCGTGACTTATCAGCCGAAAATACACGTTTACGTATATTAGCAATTGGTGATGATGGTCCTTGAGAAGGAGGTGGTGGTACCGGAGCCGATGACATGGTCACATCCTGTTGGATTGGACTTAGTGGTCCACCAGTAGCACCGCTGCTTGAACCAAATCCTCCTTGTGATGAACCTTGACTACGATATGGACTTGGACGGTTATAACTGAATAAAGTCTCATCGGAAACAGATTTCGAATCACGTAACTTCTTGGAACCATCACGTACTAAATCATTCAAGTCTTCATACTCTCCCATGACGAAGAGACTTACGATTTTAGTTGGATCATTCTCCTCCTGTAAGTTTAGTTGGGTGTAGATTAGAGAGGAAGAGGATGGAACATATTGATGTGAGCGTTGAGTATATCTAAAGTCTAACAACCACACCCACTTCAAGACACAAACACACAATCACATATACTTACATCACTCATACCACCACCCGCACCACCTCCGTCAACATCATCAATTAAATCCTTAGCCTTATCAATCTTAGCAGCCTGTCTTGACTTCTCCCCCACCTTTGTCTTACTACTACCACCATTCTTCGCGGCACTACGCTTAGCACGATCATTCATACTAGTAATGACACCATTCCGATCAACTTCTATACCACGGAAGATACGTGCAGTAGTAATTGCGATAGATGTACTATTTGCATTGTTGGAATTAGTCGAATCATCCGAATTGGAAACATGTAAATTCATCATTAAATCTGCACCCATATTTGACATTGATTGTTGAAAACTACGTGCATATACACCTCCCCATGAATGACGTCTGGCATTGATTTCTTCTTTACTACATAAATGTATAGGGGGGATATATTCGACAGGTCCGGCGGCGGGTGGTAGGTCTGATTCATGAATGGGTGGTCCAGAATAATCTCGACCGAGGGGTGATTTACAGGTGCGGATATCAAATGGTTTTTCTAAGTTGAGACGATAACATCGTGTTTTTGGATGTGTACTACTCATTGAATTTGATGATTTTGATGGTGTAGTTTGTTGTTGTTGGTTACCTGGCGTTGAGCGTGGTGATCGGGGTACATTATTATTCGATTGTTGTTGAGACGATGAGCGACGAGATGAGCGGCCATCTTCCTGTTGTGGCTGTCGTGATTCAGAAGCCATTTCAGTTGAACGACGTCGTGAGCGGGATGTTGATCGGCGGTTCATCATTATTATTATATTAGTTTGTTGTAATTATATGCTGTTACTATTAGTGATAGCGTTGAGAGTAGTAGAGCCTCGAGTTTGTATTGCAATAGATGCGCTTTTATCTGCTTTGCATTGCTCTTCTATTTAATTGCAACTAAAATTAATAATCCTCGACTAATGATCTCTCTTCTCTTGCTTTGTATTATATTATATCAACAATGGTATAGGCCGTAGGGTGCCTCCACTTACCACGATAATGAGCTGCTCTAATGTTATCAAGTAACTCCCCAACGCCGCGTTGAGAAGTAGAGTTGAGTGCTATGCTCGCTCAAACTAGAGGTGGAGGGAGTTCTAATTCACATCATGCGTTGAATTGAGGGATACCGAAAGCATTACTCGAAAGCATTTATGACACGAGTCTCAAAGATATACCGCTTCAATACTAACAATAAGTAAATATGTATCTGAACGACAAAAACCTTTCGGGTTCATCGCCATTACGACCTGAGTGGTGTTAAGCGAGGTTGAAGCATCTTGATTCCTAAACGGAAAAACTGATTAAATCAACACATCGGCATCACAAATAGCATTGGTAGCGGAGAGGCAACAACACAATCAATACAATAGTATATGTAACAACAAACCAAAACGATGGCACCACCCACTAAAACTCTCTTACTTATCGCCTTATTAGCGGCGGCGGCCACAACCACAAGTTGTGCACAACTCAATGCCGAATCAAATTATTCAATACTCTCCAAATTATTCAACTCTCCACAACAACAAGTTGCTACTCCTCAAAAGAAGAGAGGTCTATTTGGTCGTAAGAAGAGTACAGCATCAACAAAACCTACTGAAGGAGAAGGAGAGCAGACATATTCAACATATCTAACAGCCGCACTAGGTATCTTCTTAGCACTCGGGACATGGTATCTCCCCATTAATAACTCCGACGATAAGAATAAGATTATCAATAACAATAAGAAGAGTATTACCATCATTGACAACTATTCAACATGTACTGAATCAATTAGTGACTTAGAAACAACCATTGATAGTAGTAGCAGTGATGACGACGATAGCCGTTGCGATGATAACAATGATCAACAAAAGAGACGACAGCTAGTTCAACAGAACAAACCACCATCCGGATATGGTAACTTCCTCTCCTTCATTTCCGAAGACTCTTCCCCCGTTGTTGAACCAAATGAAGCAGAAAAGAAGATAGGACAAGTGAATGAAATTAAAGAATTAATGATTGAGAATGAAATTAGTACAGAGAAATGTAATGAGTTGTTCAAGTTGTATGATAACAAGTTGGATTCATTGTATAAGAATTTGGTTAGGTTGAAGGAGAAGAAGATTGAACAGTAAGAGGGCTTGTAATTGGGGATAGGGGAGTTTAGGGGGGTAATATGGGATAGGTGATTAGGGTGTAGGTTGGCATTAGATGATAATACGTATGGACGAGAAGAGAAAAGAGAGTTAGTTGTATTATTATGTTATAGTTATATGTTAGGGGGGCTTTAATTATATGAATTGTTCATAAAGAATAGGGTAGCGAATTGATTGATACTATCTTTACTTATCCTTGTATTGTATATTATGTCTATCATTCGACGAGTATAGAAGTATGGGCGATCACAGGCAAAAGCCCGCTCTTTTTATATGAAAAAACAGGAGTCGAGTATATAGTATAAAACACAAGAGATGAACAAAGAAGCAATCAAAGATTCAGATGAGAGATATTATAAGAATTCTAATGCCAAATGCCAAGTAGGAAACGAAACCAAGGGAAGGTAAGGAAGGCAAAGCAACGAAGCCAGCCACCAAAAGAAGAGATCATTGTTAGTGATGACATTGAGAAATGTGATCATGATCTCGAGATTCCATGTTCTCTTGACCAGCTCAAGTGTCACGAGTTTGTACAAAGATTCCTCAAATTAGTGTGGAGGCAAAAAGATTATAAGGAAGATAAGTATGACAATGATCCTGCCCTTGAAGTCCTTCATGCTTATGATTCAGCACTCTTTTCTGCAGCTGCGATGCAATATCTTTTAATGAGTAACGCTCACATCTGGAAAGACGATCTTTATCGAAAGATGATCGTCAAGATGATACTAAAGAGATCTGTTGACAAGATCTCTCGCTACAATGACCATACAATCTCCCTACTAAATACAGATGGCGGTGCTGGATCGTATGCGGCTGGCATTATTGTACTCGAAACTTCTGTTTATGACGAGTCAAGAGTGACAGAAGATGACATGGATTTGGTTGAGGCGATGGATGTTGAGACAAAAAGGAAGGTTTACAAGTTTCTTAGATCATCTAATAGGTCTATCATTAGATTTTTTATTAATAGAATCAAATGTTCTTGCTTAGATGAACGATATGCAAAAGTCCAATCACTTCCCAAGATGAGTGTCTGCTCAAGATGTGCAAAACAAGTCGAGACTTCTAAGCTTTACTTATGTGGTGGATGCAAACTGTTTCAATATTGTTGTGTTGAGTGTCAAACTTCAGCATGGAAAGCGGAGCATCACAAGATTTGTCATCGTATCGGTCGGAGGAAGAGTAGCAAGGCCTTAGAAGACGTGTCTGCTTATGTCTCAAACTCAAAGTCTTTAACATAAAGCCTTCTAATCCAAACATCTCTACCCCGTGTTTTCTATATCTTTTCTAGTTCACTGTATATGATTAGATGTCAAACTAACCACGGCACCAATCTCAACCGCTACAGGTAAAAAGGCTTTTGCAGTCTCAACTAAACTAC
>Ga0214479_100694_pt1 | contig 18293 bp, 9 predicted proteins | sample M1_20Mar14CPVII9_5_FD_165054 | JGI IMG/M metagenome (GOLD analysis project Ga0214479, IMG submission 165054) | Marine eukaryotic communities from Monterey Bay, California, United States - M1_20Mar14CPVII9sort6BwellE14 | ecosystem: Environmental > Aquatic > Marine > Unclassified | place: USA...
ACGTGCTTTTTTAGTGGAGAGTGTAGCAAAGTAGGTTTGGATTGCATTGGATAATTTTTTTGCTTGGGATATTTGACGTTTACGTTCGGATGTGAAGTCGGTTGATAGCCATGCCATTTCTTTGAGGGTGTAATCCCAATGTGTGTCGGTTGTTTTTAGGGTTGATGGTAGTTGTGGCACTTTGGTTGGTGTTGGTAGTTTGGCTAATAGAATTGGTGCTGTTGATGTAGATGATATGGCGGTGGAGGTATTGGAGGTAGTGATGTCAGGAGGTTTATCAATACTTGCAACAACATTGGTATATTTATTAAGACGAGATTGTATCTCCTTCTTACGGTCTAATAATTCTTTACGTGATGATTCATATTGTTCGTCATTAATTTTTACTACCGGTGGTCTACCCCGTCCTCGTTTAGGATCATCATTTACTTTTATTGATGGTGGTCTACCCCGTCCTCGTGGTCTACCCCGTCCTCTCTTTTTGGCTGGAGGTGGCGCTGTTGATGATGAATTGACCATGATAATTTGAGTCTTCTCTCCAATCAATCTCAATACTATGAGAGTGGTATGCCAACTTTATGAGAGTATTTGATGATATTGCTAGATATTTCTATATCCTTCCTCGTACCGTCGGTAAACTATAGAGGATATAATTAGCTCGATATAAACTGCGGTATGCTTTGTCAATTCGGCGCTTTTGTGGTCGATAGTCCCTACGAGACTGCGCGAGAGAAGAGTGATCATCTACTAACGTTATCGGGAGTCTTTCTTTGTAAGGAAAGAAAAAAAGGGAAAAAAATAGATAATGGATCTGAGATCTTCGTAGACCAATATTACTATTGCAATCTCACCTTACTCCTTACTTCCCTCACTTGCCGTACCATATATCTTCCTTGCTAGTATATCATCTTCAACAGGATATAAAAAGTGGTGCACATTTTAGCAGAGGATAATATGCCTTTTACCACAACGTGCAAAACAATAACCATACTCTTTGCTTATAATAATTTCAATACCAATCATTTTATCAAAAGTTAATTATTATAAGTAGGCAGCAATACCTATTACCTATCGTATAGATTGTGCTCTATAACAAAGATGAACACGTCAGATTATAGTTGCAATGATGATAAGGATATTGACGGTGCATCAAAATCAAATGATGATAATGTATGTGAAGTGAATATGTTGCAGAATATGAGCACGGCCGATGAAGACGATATTATATCAGTATGTGCGAACTGTGGTAAAGAAGGTAGTGATATCAACAATATATGCAACAAATGTAAACAAGTGAATTATTGCAACGCCGCATGCAAAAAGAAACACAGACACAAACATAAGGCAGATTGTGAAAGGCGTGTGGCTGAGTTACATGATAAAGAGCTATTCAAAGAACCTCCGTTGTCGCTACTACACGAAGACTGTCCAATTTGTTTTCTTCGAATGCCCACGATGGATACGGGGCATATATACTATACATGCTGCGGAAAAGTTGTATGTACTGGATGTGTTCAAGCACCCCTCTATGATAACCAAGGGAATGAAGTTGATAATAAAAAGTGTCCTTATTGCAGAGCTCCATGGCATGATACAAATGAGGAAGAAGTTCAAAGGGTAAAGAAAAGGGTAGATTTAGATGATCCAATTGCGATGTACAATTTCGGGGTTGACTATCAAGATGGGACATGTGGATTTCCACAAGATTATACCAAAGCATTAGAACTCTTTCATCGGTCAGGAGATATTGGGTATGCTGAATCATATAACAATATTGGTTATGCTTATGAACGCGGTGAAGGTGTAGAAGTTGACATGAAGAAGGCTAAACATTTCTATGAGCTAGCAGCTATCGGAGGGGATGTATTTGCAAGGCACAACCTAGGTATTGATGAGGTAAGTAAAGGCAATATTGATAGGGCATTAAAGCATTACTTGATTGCAGTACGAAATGGAAAGACCGATTCATTGGAGGAGATCCGAGAGTTATACTCAGCAGGACATGCAACAAAAGATGATTATACAAAAGCATTACAAGCTTATCAAGTATACTTGGGTGAGATTAAGAGCGACCAAAGGGATAAAGCCGCTGCAACTTATGAACAATGTCGTTATTATTAGTGCTGGATTCAACCATAGATAACAATAGAGAAGATTCTAGTCTGTTGATCTATCTACTTTCTTCTAATCTTCTATTACATACTACTTCTTCAAGTAGTAAGTAATAGACTTTTATCTTCAATTCTTCTTAACAGTTAATCGGGAGTCTTTGTGGAATTATCTTTACTATGCATAATTCAACTTTTGTATATGTAATAACTCCTTCCTCTCTTGCCGTACCATATACCTTCCTTTAGATAGCATATAATCTTCGACAGGATATAAAAAATGGTATACATATCAGCCGATGGATCTCTGAGCAAACAAGCTCCACCATCAAATAATCCTCTAAAAAAGATCAACAATGCTATTCATAAAAATCCATTAGTATCGATATCATTGGTAGCAGTTGTTGCAATTGCAGCAAGTAAATTAGATCTATTTAGTCCATTGGCAAATGGTAAAATACCAGCAGCAAAGAAACAACCACATGAACATTGGTCATATATGAAAAAAGATCTCACATTTGTTAGGAGTATGACAGAACATTTACCAAAAGTTAACAACTCAAAGACAAAACAAACTACTAGCAAAGAGACCAAGAAGATATTAGACGAGCATCATATAGAAATGCGTTTTATTCAAAAGGTAGATTTTGGTGGTATGGATGGACATGTAGCTGAAGCTACGGATATGTTGGACGTTGAGGAGATTCGAGTAACTCGCTGTTCTACAACTCGATCGGCTATTACTGCATACTTTTGTGGTGCAGATGTTGCAACCAATCAAGATGTATCTTTGGGAAATGAAAGAAAACTACACAACTATGGTACCATGAGCTTTAGGCAGTATTTGGAGTGCCGTCATAAGCAGGGCGTGGAGAATAATGGTACACATCATCGGTCGGTCTTTCGATTAGGAGTTGGTTGCAAAGACAATATGGCAGGCTACAGTCATGCATTTAGTATTGTTGGTCAACCAGATGGAACATATTATTGGCTTCAATCATATATTGGACATTATTCATTATCAACATGGATGAAGAAGGCAGATTATGGAAAACAATCTAGTCTTGCTGGGGTATTGACATATGATGAATTGATGATCAAATTAGATACAGTTGATCGATTGATGAGCATCGATAGTTGGTCTTCCCAAGCCAATGCAGACTACTTGGATCTGTTCAATGTTGATAAGAATTTACTATCTGCAAGTGGAAATCGTGGACGTAAGATCAAACAGTGGACTGACGATCATCGGTTGTCATCTTTCGTTTGGGACGAAGCGTGTATATATCCTGTACCAACCAAGGATGATCATCCCACAGAAGAAACGGAGGGTGAAGATTTCATCGGTGGTAACAATGATGAGTGTTCTCGATTACTGTCTCCGTTTAATATCAAATCCCTACTGAAAGATGTCGCTGGTTCGGGAGAGGTACCATAGTAGACGATGAGTTGATGGAAGAGATTTTGGAAAGTCTACTCCTTGGTGATGAAGAAGAATGATATATCATAAATGAGAAAAAGGATGAGATAGTTTATTATAGAGGCCGATTCATAGTCTGGTCTCTGATTGATAGGTGCTGGTGCATCACAACATTTACTTCATAAGTATTCATTTAAGTTATTGTAAAGCTTGCAATATCTACAAGTAAGGAGGTACTGTCTTAGTTACTTTCATTAATAACTCCATTCCTATCACAGACGTTTAGCAATAAGATCATGTATATATACCACCAAGTTGCCGGTTGCTTGTGTCTAGAGGTTCCGATTCCCAGAAGGAGTTTTCTACTAACATGAAATTAGTATTGATCATAATTTGATGATGACTGACGACTGACGACATACCAAAGGTTCTTCTTCTATATACCTACTAGTTGACTACTATCACTATCCAATAACACCTTGACTACAACATAATATCGAACGATGGTGGGCGAGCAGAGAAATTGTGTCGTTGGTAGCGGCATTAGAGGAGTTATGCACCCACTTTCTCTGCTCGTGATAACGATATTCTTTGCAACAATGTTAATAGGAGGATGTAGTGCTTTTATAACTAATCTTGCATCACCATTACTAGTATACAAAACACCAAAGAATGTGATGATAAATACTGCAATAGACATGTCGGCGACATATGATATCTCCGAAGAAACAGCAACACAAACAACAACAAAGAGAAGTAAGTTCTCGGGTATAATGGCCGCAGAGTCATCGTCTACTCCAACAACAAATGGCTACCAGCCATTGATATGGCAACATTCATATGATATGCATGGAAATAAACAATCTTCTGCCATTCTCTCCGATGACGAAGTACCAAATAATGTTGACATTCCTCCTTTACACAATCAAAGAACATTATACTATAAACAATCTCTATTATCAAATGAAGAAGCAACCTCTCTTCAATATGCGGCAGAACATTCTGGTAACATTATAGAATGGAATCAAATAGCGGGTATTATAGAAAACGGTATTGATATTCACCCACAATTGGCATCAATGCTTCATCCAATATTAGACAACAAAATACTGCCATGGGCTCGAGAAGTATCCAACATACCAACACTGACCGTAGCTGATGCCTTAATACGATCTTATGATCCATCGAAAGAGTGTCAACATTTGACGGGTCATTATGATGAAGCAGCAGTAGCAACTGTAATCATACCATTAAACGATCCCAATTTATACGAGGGTGGACTTTATGTACAAACTGGCGCTTCGGATGATTCAAGATTGCATGTACCATTTTCTACTGCCGGAGATGCAGTATTGCATAAATACAATGTCATGCATGGTGTGAATGTCTCTAGTGGTAACAAACGATGTTCATTAGTACTTTGGTTTGGTGAAGATGAAGAGAGTGTAATGTCAAAAACTGTACCATGGATAATACGAGAATCAAAACAAAGCGTACATGCCGCATTTCTATTTGCTTACAATTCTCAAAATGGATTACTCGGATTTGAGAAAGATATACAAGTTGCCAAAGAATACTATGAATGGGCTGCACAACGTGGACATAAACAATCAGAGTATAATCTATATTTGATTACATTAAAGGAATCAGAAGAAGAAAAGGCATGGGAAAAAGCCAATAATGTAGTTCAGAGCTTGGATGGAAGTAATTGCTAGGGCTAAGTTATGACATAGTACTTTATTGGCGCCTCTAATCTGTACACAAGAATCTTCTAGTTTATACTTTGCGGCCACATTGATACAAACAATAATATCACCAAAACTGTGATCGTCTATTCGAAAGGTACTGAAGCATGGGGTCCAGAGGAATCCTCGAGTTTAACTCCAGGTGTTCTTCTTGTGATGGAGGCGTAATAAATCCCTTGTAGAATTCGACATCCTTTTCTATCTCCTTCAATTCTTTTAGGTAAACATCATAATTATCATCTGATGGATTGGGTTCTACATCAAACCATTGGGCCTCACAAGCCTCCACTCACACAGTTAGTCCATCTCCATCCTGATCTAGGCCCAGCCTGAATTAATTTAGCATGGGAAGGCATGGCACGAGAATGATGTACATCATTGTGATAACGCTCAGGTGAATCCAGGGATAAACCCATACCATAAAATTCAAGTTTTGGATTTCGTTTCTTTATATTGTGCCAAGCTAGCATAATATCAGACGCTTCTGCAATTGATGGAAGTTCACCTCCATAAACAGTTTCAGGTAGACTGACCGTTTCCTCCATAGATGAGAAATCCCCTTCACCAATATCTCGAATATCACCCATAACTTTGTTGCAGCCGTTTAGAGACAAACTCTTAAGCCGGGGGAAATCAGCAAGATCCATCAAATTCCCTTCTACCTTTGAACATCCAGATAAACATAGCTTCGCCAAGTTTTCTCTTAGCACACGAATATCAGCTAGGCTTCCCGTAAGTTTAAAGTTCCGTATGCATCGAAGCTTTTCCAACTTCGGTAGGCCAGCCAACACTTCAAGATCCCAATTTAGCCGTCCGACATCCACTAGTGTCAGTTCACGTAGATTAGGAAAGTTGAAAAGAAATGGATATGACCCATTCATCGATGCATCTTCAATATCAAGTTTTTGAAGTTGGCGAAAGTTAGCAATGGGGCTAATATCAACGGGTTTTCCCCTAGATGATAAAACAATAGACGACTCCGGATTATCTCCATTAGCAATCTTAAATTCTTCAGACTTGCCAAGATTAAATAAAATGCTCACTGTAGGGATTAAAGGTAGCGCATCAGATATCCAACCAAGCGCTTCAGCATACTCTCGATTCTTAAGATATAATTCTGGTGTTTGATAAGCATCATCGGTTTCAGTTTGGGGTACATGTGTAACTCTTGCGGCTTCTCTCCATTTACGACATACACGTGCACACAATATACCACGCCAATCGAAGTATGAAAGTATACTGGATAATATATCAGTATCGTTCAAAACCTCTACTACTGATGGATGATCAGGCACCACCACATTAACCGCTTTGTAATTGTATAGTTTCAAATTTTCCACTTTAATTTTGTTTCTGCCATTATAGCATTCGACTTCCCACAATTTCTGGTGCCAATCCCAACTAATTAGTTTACCACAGGAACCATTCAGGTAAGTTGCTAATTCCAGACCATTAATCTCAACTGTATCACCTGGCTTAAACTTCTTGGTGGTGTCCTCACTTAGTAAGTTTGCAAGCATGGCAGCACTGCAATTCAGTGAGTTTCTATTATACGTCTTCCACTAAACACAAACTAATACCAGTACATGGCGAATGAGTAGGCGTGTAGCATGGGCGGGTCTATCTCACGAAGTTACGAAACTTTCACACCCAAAATGAAAATATGAAGTTTCAGATACACTCACTCACACAACACACACACACAACCCATAAACTGTACCTACCTACCTACTGGAACTCAGTTTGTTGATGATGAAGGCAATATATACCAAGCTACCACGATGGCGGTATGCCAGCACTAATACTACTGATAGATATGCTCTTAAGAATGCTGCTAGATCGTCAGTATGCTGGTTAAGCAATAGTAGTAGCGGAGAATCTAATGAAGAAACATCAAAAGCAAGTTGGAGAAATAGCAATTGGAGAAGCAGTAGAGCATCGACAACATCAACAACTCGTCTCGGTGAGCGTATGATGATGAATGATACACCTATTACTCATTCTTCTCAACAGTCAACCAGTAACAAGAACACACTCCGTCAGATTGAAGAGTCGGCATTTGAAAATATGAGTAAATCACCACTTTCTGATACTATGAGAGTGAAAGTGAAACCTCGCGCATCTAATCAAGTACAACATCAACAAAGAAGACCACCACCGCCATACAATAGAAACACCAATTATGATAGAAATTATAATCTAAATTATCATCGAAAAAACCTAAATCATCTAAAGGTTGGTACCAATGTCAATCCACTCGATGATCCACAGATAATCAAGGCGTTAACAAAGATTAATAATAGTAAAGAGATTCAACATGTTTTACGTGTATTGAAAGATTATAATAGTGACTACTCGAGAGAATTGCAACCATCGGATCGTGAACATGTTAGTTTAGTGCCTGCTGCTTGGAAGAAGATTCAGTCGTTATTAAAAGATAATCAGCGGGGCGGTAGACATCAACACCATCAGCATCATCACCAACAACAAAATACATCAGCAGTTAGATATGAATTAGAAGAATTATTCCACAAAACATTATCCGAAATACACACCTACAACCCTGCACAATTAAGTGATATATCACAATCAACAGCACACATTGTCAAACACATCACAAACCGATCTAACAAATCAACATTGGAAGGTGCCACACTTTACAATCTATTTGCTACTAAAAATTCCCAAACAATCAATTATTGGAATATCATATTACAATTAACAATACAAGAAATTGATAAATATACACCTAAGCAATTGGTTACAATTAGTTGGTCATACGCCACTATATTACAAAATCGAGGTAATCATACCAATGATCGTAGTATGTTATCAAATAATGTTAATGTTATACCGTACTTTGAGGCATTACATACAAGTTATAAGAAAAGAAGTAATGAATTTAAATTGAAACATTTGGGTAATATATTATGGAGTTGTATGACATGTAAAGTTAATGATATGTCACCACTCTATGCAGATTTTGCTAATGAGTTTATACAACGACGAGAGAAGGAAAGTAAGCAGTTACAAAAGTATGATCGAATTAACAATAATAATGATAGATTAGATCCAATTATATTATGTCAATGGGTAAATGGATATGCCAAATCAAATGAACTACCTGCTAGTTATGAGAAGTTATTTGATTGTATATCACATGTAGCAATACCAATGATGTTACAAGAAGATCAATTTGATTCAAGACATTATGCTAATTTTGTTTATGCATATGCATTGGCTAAGTTCAATCCACGATATGTCAACACCAACAACAATAATAGTAGCAACCAAGACGGCAGTGGTAACAGTAGTACACCTGCTGAATCAACAACATTATACGACACAGTAGCCAAAACAATAATACCAAAATTATCAACCTTCACACCACAACATTTGGCTAACATTTCCTGGTCATTTGCCAAAATGGAACACTTTAGTAGTAGTGACATGTTCCATGCCATAGCTGAAGAGAGTAAAGATCGATTAAAGGAATTTACACCACAACAAATTGCCAATTTAACTTGGGCATTTAGTAAATTCCCATCATCAAGTACAAATTATGGTGACTTATACAATTATATAGCAAACGATATAGTCAATAACCGTAATGGAACACAACGATTCTCATCACAAGGATTGGCAATGTTGTGCACCTCATTTGCATCAGTACAACAAAAGAATGATGATAGTCATACAAAGTTTTGGGAACTATTAGAGAATGATATATCAAGTCAACAAAGATTGAAACAACTTGGTCCTATTGAATGTAGTCAAATATCATGGTCATTTGCTACCATTGGACGTAGTCAATCAGATCAATTATTTACTGGTATTGAACATGTAGTATTGTCAAAGATAGGTGTTGGGAAATTTGAAACGTTGGGATTGTCAAACTTGGTTTGGTCATTTAGTATATTAGGGTATGGTTCATCAAACTTCTTTAATGTTATTGAGAAACAATGTATTGATAAGTTTGATGAATGTACAGCTAAGGATAAGACTATGTTAGCATTGGCATATTCGCGACGAGAAGGTGATAATAATGACAACAAAGAATATCCAAAAGAGTTATTTGATATGATTGCTTCATCATCATTACCAAACCTTGGCGACTATACAGGATTGGATCTTTTCAATATTGTAGTATCATTTATCAAAGTTGGATATATTCATAAACCATTGATGGAAGCAGTAGCCAATGAATTAGTTCGTCGACCATTGACTGAATTCAGCTATCAAGATCGAGATGTCGTGAATGCATGTGTTGGATTAGCATGGGCATATTCCACAGTGGGATGTCGTAGTCCACGATTACTTGATTATATTGCTACTGCATGTATTGATCAACTTGATACACTTGATACGAAAGAGATTGGTAGTTTGGCATGGTCATTTGCATCACTTGAATGTTATCATCGTCCATTCTTTAGAGCTTTGGCCAAGTCATGTGAACATCGTTGGGATGAGTTTGATGAATCGTCACTTGCCAAAATGGCATGGAGCTTAAGTACAAAGTCTCTCAATATACCTGACAGTAACGATGGTGATGATGATGATTCACTTATAGTTGAAAAGATGCACATGTCGGAGATTACCAAGGCAGCCATTGCTAAATGTGATACATTTACTGTCCAAGCAATATCAATGCTCCTGTGGTCTTGCTCTGCCAGGGGGTATTTACATCCACAATTGTTTAAAACTTTTGTACCAAGAGCTTCTGATTTGCTACTTGATGCAAGAGGTGAACTTGGTGATATTCATACAAGTAACATACAATCCTTGGCAAACATTGCTTGGGCGTGTGCAGTTCAGGAAATTGTTGATGCAGATACTTTATTTGATGATGCGTTTATTTCCATCATAACTTGGCATATTGATAAGTTTGACGATCAGGGCTTATGTCAGCTTCATCAATGGAACACATGGAGAAAGACCCTTGGTCATTCTGCTACTTTGCCTCAAGATATCGAAGAACGTTGTTATGATACGTTTATCAATCGAGGTGTTCGATCTTCCAATTTACAAAAGGATGTAATATCCGAACTGTCAAGGATGGGATTGCAACTAGAAGAAGAGGCATTGACTTCAAGTGGATATCGTTTAGATGTCCTTGTGAATATAGATGGTAAACAGATTGGCATCGAGGTGGATGGTCCAACACACTTCATTGACAAGGAGCCAACTGGCAGTACCATACTAAAGCACAGGCAAGTTGTCAATTGTGATGGAATAGAACTAGTTTCTATACCATACTGGGAATGGAACGAACTCAAGAGCTCGAATGATAAGGAAAGATATCTTCGGGGTAAGCTTAATACTTGTGAATAAGGAGAAGTCTAGTAAAAGGGTGGAATAAATTAACTGTACCATACAGATGCTTGATAATGAATAGTTATTGGCATTAGGTATATCTACACTAAAGCTAGCTGAGTTTAACAGTCGAATGATGACGACTCCTCCTTGCTAGATGCCTCCTTTTTGTTTGACATATCTTTATCCGATACTGCTTTGGCAGAGGAGGAAGAGGAAGTATCCTTGTTACTGTTGCCAAAGAACGAGTACATAGACTTCTTCTTCTCATCTTCTTCCCTAGATGCCCCCTTCTTGTTAGACAGAACTTTGGTTGATGCTGCTTTGGCTGATGCTGCTTTAGCTGTGGTATCCTTGTTACCATCATTCTCCTTTGTTTTGTTGGTGTTGTTGCCAAAAAATGAGTACATTGACTTCTTCTTCTCCTTGTCCTTCTCTGCCTGTGTCGGGGCACTTCTTTTCATACCAGTCGATTTGGATGTTGTAGATTTGGAAGAGATACTGGATGACGATTTGGAACTAGCCGAGAAGAATGATGAGATGCTTCGTTGTTTCTTGTGCGGCTGGGCTTTCTTCGTACTAGAATCATTACTCAAAGTTAGTTGACCAGTGTAATCTCGGAAAGTACTCTTCATCAACAGAGACACGGCAATATGATCCGAGTAGCTTGGAGGTGTATATATCATCCCAGTATGAGACTCCTCTCCGAACTGGGTATCCAAAGCCCGTTGTGTGGCGGTGGATATTCCTCCGCCTCCATAGCTTCCACCCTCGAATAATCCCCCAGCAGTTGCTGCATTGAAGGCAGCTTCTTCCCCGAGTGGATCACTGTGTGGTTCTTTACCACAACGCAGTGTCTTGCCATCATTCGGGTGGACATGTTCCATGAGAGGTTGATCAACAAGAGTAAAATCAATTCGTGTTCCCTCATTTGTGTACCTCTTCTGTTGGAACTGATGCCATACCGTGAAACGTGCCTCAGCTGTTGGGTAGAAATGCCTGAATACATCCACCATTCCATTATTTCCTTCCATTAATCCTCTCACCCATTTTGTAGGAGGGTGATCGGGATTTAACCCAGCCTTTTCTGCAACTTGACGCTGTGTTTCAACATTCCACTTGACATTGGCAATCTTATGCATCAGTTCAACCAACGTTACAACACATAGCCTATTCTTCTTTCGGCAGACGATTGTTTCATCAGTATCAGGATCAACATATGACCCTTCGTCAAACGTGTAATAACATAATGCTTCCTCAGCCGAGTCTTCATTACTACCTAGCTCTTCATAATGATTCTCACCAACTTTTACACGAACTTTGAATCTGTTGAACTTCTCCTTGGTACTGGGATTTGTTGTCTGGCGTGGTATTGCCTCCTTTGTTTCTAGAACTTGCTCAATCTTATTCCAATGGTTGGCTAAATCAATCTTCCACTTTGGTACTGATTCATTATCCTTCTTATCATCATTTTGTTGTTTCATCTGTTCCAATATCTCATCGACATTCAATGATCTATGTCCCCACTGTACATCTCTCTTATCACTCTTCAAATTCATATCACCAACTAATATAACATGCTTGCCTTGTTGACGTTGTTTCTGCATTGCATCACTCAATGCCTTTAAAAACTTCATCTTCTCAGGCATAGGTGTCTTAACACCCCCACACGGTACATAAACATTAAACACTACAAATTTGCCATGATTTGTCATTATACATCTTCCTTGGGAATCTAATTCCGGATTGTTAAATGGTGTTGAGTTTGCTGATTGTACTAATCCGACCTTTGCATAAGTACACACTCCATTAAAACCTTTTACTGCCTTATCTGTTGCACAACTCCAGAATGATTCATATCTGTAGATGTATAATAATAATCAATATGTGTTAGTTGGTGTATAAGAAATGAGATATCAGTTGGTATATATAACACAGCCTCCAATGACAAAATTACATAATTGGTATGAACATTACACATATCAATCGGTATATATAATTATAACACAGCCGCCAATGACAAAGACGACAAAATTACATAATTTGTATAAACACAAAATACATACCCTTCAATCGATGAACAACGGTGCGGTTCCGACCTTGACGATAATTGAGTGAGTGGTATTTTATGTTCTTGTAAACATAAGATATCCACGTCTCCATGTAGTCGGATGTAATTAGCAAAGGGATCGATACTATCCTTCTTTTTGGTAGTAGATGAACCGGTACTTTCGCTTTTGGTGCTTGATGCAATTGCGGCTGCCGCTACGCTACTACTACTGCTGCCATAATCACTATGTATTTTCTGTAATGCAGGCTTTAGCCCGGCAACATTCCAGCTGACTATTAACATGATAACAAATAAGTATATATATGCTCTTTTGGCACCTACGATACGACATAATAATCAGACTTAATATTTTTTCAAGGATACCGATAAGATACCGCTATGTACTCACTCTAGCAGCGGCACCACCAGCGGCAGGGTTTCAGTACGGCAGATCCATTCGTCACTATCATACTGAATAGACGATATCCGACAGGTCTCGGGTACTTGAAATGTTCTTTCAATTGGTGTGATTTGGTGGCAGAGTATCTTTTAAAGGAGTTATCACTATTACATGAAAACTTACAATGTTTGCAATTTGCAAATTTGCATTGCATTGGGAAGAGGCAGGGGAGATTACTAGTTTGACAACAGGAAGCCTTACAACACAACCACATGATATAAATGGTTTCAATCATCTCCTACATGAATTTCATAAAAGCAGGTCTCATATTGCATACGATACTCTCACTAGTATACTCTACAAAACATACATCATCATTTCATCATAAATTACATCAACTTCCATCACCATCAGTTCTTGTAGCATCGAAAGATCTCGACCTTTCACAAGGTGATACTCCACTAATTGTCACTGGTGTCATACCAAAAAGCTTTTCATTGGATACTATACCCTCTATACTGGAAACATACTTTACTTCACAATCTACAAATGGAGAAACTCTAGTCCGAGTTGATATCACACCTTTAGCATACACAGAGGCACCAATTAAGCTATCAAATGGAACTATTATATCACCATATCAACTTGGCATACCAATCAATGAAACAATACCACTTTTTACAGCGTCAACACCTATAGAACGTGGCTATAATGCCTACATTCGACTTCTCAATTTACAATCTCATCCAAAACTCACAACATTACTACCGCTAGCAAGGCTCCTACACTTAGCTGGATCAAATCTTATATCAGCTAATCTTTGGTTAGGTGACGGGAGTATCAAATCTGCAATACACTATGATGGACAAGACAATCTACTATTGCAGTTGAGTGGTACAAAGACAGTGCTTCTTATTCCGCCAGAATTAGAACCTTATATGCAATATAAAAAGTATACTGAGAGTCAGTTTGTATTCGATGAAACAACCGGAAAGTTTGTTGATGAGGCCTTGAAGTCTACAAGTAAGATTGTGGAAAATCATGGAACATTTGATCTATTCTCTTCTAGTGATCATGAACAAGAATTTGATTTCATAACAGGTTCCCGAGCAATGATATGTACACTCCATCAAGGAGAGACTCTGTTCCTGCCTGCATTATGGTCTCATGCCGTTGTAAGTTCAACTGGATTGAATGCTGCAGTAAATCTATGGTTCACCCAGAAGAGTGTGTCACATAGAAAAGCACTTGAACGTCATCCATCATGGTCAGCTGGGCACTTTCTATTGGGTAATGACCTACTTGCGCAACACCGATATACGGAGGCCGAGATTGCATACCGCAAGTCACTTGAGATAGAATCAGACAACTTTGATGCGTCGCACAATCTTGCTTCGACATTAGAGGGCAAAGGTGAGAGAACGGCGGCTATAAATCAGTACCGAGAAGCTTTTGCCTTGCATCGTTCAGTAGAAGAAGGTGTTCAATGCCTTACAAACATTGGTGTTATATTGAAGAAACGTGGAGATTTGGATGAAGCCGAGATAGTATGTAAAGAGGCTGTCGAGCTAGACCCAAAATCAGGCAAAGCTTGGAAGATATATGGCAATGTTTTGGCCCTTCTAGAAAAGTTTGAAGCTGCCGATGAAGCTCTAGGTACTGCCGTGAAGTTACTACGATCTTCCAATGACAAAGTTGCAGCATTGAATTCGTGGGGCGTAGTCCTTGAACAGCTTCCAGGAAGGAAACAAGATGCAATTGCTGCATATGAACAAGCTCTTCGGATTGATCCGTCATATCAAAAGGCAAGAGATAGTTTAGATAACCTGATAAGTACTAGACAAGAATTATGACCTTACAATTAGTGTATAAGGTACCTGCATACTTCCGATTACTAATGTAGATGCCTGTAGGATAGCTTACTTGTAAATTAAGACCGTATACACACACACATCGTTATGAAGGCTGCGTTGCCTTTTGTAAGGATACCCTCGGCTATTCTGGGGTATCTTTTTTACCTCTGCTCTCTCCTCATCCATCCATCAATATCATCTATATGATCAATTGTCACTATATCCTTCTTCTCCTCATACTACATAGAGCAATATAAGTACATCTGAATAAGGTTTCATCAATATATCAGTTTCAGTACAACATCCTTCTTCTCTTCATTGCACTAAGTTGGCGCCACCTTCTTCTAATATGGCTAGTATTAATGACTATATCACTGCATTTGACAAATTAGCAAAACGATTTTCCGAAATGGAAGGCTGGGAATGTAGACAGGAAAAGGGAAATGCCTATTTGCATGTTAGCAAACCAAATTGGCAAGATGAAAACATGAACGGTATACATTTAGAGACGTACATTATGGATGGACAACTTCAATCAGGTTATGCTCCCGTATGTGTCCATTGTGAAGGTGGCTTTCCCAAGCAACGAGAGTTCATGCAACTATTTACAGAAAAGGCAAGGAAAAAGATTAGTTGGCCGGGATATAAAGTTAAAGGTCCACATGGTTGTAGTGTATGTGAGATTATGGTACCAATTAAATCAACTGCTGATGAAACAATCAATGATTTGGCAACTGAGCTCATCAGACTACAGTCTTTAGCCCCATTAATTGATTCGACAATTAAAGATGTTCTTGCAAAGTAACCCAGGATGTGATACCAAATAGTATAAGAAAGTAGTCTATTTTTGTTTACCGTCTTTAACTTTAACATATGTATACACAATATCTGTTCATCTTCAAAAGGTTACCGTTTGTTTGCTTGTTGCCACTGAAGTAGGAGAAGAGAATATAGCCTTCTTTTGAACAGCCACAGGAGTCCACATCGTCTCTTCAAATCCACTATCATCCCAACTAGTGGCAAAGTCATCATCCTTATCATCTGCCCAGCTATGTGACGGAAGTATATCAAAATCTTCTTTAGTGTCTTCTTTAGCAAATGATGCAAAAGTAGACCATTCGCTCTGCTGTGTTGGTTTACGAACAACAAAGACGTCGTCTTCTTCTCCAATATCTCCTCCTATTTGCTGTTGCTCTTCCACAAACCCAATCGAGGCTTCATGAGATGTGGTGGATGATGTTGACATGCACTCCATGGTTGCAGCCTGAACGGCAGCGTCAACAGCAGCCTCGTCCATGATTTCTTCATCGATTATCTCAGTCAATGGATTGTATCGAGGCTTCCCCTCAATAAACATCTGCTGTTCCTTCTGACTTTGTACACCGACGTGACTACTTTCATCCTTACTGGTATCTTCGATCGATCCAATATAACTCTCCCCGGGAGTGCTAATCTCTTCAGGAAGGACGTCTTCTTTATTGACCACATCGACATGTGTAAGATTTACCTTGAAGTTATCATCGTCGACATGTCGAATGACAAATCTATTTGTTTGTTCATTGCGTACCAATGTCGAAGTAGGCTTGCCATGTCCTCCCACTCCAACACTTTTGAGTTGAGAGATTGTTGCTCTGAGCTCATCGATGTACTCACTTGATGAGCTTGATTTGGTTGTCTGTGGTGATGCAGCAGCCTTTGTCCTAAAAGGTGACGGTGTAGTATCTCTTCTTGAAGGGGATAAGGTCAAAGGCGGTCGTAACCTATCTCGTCTTGGAGGTAATGATGAAGGCGGGGCGATAGCCCGTTGAGCTTGAGTAGAATCATTTGAAGTTGATGGCTTAGAAGGCTCATCCATCGAATCATCAACATTAAAAGAATGTTCACTGGCTACTCCTGATCGTTCAATAGGTATTGGGGAAGACTGTTCGTCGAACGGATCTTCCAGGCTCTTCTCAATAACTTTCTGCCGCGGTGGACTGTCAAATGGGTTCGTACTCGGTCCATCGTCAAATGGGTTAGTACTTTGTCGACGAGGAGGAGGTGTTCCGTCAGATGTGATTGGTTTTGGTGTGGTGTTTGGGAACATTCTACTTATCCGGCTAGTCACAGTTGGCTCTGGATTAGCTTGTACTGGAGGATGAATGATATCAGCTTGTGTGTTGCCTTTAACTTCTGAGGTATCTCTCGTCTTTGATGACGACCTGATAGATCCATATGATGTTGCTGATTTCAACTCAGTAGCAACAGGAGTTGGCTCCGAGGCACTTCTTCTGCTTATTCTACTTGGACGTGGGACGTCCCTTTTTGAAGGAGGCAACTTGACACCAACCTGGTCTGATGATTCGTCTTCATCAGATGGAGACTGTGTCACCACATTAACCGCCTGATCCTTGGGAGTAATAGCTTGCTCCGCTGATCCTACCCCGATATCATGCCTTGCTTCCAATGCAGCAAGTCGAGCAGAGATACTACCCAACGGAGGCACCGTCTCACTCTTATTCTTCGACGAGGAGTTGTTATTACCACTCTGCAAAGAGTGTGGTGTCGATCCACGCAATCCCCGACTGTCACTATTCAATGAAGTACCAGAGTATCCCCCGCTATGTAAACTACCGGAATATTTACCACTTGCTGTTGAACTACGCAATTCTTTCAATATATCTTGTGCCGAGGCAGTAGAACCGACGGTACCGCTCTTCTTCTTATTCTTGGGCTTGGTGGAGGTGGAGAGGGTAGCAGCGGCGGAGGGTGGAAGAGGGGAGCTACGTCCAAATGATGACTCGTCTTTCACTTCTTCATCCTCTTCCTCAACTACATGGGACTTTGGTTGCTGTTTTATCACACTAAGTATCTGCTCTTCCAAACTAGGTGTGGTAGTCTTAGTCCTCCGCTTTGACGATGTCGTGGGCGGTGGTGTTGGCGCACTGCGTGTCAGTGGTATACTTGCACTAAGCTCTTGTACCGCGGAGGCAACTACTGATGGAGTTGCTGCTTTCTTTTCTTTCTCTGGCAACACATCAGCTGGCGGTGGTGAAGCTACCACATCATCCTGGGTGGAAAAATCACCAAATACAGCCGCAATTTCCTTCTCCTTCTGTGCTACTGTCAAACTACTCTGTTCTTCCATATCTTGATAGGACATTACCTCACCCTCAATTGATGTACAAACGAGTTGGCTACCACTTGCCACTGAACTAGATGCCGATGCTGTTATTGACCGCTGTTGTTGTTGTTGAACTACTACTTGAGGTTGTCCCAATGAAAATGAGGGTACCTCCTTGGTTGTATCAAATGTTGCTCCTCGTACTATAGGACTCTCACTTCGTCGTGGACTTGGTAACAGTAATGGAGATAATGTACGAGATGATGTCCGTCGTTCAACGCCACCACCTGACGATGGATCG
>Ga0214479_100698_pt1 | contig 18213 bp, 16 predicted proteins | sample M1_20Mar14CPVII9_5_FD_165054 | JGI IMG/M metagenome (GOLD analysis project Ga0214479, IMG submission 165054) | Marine eukaryotic communities from Monterey Bay, California, United States - M1_20Mar14CPVII9sort6BwellE14 | ecosystem: Environmental > Aquatic > Marine > Unclassified | place: USA...
TGACTTGCTAGTACATTAAAAAAATTGAAAAGTTCGTTAGGGCGTAATGATTAATAAGACAGACAACTTTGCTGATCTGGCAAAAACGATGATCATTTTCTCAATGGTTTTGATGATGAATGGTTGTGGTGGCCCCGATGTCGTTGAAGGAGTCCCTCGGGGGAATTCCAATCCTGCGAAGTTCAATGTTGGCCGTGGCGACACAGAACCTCGGTCGGAAATAGGCAAGGAATTGGCTTTTATTCCGGCGAACTTTAGCGGTCTACTAAGAGTAAACGCGGCGGGGGTTCTTCTTGATCCAGCCTTGGCGGAATTACCTTGGGATTCCGTGCAAAAGGAGCTTGGCTCGGTCGTTGGCGAGCGAAACGCAGACCTTAAGAATTTGCGTTACCTTTGGGTTTTTCTCGACAAAGAGTTGCCGTTCCTCGGGGGTGATTCAGGCGGAGGCTTACCCTTGGTTGTCGTTCTGGAATTTATCCAACCGCCGGAACTGTCTGCCATCCCAGACAAATTCGAGCTTGCGGTGGCGGAGCCGAATTTTTCTGAAGCTATCAATGGTGAAAAACCGCCTCGAGACGGTGCACCTGATATCGTCGTCAAGGCGATCGATGCGAACCGGATTGCCATTGGTAGTTCAGCGCTTGTTGGGAAATTTAATGGAAAGCAAAATCGGTCTCTGGTAGCGACCGAGTTGGAGGCGATGGATTCCAGTAATGACATTCAGGGAATCGTGGATGTTACCGCTTACCGGAGCATGTTCGAAATGGTGACAGGGATGGCGAACGCGTTTGGCGCGCCAAGTCTTGGTCCGATAGCTCGTTTGCCTGAAGAGCTTCGGAAAATTGAGTTGTCTGCCTCCATTTCCGGAGAAGAAATGGTGGAGCTTACCGCCGCTTTTGAGGACGAGGAATTTGTCCAGGAAATCGCAGTGATTCTTAACGACCAATTGGAGCAGATGCTTTCAGCCAATCAGGGAAGCGGTTCTAGAGGTGGTTCAACGATTGGGCGTTTGGGTGGCTTTCCGGGAAGAGATGGCGAGCCGATGCTCGTGCCGACAATGATGGAACCAATGGCTACCGTTGCCGCGGAAATCAGCGATTCTGATTTGGTGTCGTTGGCGATGGCATCCGATCAGTTGACTTTAAAAATGAAACGACCAAAAAATCTAAATCAATTGATCAAAGCAATTGTCGAGGATGGTGTGAAGCAATCGGAACTGTCCAACCGTCAGCAGAGCCTCGAGACAATTGCAGCAGCACTCAAAACTTATCATTCAGAGAATGGTTTTCTTCCGCCAGCGGGCTGGGTTTCCGATTCAGAAGGCAAGGCGAGGCCGCAGTTTAATTGGCGAGTCGGTTTGCTTCCGGAGTTGGGTGAACAGGAATTGTATGACCAGTTCGATTTTTCACTTCCATGGGATGCGCCAGACAATCAAAAGGTCGCTCAGAAAATGCCGGCCGTCTTTGCAGGGGCTTCATCGCTTGATGGTGATGACGGAGCGAAGGGAACGACTACTAACCTGAGGGTGATTGGTGGAAAGTTAGGCGTTTATAAAAGTGATGAACCACCTGTCTTGGAGGATGTCTCTGACAAAGCCATTTGGACCTCGGTCGTGATTGAATGTGCCGCTGGGGATGCCGTGCAATGGACGAAACCCGGCCCACTGACATTGGCTGAAATTAGCCCCAATCGGTTCGGTCGGTTGGGTGAAAATGGCGTCATGTTTATTGACGGCCGGTTTTCCGTAAGAGTCGTGCGAAAAGATGACGATTTGATATCAGCCGTGATCACAACCGACGGTGGTGAGAAGCTGAAATCGAAGGACTTTATCAAACTGAAGTAGGTCCGAAGAAAATAGCGTAAAGCGATTATTGCAAAGTGAATAGCACGAAGAGTTAGCTCAGGCTTGCCGGGGGCGGCAACTGTGGCGAGCGTTGGCTGCTGAAAAAGCCTGTTGATTCATATGATTTCAATTGCGATTGTTGGCTTGGCGCTGGCCGAACGCGTTAATTCAAACTTGCTTGTTTTCCGTGATTTACTGAGGTTTGAATATGCTCGAACGAACGCATGTTTTATTCCATTCAACGCCAAGCATCATGCAATTGATACCGGATCCGATGCCAAGCATGGCAACGCGGTGACCGGGGGTTATGAACTCTTTCTCGCAGGCGACGGCCATCGTAATTGGCAAAGCTGCGGCGCCAGTGTTTCCGAGCCATGGGAATGTAGAGTAATCGAGGTCTGGGTTGATTCCGAGAGATTGCAGCATCAGTTTCTGATGAGCCACGCCAACTTGATGACAAATGACGCGATCGATATCTGGAATACTCCATTGACTTTGTTCGAGGAAATCGGGCAGCGTCGCGACACCGGTCTCTACACCGTGATGCATTAATTTTTCAGAATCAGTTTTCATCAAGGGCTGCATTTCAACGCCAGCCTGATCGTTGTGGCTTTGGCAAAGGTCGTGGAATTGGGTATTTGCATTGACGGCTGCCGCGACAAGGCGATTTTGAGTTTGGCTGATCGAAGCGTGGGTAAGAAGCACGGCACAGCTTGCCGATCCAATGGTGAGGCTGGCAACGGCAGATTTAATCGATTTACGTGTTAGCGAAGTGTCGCGATTTAAAGTATTGATCGTGGTTTCCACTAATTGGCGCCCACCTTCAGAGCCGACCACGAGAGCCGCTTCGATCTGTCCGAGTTGGATCATGTTAGCCGCTTGCACAACGCCGGTGAGAATTCCAAGGCACGCATTAGAAACATCAAAAATCAAGCATTTACGGGGAAGTTCGAGTTGGTTGTGAACAGTACACGCGGTAGCTGGTTCGAGGAAATCCCTGCAAACGGATCCGTGAATGAGGCTGCCGACCCGTGACGGGTCGAAATCAGCGGCTTCAAGAGCCAAACGAGCACTGTTTTGACTCAATTCACTTGGTTTTGTTTCGCGGGGCCAGAATCGCCTTTCCTGGATCCCCGTCATTAATTCCAGCCGTCCTTCGGGAAGTCTCAGACGCTTGTAAATGGGCTCCAGTTTCGCTTCTAAAGTGGCTGAATCCCAAATTTCTTCGGGAATTGTATAGCCAAATGACTCAATGCAGACGTCGGTATATTGCATGATTTTTGCGTTGTTGAGTTGAAACGTAGGAAAAACAGGGTTTTGGTGGGTGATATCACGATTTTTGCAGGTGGTGTCGCTGCGTCGAGTACCCCGCTAGTCAGTTGTGGTAAATCATACGCAATACCAGCTGTGCTAGCAAAGCCCTGCTGCTTGCACAATATCTTGGCGATTGCGGGCGGGCAATCCCAAAATCCGGCGACTTGCTTGACCATTTTTTTGACCACCTCAGAATAGCACCCATGTCGCAGACGACCTGCGGCAGTTGGTTAAAACGGAAAGGAACTTCCGACGCAAGCTTAGGATGGGCAAGACGTCGGTGAAAACGAATCTGGGTAATGTGAAAGTTGCTGCTCCAGATTTAATTCGCCTCTACAGATGGTGCTCGACCCAGGACGGAACGCAAATTGGTCATTCTTGAACCATCGTTTTTGATTTCTATCTCCTAAGCTAGTTTCGAAGTCTGACTCGCTGACGCTAACAGTTTCTGCTTAACCGGATTCAGTTGATCGACAACTTGACTGAATCTGAACAGACCGAACTCATGACGAGTTCTTTACCTAACTTCAGGAGATAACAGGATGCAAGCAAAACCGTTAATTGGGATCAACGCGGACTTTAGAACCGCTCAAGGTAACCAGCCATCATTTTCGGTAGTAACCGCGGGTTATTACGACAGTATTTTGCGAGCTGGCGGGGTGCCAGTCATCATCCCACCGATGGAAGAAGAAGATGATATCAATGCGGTTTTGGACAGTTTAGACGGATTTGTATTCATTGGCGGAGCTGATTTAGATCCTCGACGGGATGGTTTTATGTTGCATCCTACGGTTCGCCCAATGGACCGACGGCGGGAAGCGTTTGATCGTAAGCTAATGCAGTTGATTGCTGATCGAAGAATGCCTGTATTTGGAATTGGCGTTGGTATGCAATTGATCAATGTCACAATGGGTGGAAATCTTTTCCTTCATATTCCTGAAGACCTACCAACAGCGATCCCTCATCGTGACCCACAGGATCCTGGTCACCGCCACAGCCTTGAAATTCAGCCGGGCTCGTTGATGGAGCGTGTTTATGGTGATGGAGAAATTCGCGTCAGCAGTCGTCATCACATGGCCGTTGATGAAGTTGCCCCTGGATTTCAGGTCACTGCCAGATGCCCTGATGGCGTAATCGAGGCAATTGAGAGCGAAAGAGAAGACTGGATTGCGATTGGAACTCAATTCCATCCAGAAAACGAAGCCGCATCCGCACTAGACGTTCGCGTTTTTGAAGAATTTCTAGATCTAGTACGCGAGCCAGTTCCGCAAATGCTCAGATTGGTTGCTTAAGGCTGCCAGCAAGACTTCAGAGCGTGATTGAATAGCAAAGGATTGCTAGCGTTTTTTGCGGTCGTTCGTTGAAACTGAATATCCAAGCGAGATGATTAAGGGTGGTATGCCGATAACAAGGCTACCCCCTTTTTTTTTGGGGTCGCGTAAACACCACTGTAACAGCTTTGGTTTTGACGTGGCCAAACATCTTAGGGCTGGTTGGCCCGTGATGTCATCAAAGTCTTTCTGGTGCAGTTACGAATGAAATTCCCAATTTTCCAAAATCGATCTTCTCAAGATCCGGAAGATGCTTTGGGAAGAATGGATCGTGCGGTCCACGACCGGAACCACCGGTTGTCAGCTGGATTGTCAGTATCCACCGAGTTTGAAGTCGTTCAAGGTGCTTTGGTTTTAACCCAAGGCAATGGAAAGTTTTTGCGAATCAAACATGTAGCTGAGTCTTCGTTGCCGATTCCTGAAAGTGTGGCAACCGGCTGTCGTGAGGTCGTCGAGGGACGCATCAAAGAGGTGGGAGCGATCTCTCAGTTAGCGTCCGATCTCGCAGAAATTCAAGCGAACGTAATCGAGCGTTTGAAGTGTCAAGCTGGACGCTATGTCGATCGAGTACTTGCGGTCTCACTGGCGGATCCGGGAGTTTGGGATCGTGATTTTGATGGAAAGATTAGTTACTCTTCTTTTAGTGACGCGGCCAAGTTAGCTGAGATTTGCGGTGTCAGCGTAATCGATTCCTATCCTTCACGGGACCTCGCTGTTGGCGGCACTGGCAAGACATTGGAATCACTTCCGTACTGGATGATTTTGGCCGATCGAAACTCAAAAATTGCATCTCAATCGCGATTTCTTGTTTCCATTGGCGGTGTTTGCCACAGTTATTTTCTGCCAGCGTCTGATGGACTTGACGCCGACGTACCCTTGATTCAGCGTTATCCTACGGTTGGTGTCTCTTTTTTAGAGAAGTGTTTTGAGCAGCAATTTCCCGAAGTCGATTGGAATGTTCGCTGGAACCAGATGTATGTTGATGGATTGCTCGTTGACCAATTGCTGCGAGATTGGCAGCAAGCGGTCAGCCAATCGCCGGACGAATCTACCGGACTGGAAATTCAATTGACGGAGGTGACTGCACGTTATCTACAAAAAAATCCTGATCAAATATGCAATGTCGTGAAGACGGGCATTCGATTTATCTCGGAGGTGTGTGTTGGGAAATTAGTTCCAAGCGAAAGTAAAGATTTAACTCCTGACTCTTCAACACAGGTAGTTCGTCAATTCCGGATTCACGACCAAGTTGATCCGCCTGCATTGCAGAGTCGGTTTTTGGTTGATGCCCCCAAGCAATTTGAGCCGGCGTTTCTAAATCAATTTTCACAGTTGCTTGGCGAACCTCAAGTCGCTGCAGCCAGAGAAGTCATTGATGGAATGGGAGATTTACAACCTGTGGTTGCAGCTGTGTTGGGGTTACTTCACATCGATCAGATGCCGGCTAATGTACCTTGGCTTTCCGGCGCCGACTGTCAAAGGATTCTTGGAAGGGTAAATCCGGGGCGTCCGTCCAATTGGCGGCAGTTAATTCGCGCGATGGCTGATTTTCAACCCGCGCCCATGAAGTTAAAAGATGCCATTTAATCTTTGGTTCTGTCGCGAAACCGGAGTTGATTTTTGCGATCAAATTAGCTTCTTTCCCACAGCCAATTACTGCTTTGGCCAACAACCTTGACTGCTCGATTCAGTTGACTCTTACAGCCTCTTTTGCAAGGGACAATATTTGTCAATTGACGTTGCAAATGAGTGCACAAATGAAATTGCTTTGTTTCGTGGCAAGCTTACTTTTGTTGGCTAAACCGAATGGTGCTGGGGAAGGCAGTTCCCTTACTTGCATTCAGGAGGGGAAAGGTTGGGTGTTTTCTGAATGAATAAAGGCAGCTTGCGAGGCGGGTGGGGACAGGAAGGTTTCCCTAGATTTACATTGTCGCAAATTAAATTAATGTGAAGTAAGTGAGTGAGCATCGTCCCTGATGTTTGGGTCTGGTTTGTCGAAGGGGAATTTCAATGTTAGAGGTGATCAACAGTCAGCTGTATTTCATAGTGGCAGTTTGCATTAGTGTCTGTGGTCTGTACTATTTCGGAAAATACTTGACGAGCTTTGAGCTGAGATTCGTTAGTAAAAAGCTTTCCGAATATTCTTCTCGCGAAGAAACAAGCTGGTTAGAAATGGCGCGTAAAAAATATTCAGATGCGCTCGGTAATTATTCGACAGCACCATCGGACAAGCGTGCGTTAGCGCGGGTGCTGAAGCATGGTCGAAATTACTCCCGAATTTGCGCCGAGCAGGATAACGATAAGCTCTTTAATGAAACCGCATTGCAAGATGATTTGGCCGCCGCGAGAGCAGCAAATGAATTCACTAATCGTCTAAATTCAGTGTGACGATTGGATAATGCCAGCCGCATTAATCAGTGTTGATTTCAAAGCCCTCACGACTGCGAATCAATTAAGGTTCATTGGATTTCTTTGCCTTTAGGTCGTACAGCGGTAGCGAAGGTTGCTTGACCCAGTTTGTTCCATAGGCGTGTAGGTGTGTCGGGAAAAGTCGCTCTGACGGCGTATCAGGGTCAGCTAACGTGAAATACCAGCCAATTGAGCGAGAGTCCGCATTATTATCGACTTTGTCCGGGGAATTAAAAATTCGACCTTTTGCCACAAGCTCGAATTTATCGAACCTCTTCTGGGAGAAGTTAAAAGAGAGCGAACCGATAAGTTTAATTTTAATTTGTTTGGCTGGCGAAAGGCCGCGGTATTCTTTTCGTTGAGATAAAGAATGGCAGTCTCCATTGATTTTAATTTTCAAAGATCCGGGTTGGACATCAATCACTTCCCCTTGTAGTTTGCCGCTTACTTCGTGTTGGTGGTAGATTCCGCTTTCACCATGGGCTGTTTCAATCAGATGGAAGCGCGCGAACCGGTCAAACAGCGTTTGAGGTAGATCGAACTTCATTCCCATTTCTGGTTGTTTTGGAACAAACATCATTACCTCGCTTGGATTAAACCAAACAAAATCAAAATTGAATCGTTTGTCCCGTTCCAATAAAGGTTGTGTTGAGTCCGAGAGGTAGCGGGTTGTCTGCTTTAAAACGAGGCCGTTTTCGGGGTAACTCCACTCCCAGCGATGGTTCGGGGTGGATTCTGCGACAATTGATGCGACCGGCTTTCGTGGGTCTTTTTCCCATTTCGAAAATCCGCTTTTGAGAGTATTGGTAACGGCATTTCCAGAAAGAGAGTTGATTGATGCGAGAAATTCACCGTCGGGCGTGCAAACATAAATTCCCTGCTTGGTTCCGCCGCCGGCTCCATAATGCCCTTGGGACGCCATCTTTTGAAAGTAGAGGCACTCGGGATCACTACCTCCAGATTTTTGATATTCATTGAAATCACTTCCTCCCTGAAGCCGCCATACTTCATCCGTCGCCAATACAAAATTATCCAACAGCTCAAGGACTTTGGGATTAGACCAGACAGACTGCCGGCCAACGTTTCCATTCCCTCACGTGCATCCGAGTGGATGGCCATTCATAGCCCAGAGGAGTATTGGCTTATTTAATTTGGCTCCTTCTTTTAAGCCTTCGTGGAAACTAAGTTTCCAAGGCAGATTTTGCCAATCGAGTTCGTTATCGCTGGTTCGGATGTAGTTCCGCCAGAAATCGAAATTAGCTGCCGACAGAGCAGATGATGTCGTGAGCGCTTTCGTGTTTTGAGCGAGGGTGCTGTTTTGTAAAATAGCAAGCTGGCAACTCAAAATTACTAAGCTGATGAAAACTGGTTTTAATAAAGTCATCTTTGTCATTTCCCTGCCTTAGTGATTAAAATCAGTGCTTTCAGTGTAGCAAAGAACTTGGCTCCGTAGGGTGAGGTATTAAGCAAGCCGATTGAAACCTTGGTTCGGTGTATGACCCAGGTGCTTAGCTGGAGGTATCGTGTTCTGTGCCGGGTGATGAGAATATTTTGAATATTGAAATGACGGAAAAGATGCTTTTGGCTACCGTGGAACCATTTATTTTCGTGTCTAACAATTTGCGATTGATCTTTGTGGTGGTTGGTTCGCCAGTGCGTGAGGGCGATTTTCACTAGTCTCTGTTGCTGAGTAGCGCATGAGGCTCGAAATGATGGAAAATCGAAATCATGATTCAGGGCGGAATATAAAATTCTAGTTGTTGGGTTCACCAAAAAGTGGGGTGTCGAAGAGCATCCCAGTACGCCATGGGGGGCCCAGTTGCCCGTCAACTGGTTAGCTTGGATTCGAGCGGATTCGTGGTTTGAAAGTCCACCGCTGTTCGCGCAGAAAAATAGGCGGCCGGAGAAAACCAGCCGCCTATTGGATAGGGCAGGATGAGCGAGAGTCCTTGAAGACGACGGAGAGAGGAGATGGGATAGGACTTTCACTCGCTCACGATGCACAACAGTCGCAATTGCTATGCCAATGGTCTCGTTTTTTAAAAATGCCGCCAAAACAGGGGTTTTCATAACTTGCAGATTTTCAAATCGTCTCAAAATGAGAAATGTATCTCGAACTGAGACGATTTTATTCTCTTGGGGGAGCTTTTTGAGTGCGATCCTGCGGTGTCGCTACATTTTCGAGGCCGTTGGAAGCTAGTCCGGTGGTTGTATTGCAGACTAAATTTTAACGTTCGATGAAGTAGTGGTAGACGTGGCCGGCGACGGTTTTAGGCGATGCTGACGGAGTGCGAATCGATCCTCGGCGATTGAGGAGCAAGAAATCAAGTCTCGCTTAATTGGGAACCCCCACAATTAGACGACATCCAACGCTCGTCTTTTTGGCAGACATGGAGAATAGTACGTTAGAAAGTGCCCCGTTGCCCAATAGCGAGTTGGCCAATAAGACGTTTAACGGATATCGAAAATTCGGAGGGGATTCAGTCCCAAGACCTGCTATTTTGCCAGTGAATAGCAAACGATTTCTTTATCATTTCGCGCGAAGACGCACCGATTGGCAAATGCGGGGTGACTCCAAACGATCTTGCGTCCCCAGTTTTCAGAGGTCGGTTCGATCATCGACGTTCGTCCAAGCTCTTGATATCCATCAGGAGACAGTTTGGCAATAATCAACTTACCTTGCTCGGTGGTCAGATACCAGTGCTTACCATTCCGCACAACGAAGCCAGTCGTGCTTGCTGCTGGCCTTCCATTGGGGGTGGTGGCAAGGTCTTCCCAAATCCGTTTACCTGATACTAATTCGATACAGCGAAGATGTCCTTTTACATCAACGCCATAAATATGGTCTTCAAAAACAACGGGCGGATTATGGTCTGGCTGGACTCCCCTGCCCCGCCAGACTTCTGTCACGCCCGGCTGGTCAGGATTAAGTTTGAGCAAGGTTGAGGACCCCTGGAGACCTGTCACCAGTAGGTGATCTTTGTGTTTGATCGGAGCCACGATTGACATGAAATAGGCTGGAGCGATCTTTACTGACCAGTACGTACTCCCCGTCGCCGGGTTGAGGCTGTTGAGTGAAGCGGCGTGCCAAATCAGTAATTGATCCTTGCCTCCTGCTCGGATCATCGTTGGAGGGCAGTACCCGATATTCTCTTCGTCGAGTGCGCGCCAAATTTCGTCGCCCGTGTCTTTATTAAAAGCAACTGCCACGCTCCCTTTGCCGCCGACTAGACAAAATAGCTTATCGCCAACGACCAAAGGATGGGCCGCGTAGCCCCACATCGGAGCTTCTTTAACTTCGTATTCCTGCTTTAAATCTTTCATCCATTTCACGCGGCCATCCGCAGCGTTGAAGCAGTGCAAGTGTCCTTCTGCGCCGAGAGTATAGACGTTTTCGCCGTCAACGGTCGGCGTTGCGCGCGGCCCAAGGCCGTAAGAAATGCTGTACTGACAGGGATGGGCATGGGTCCAGATGACCTTGCCAGTTTCAATGTCGAGACAGTGAACTCGTTCAGTGCCTGTAAGTTCATTGCGTTTACCGGGATCAAATGCCTGATCACCCTTCTCCACCACATAGTCCGTCACGAACACGCGATCACCGGCGACGGCAGGTCCGGAAAACCCCTGAGCAATTGGCGTTCGCCACTTTGCCTTGAGTCCGCCTTGGGGGATTGAAGTGATGATCCCCGTTTCGCTCCAGACGCTGTCGCGGTTTGGGCCAAGCCACTGATTCCAATCATCCGCCGCTGCGGAGGTCAGGACGGCAAAGGGAATTGCAAAAATAAATCCAAACAATCGCCACACCATCTCTAGCTCCTTGTTAAAACATCGCCGACTTTGTCATGCAACCCAATGTTTACTGATCGCGTGTGACGATCGCAGTTCTCGCAGCACCTTTACAAATCAGTTTGAGTGCCCCGTTAACAGCTCCACCGCGATTGAGTGCTTGTTCGTTGTAGCTGAGTGAGTAGCCAACGACGTTTCCGGTGTTAGCATCGCCGATATAGCAAATGGAATTGGCAGGCTTAGCGGTACCTGTCGAACCCCCTCGGAAGAAAAAGTTTCCGGTGGTCATGATGTATTCGGGAGTTCCTGACTTTCCGGCAACTGCTAAATCTGTCGCTGCACTGGCCCGATAAATACCGCCGACGTTTCCTGTTTTCGTATTCAGCAACCAGCACTGAAGGTTTCCGGTTAAGTGATCAAGAACAAACAGTGCTTCGACGTTGTTATCGATAAGGCCAGTTGCCATCGATAACGACTTGGTTCGAGCAGCGGTACCCGCCGTTAGTTCCAGGGGCGGAAGCTGTGCGAACTGGCGGTCCTGAGCAAGTCGGTTCCCAACATAGACCCCGATCCCAGTGGTTAAGCCGATCAGCAGAGCGAAGCCAACGCCGACACTGATGACAATTGAGTATTTTTTGCTCTTCATGCTATTCTCCGTTTTTTAATAATCGCGGATCAAATCGATCCGGTCGTTATCTCGATTTTATCTTTATCGAGCCGCTGGACAAACATCAGCTGACAAAAAATATAAAAACGGCGTTATTATTCACGGTGAGTTTTCCGGATAAACGTCACATCAAATAAACAAGCTCGGGTTGTAAGGTTTCGATTGGGAGTGAAATTCCGTTATTCCCTTTGTTTCACAGTTTTAGGCGTTACAGGCCGCTGTATTCTATTGATGGTCCGGTTATGCGGACTTTCGCCGGTTAGGGTGAGAAATTGTATCAACCGCGGTTATTTTTCGTTATGATTTTGACTACCGGCCGTTAGCGTTAATGGCGTGTTGTCCCTTTTAGCAAACGCGAAATGAGGCTCGGTTTGGTTGGAAAGTTCTCTTTTTAGATAGGTATTGAAATGTTGAGTCGGCTCGGAGTAATTGTTCTCGCAATCTTGATTGGTTCGGCGTCTTATGCGATCGCCGACGGGAGTGGTGAGGCAAAATCAGCCCCCGGCAATGCCCCCGTAAAGGTACTGATTATTGATGGGCAAAATAATCACGCCGCTTGGCCTAAATCAACCATCATGATGAAGAAGTATTTGGAGGCGACGGGTAAGTTTTCGGTGGATGTAGCCCGCACGCAATTTACCTGGAATGGTGGCAAATACTCGGCTGATTATCCGCTGAATGATGGTAAGAAGTATAAAGATCTTCCCAAGCCAAAAGCGGATCCGAATTTTGCCCCCAAATTTTCAAATTACGATGTCGTGATTTCAAATTTCGGATTTGGGGCGGCTGACTGGCCTTTGGCGACTCAAAAGGCGTTTGTTGAGTTCGTCAAGTCGGGAGGCGGTTTTGTCTCAATCCATGCGGCGGATAATTCATTTCCGCAGTGGCGCGAGTACAACGAAATGATTGGCCTTGGAGGTTGGGGAGGCCGCGATCAGAAAAGCGGTCCGTACGTCTATTATGACGACAACGGTAAAGTAGTTCGGGATGAAGCGGATGGTCGTGGTGGCGGGCATGGGCCGCAGCATGAATTTCCGATCGTAATTCGTGATGCAAGCCACCCGATCACTGATGGTGTTCCAGCTCAATTCATGCACACCAAGGATGAGCTTTATGAACGACTGCGCGGTCCAGCAATCAACATGAATATTCTCGCGACCGCTTTCGCAGCTCCCGCCAAAAAAGGCTCAGGGCGGCATGAGCCAACCATGATGACGATTGATTTCGGAAAAGGCCGAGTGTTTCATTCGACACTTGGGCATGCTGATTATTCTTTTGAGTGCGTTGGATTTCAAACGCTGTTTCTTCGAGGAACCGAATGGGCCGCAACCGGTAAGGTTACGATTGCTGTGCCCGATGATTTTCCGACAGCAACAAAGCCCACCTCGAAAAAGTTTGAGTAATTTAATTTTTAGAATCAATGATCAATTTTGTTCCATTGTAAGAATAATGAGCCAATTAAGTAGGCTTCGAATTCGGCAATGAGTTCAATCAAAATACGAATGTACCCTCTCTTCGATCATAAGTTTTAATAACGGAGTTCCATTCTGGCTAAATTACATTGCGTTTTCCCAGTTTTATCGGTGATTGTTTTCGGATTGTTTTCCAGTAGTGAAATCTTTGCTTATCAAGATTGCTCTAATTCGAACTCTGCGTTTGCCCAACTGACGCAGGCTTCCTCGGAAGGCACCGAAAGTCAGATTGAAGATGCGTTCGCTAAAATGCGTAAGCGTGTTCTGGAACTTGCTGATCTTGATGCGGCTCCAAAAATTTTTGAAGACGCCGGCGCGCCATTAACCGATGGTGTCAGGTCGATTTATTTTGAAGGACTTCCATGGCAAGGGAAAGGATCTCGCGTTTTTGCGTTGCTTGGTTTGCCGAAAACCAAGGCAGGTCAATCAAGTAACGCTCCCGTGCCAGGGGTGGTGTTAGTTCATGGCGGTGGTGGCACCGCGTTTCTGCAGTGGGTGAAGAAATGGAATGAAAGAGGGTTTGCGGCAATTAGTATTGCGGTAGAGGGGCAGACAGATCAGCGAGATCAAGGCAGTCAAAAGTGGGGTCGGCACGAGTGGGCGGGGCCACAGAGGAAAGGGATTTACGGCGATAGCGATTTGCCCTTGGAGGATCAGTGGATGTATCACGGCGTTGCGGATACCATTCTTGCGAATTCTCTGCTGCGAAGTTTACCCGAAGTTGATTCAAAAAAGATTGGTTTGGTTGGTATTTCATGGGGTGGTGTGATCGCGAGTACCGTGATCGGAATTGACCAGCGATTCTCATTCGCAGTTCCGACGTATGGGTGTGGTGACCTCGCAGAATCGGCCAATCAATATGGCAGAGCTTTGGGACAGAACCAGGTCTATCGCAAGGTTTGGGACCCTATGGTTCGAATGGATCGGGTTTCGATGCCGGTGCTGTGGCTGACATGGCCTCAGGACCTGCACTTCCCTTTGGATTCCGTCAAACGCTGCTATGACAGAGCGCCAGGCTCTCATATGGTCGCGATGATTCCGGGAATGAATCATAGTCATGGCGCTGGCTGGAATCCACCAGATAGCTATGCGTTTGCCGAATCGATCGTTCGCTCCGGGAAACCGTGGTGTCAGCAGCGTGGTATTCTCGTCGATGGGATGAGCAGTCAAGTTAGTTTTGAAACAACAAAAAATATCACTAAAGCAAGCTTAATTTGTACGTCCGACTCGGGATTTACGGGGACGAGGAAATGGGAGGAATTCCCTGTGGAATTTGCCCAGAACAACGGTGGGGTTGTGGTGACCGCTGCTTTGCCACATGGAACTACCGCTTGGTTCGTCAATGTTCTCAGCAATGGATTGGTTGCATCTTCGGATTATCAGATAGCCAAATAAATTCGCGTGGTTTGCGGAGTGTGCATAGGAAGTCTGTAGTTGATTGTTTTTTAATACGATTCAATTTTGGAAATGGGATGAACATGTTTTCAGGGGTTGCGCCAGATGCCTTTCAAAATTTGAGAAGACAGCGAACGTCTTCGATCGGGTTAAGTTTGCTTTGTAAATATGTTGGAAAGCGAAAATTCCGTTTGTGTTTCCTTGTTTTCGTTTGCCTAACAAGTTTTTCAGTGGTCGCGCGAGCCGATATTACCCCGAAAAGTTTCGCTGATCTGAACGAAGCTAAAACAATTATCGTTGGAACGGTTAAGGGAATTCGGATCGAGATTGAACGATCGTCGGTAGAACGAGGTTTTGGAAACACTGATTGGGCTATTTACGTCACGATTTTGATTGACGAGGTGGAAAAGGGAAGCCTTGAGAGTTCGGAGGTCGAAGTTCGCTGTTTTCGAAAAAATGCCCGTCGTAGTGCGATTGAAAATTTGTCTCTGACTGGGCACAGGCCGATTCCTAAAGTGGGAACAAAGGTGCGAGTTTATTTGGAGGGGCTTGATGAGTTAAGACCAATGCTGCCTAACGGAATTACCTTGGCGACGGCCAATGACGACTCCAGTGTTTGGCCAAAGCCCGGGGTAGAAGATGCTGCTGAGGTGAGCGGACTGGGCATTGGGCGGTACACCTATTTTTTGCCCTTAGAAATGTATCCAGTACTGCTGGTGAGCCTGTTGATCGGCTACGGGATTTTAAGGTTAAGTAAAAATCGGACGAATGGTTACAAGCCAACAATTACCGTTATTTCTCGTTCTTGAAATTGGTTGCTTGTGCTCTTTTGACGCCGCCAGCGCAGGATTGAACCGCAGAGGTTGGCCAGCTTTTGTGATTCAGTCATTGAAACAAATTTGGTCTGCACCAACTCTACTTTTTCATTGGCATATCGCAGGACAACTTTAGTTCGGCAATGTGCATTTTCTATCTTGAAACGTGTTGATTCCGGGTTGCTCTGATGGCTCTGCGTTTATTCCAAGGGGCGGCAGGCTTTACCATAGACCAAGGGTTGGACTGATTTTGCAGTGCGTTGGCCAGAATTATTGAGAATTGTTGCCAAATCTGATTTCAAGCGTGTTTTAAAATTCTGGTCTGATTACGCTGATTACTATCAGCTTTGCTCGAACTTACTAATGTTTTTATTCCTGGTCATTCTGTGGTGAGGCAGGTGCAGAGCAAATTTGAATGAATTTTTTGCCAGGTTAAGCCCATTCGGGAGAGAAGAGATGGTTCTAAAGCTAAATGCCAACACAGTTTTAAAGCTTCTGGTTGCGATAGTGATCTGTCTCATCGGAGCGAATCTCATCGGCTTGGTCTCCTGTTTTGGATTTGACGGAAGTCGTTTAGGAATGTTTGACTTAGACCAAGAGGGGAATGTTCCGACGTTCTATGCTTCGGCTTCGTTGTTGTTTAGCGGCGCCCTTTTGGGAGTAATTGCTTGCGCAAAGAAAAAACAACAGTCGAAAGACTTTGTGTACTGGTTGTTCTTGTCGATGATATTTGTCTTTCTATCAGTTGATGAATCAGCGTCACTGCATGAGCGTCTAATTACTCCTGTTCGTGAGGCTTTTAGTACGACTGGCATTTTCTATTACGCGTGGGTCATTCCGTACGGGTGTTTCGTGATTTTGATGATAGCTGTCTATGTCCGCTTCGTATTCTCCTTGCCTAAAAAAATTCGATTCATGTTTCTGCTGTCCGGTGCCATTTTTGTAGCGGGCGCCATCGGTGGTGAATTTGTCGGCGGCTATTGGTACGAATCCCACGGGGTAGATAATCTGACTTACGCGGTAATTACGATGTTTGAAGAGAGTCTTGAGATGATTGGTATCGTAATTTTTATCTATGCTCTATTGAGTTATTTAGGCAGCGAACTAAGTGATGTTTCTCTTGGGGTTTGCGACTAATTCGCTAAACCCTGGTTTCAATGCGCTTGGCGTGAACCTGGGTAATCCGGAAAGAAGATCGAATCAACATTTCTCTGTTGAAAGATTTTTAGTTAGGGGGGTAGTTGAGGGAGATTCAGTTGAACGCTCAAGTCCGTTCGCTAGGTTTTCAAGATGTAGACTCGGTTATTTATTTGTTTTGGGATTTTATTTGGAAATATGTCTTAGTAAATCAATAAATACCTGCAGGCACCGAATAGAGAGGGAGCAAGTCTATCTTGTGCTGCTGAAATCTCAGATGAGGCTTCCCGGCGTCACGATGGTTTGGTTGGACTATTTCTTAGAAACAATAATGGGAATATGCACTGTGAAGAACGTGACCGTCGATTCAGACGTAAAAAATTGGATGATCATCTGCCATCTCGCAAGTTTTGCTGGCGCATTTGGAATGCCGATTGGAAATGTTATCGGCCCTTTGGTTGTTTGGTTGATCAAAAAAGATGAGTCTGAGGAAATTGATTATCATGGAAAAGAGTCGATTAATTTTCAGATCACCTTGACCATCTATATGCTGATTTCAATCGTGCTATGCTTTTTGTTTATTGGTTTTGCACTTGTACCGGCAGTTTTGATGTTCGGCACAGTGTTCACGATTATTGCCACAGTGAAAACCAACGACGGTGATCGATACAGGTACCCTCTGTCTATTCGCTTTCTGCGATAATTTGGAATTACTTTCTGAGTTTTCTCGACTGGTTTGTATCGCTGACATGTGTGTTTCCAGGCAGAGGGGGAACTGCTGCTAGCTCTCTCTGTCGGATCCTGACAAAGCGAACCAAGCATGGTTGCTTGCCGGTGACCGGGCTTGGTTGCTTGATGGTTCGCTTGAATTCTTAGGCAAAAGTGTCCCACACCCCTCCCTTCACCAATGGCGTCAAGATAAAACAGAACGATCGTATAATGACTTTATTCTGTTGGCAAAGATATGAATCAAAATAATGAGCTTCGTCCTAATACCCTGTTTATTGAAGTTTCAAAATCGGGTTTGCCAGAGGTCGATGGATTGTTTGTGCCCTCGACTGCCCCACCAGTGAAATCCGAATCGGGAACTGAGTCGAGCGCTGGTTATTGGAATGGCAAAATGGCCTGGGATCGTGCGGATGGAAAATCGGCACGCAGTCCATCCATCTCTTATTCCAATACCTATCGATCTTGGCGAATTTCTCGTCTCGATGGCCATCTCGCTTATGATATGGTTTGTGAGGAAGAACTACCGCCGATTGAGGAACCGTGGCACGTCTACAAAAAGGGCATTGCTCCTGCTCCAGAAATCGTAATTCATTATTGCGATCCTAGATTGCCTTGCCCGCCTGCAACTATTGTTTTTGTGCTTGGGGGGCCTGGGACTGGCAAGGGAACCATGTGTGAATTGGCGCAGCTTCAGTTAGGCTGGACTCATCTTTCAACCGGTGTGCTTTTAAGGGATGAAATTGAGGCGGGGGGGCCGAATGCCAAAGTGATCGAACAATCGTTGGCTGACGGTCAATTGGTTGCAAATGAAATCGTTCTCAAGCTCTTGCAACAGGAAATTGAGAACACCATCAGGACCACTGGGAAAACTAATTTTCTATTGGACGGCTTCCCGCGTTCTTTAGGAAATCTTGATGGATGGTATGACCTGTTTGGTCGCGAAACTGAACTCCCTAAGATGTTGTATTTAGATTGTCCTTACGAAGTTCTTGAAAAGCGAATCATGGGACGGTCCAAATATACAGGCAGAAATGACGACAATCTTGAAAGCATGAAACTTCGATTTGATACATTTCGGGAGGAAACGCTACCTACCGTGGAGCTGTTTCGAAGTAAAGGTAAGTGTATTGAGATTGATACAAGTTTGGACCGCGGGTCTGTCTACAGAAAATTTGCGGAACAGCTTTCCGAATACACGGATGAGAGTTTGGTTGGCCAGCCGCTTTCGGAACGGGCTGAAATGCTTTTAGGGATTCGGCCATTTCCAAAATTGGGGAATTAGATTTTCGCAAGGTAGATTAACGCAAGGCATTTC
>Ga0214479_100701_pt1 | contig 18139 bp, 15 predicted proteins | sample M1_20Mar14CPVII9_5_FD_165054 | JGI IMG/M metagenome (GOLD analysis project Ga0214479, IMG submission 165054) | Marine eukaryotic communities from Monterey Bay, California, United States - M1_20Mar14CPVII9sort6BwellE14 | ecosystem: Environmental > Aquatic > Marine > Unclassified | place: USA...
CCTTCACAAATAGAGCCGACTGATCAGTGCATCATCGTCTCTCACTTTTTTGATGGGCTGATGTAAGCGTAGATATCGTAGCAACTAGGGTAGTTGGCAGTATAAATCTCTTTGTATATTATAGCTGACTATATCGTTATAACGTGTCTGCGGTAGTTTATTATAAACTTATGTAGTTATGGAGTAGCGGCTGCCTGAATGTAGTACATTGCTTTGTCATGGTCAAAATGAAAAGACTTAGAATTTTTGAGATGAGCTCTGTTCGTACTGTACGGTCCGTACTGTACGTAACATTATGTAGCTACATGAAGCACGAGAATGTTTATTTCTAGAGTATTGTTGAGGTGCTACATCTAAGAGACATTTGGCGATCAAACGATATCTTAACCTGGCGGCTTCTCATTTTTTATGATTTGAGTTCTTATCGCTGAAGATCGATAGTTGTTTATGTGTTATGAACATGACAGTTTAGTATAAGCATATAGCATCAATAAGTAATAATAAAATATATCTGAAGTTGAGGTATTGAGAAGACTTGATATTGATAAGAAATAATGGCTGAATCGAAACAATCATCTGTCACAAAAAATATAACATCAAATGATGATGTCCAAGCATCACTATTGCAACATGAAGGTACGGATAGCTATCCTAGTATATCAATCAATATGTGTATATAATATCAATATACTATTGCAATGTCTATGCAGTACATCTCCGTCTTGGACTTTTTGTGTGTTTGCAAAAGTTTGTGTTGTGCATGTGCACATGATATGATGTGCATCACGATCTTACTTACCTTGTCACTGAACCAAATTGCATTCGTACCCCTTTCATATCATACAATGAGAAGAGACTACAGCCACAAATACTTTTATAGATGCTTCTGACTTGACAACTGGCTCTACCGCAACAGCAGCTCATCAAGAAGATAGTAATGTGGCTGTAGGTAGAGGAGTCGAAAGGAGAGGATCGGGCTTCCTACTCTTGGCTGCCGAAGCTATGCAAGCTGCGGAACGTACCCAAATGCGTGCCAATGCTATAAGGCAGGTAGCTGTTGAGTTAGCTGCCGCCTCATCGACAAACAGAATACGACCTCATGACTCTGTATTGCCACCAACAATGCAACCAATGAATTCTTCTTTTCTACTTCATCAGCAACAGCCAAACCAGGAACAGTATATGGAAGCTGCAATAATGCAACATATGCAACAAACACAGCAGGCTCAAGCAGCAGCAGGAAGATCACTACAGTCTTCCAAGAAGAAGTCTAAACAAAAGCAAAAACGAAAACAACCAGCTAACGATCATCCTCCCCTTCCTCCTGCTCCACTTATACCCCCACAAGCTTCATCTAGACAAGCAGAACCAGCATTAATAGGAGGCAAGTCACCACCTAAACAAAAGCAGAAGCATGTTTACCATGATTACTCTGGAATAGCAGACTCTGAGAACTATACACGAAAGAAGACTGGGGGAGTAAGTACGCCTTTCCCGGAGAAGTTGATGGATATGCTCGATAAGGAATCACTCATACATCCAGAAATAGTCACATGGTGCAGCCATGGAAGAGCATTCATAATGCATAAACCAAAGATATTTGCTGCCGAGATTATGGGGGTGTACTTTAAACAGTCAAAGCTAACAAGTTTTCAGCGACAATTGAATCTTTATGGCTTTAGAAGGATAACACAAGGGGTAGATGCCGGTGCATACTATCATGAGCTATTCTTGAGAGGCAGACATCAACTCTGTATGAGGATGCAAAGACAAAAGGTAAAGGGTGTGGGGCACAAGCAACCAACAGATGTGTCAACTGAGCCCAACTTTTACGCTATGAAACCTCTGCCTACTGCATCAGCAACTACTAATAGAGGGAGTAATTCTATGGTCATGGAAGAGGTTGCAGTTTCAGTGGGGGATGGTAGTAATGTGCCACTGTTCTTATTGGGAAAGAATACTACTCAAGTTACCCAACCTTTTGCTATTCCTGACGGATCACTACAGGGCAAGAAAACGACTGGTAAAACCCCTTCATCGATATCCCTAATCGAAGCCAGCCCGTACACAAACGAAGCTGCTTCTATGCTGAGAAGGCTGTCAACTTCACAAGTCACGGCACCACCTCCATTGACCAGTGCAAAGGCACCCAAGGATGACAAGAAAGAAGAAGATACTAAGATGACGTCTGTTTGAGTTTGCTGTTTTGCTTCAACTTACACCTGCTCTCAGAGCTATCAGAGCTATATGGTTCATATTGATTAGTATTGCGCACATGTCTCGTTGATCTACTTGATTACATATACCATAGATCATAAAGATACACACAAACTCATGCATTCAATTCCTCATTATTTTAGTACATGAAGATCGGATTCTCCTTTGTCATGATTCGTTTATCCTTCTCAATAGCTCTCCTCAATGGTTTACTCAATGCAAACACACCACGATGAGCTTCTCCGTCGTATAATCTAAGTGCCTGTTCGCCCTTTCCACTAGTTGATTGCTTTTGCCCTGGAACGCCAGGCACCGACTCAATTCGTTCTTCAATTAATGAGTCAATCTTTTCAGATGACAAATCTATCAATTCCTTTCCCTGATTCTGTGATCCATTAAATGCCATTACAAATCCCCAATCTTCACCAAAACTAGCAATGGATACTGTATATGGTATAGCATGATCGAACACTGTATTTAGTGTATTCATTATTGGAGAGAAGCAGGATATGTCTTCACCGAGTGTCGGATGGGGAACAAAATCAGCACTACCAGCTTGTGTAACGAATACACCACTATTCGGAGTTAGTACTTTTGCAGCTCGTTTGTAGAACTCTTGTGTATACAAAGCTATGCCCGGTCCTGCCTCTATCGGGTCTGAAATATCCATAATGATAACATCAAATGTCTCTTCTGTTTCCATTAGATATTTATGTGCATCTCCAATGATTAACTCCATCTTTGGATGGTTGGCAACCGCATCACCACCCCATTCCGGTAGATATTGCTTACATACTTCAATTACTACCGGGTCAATATCAACCATGACTAATCTTTCAATTGTATTATGTTTCAATACCTCTCGTGCTGTTGCTAGTTCTCCTCCGCCACCAATGAAAACACTCTTTGGTGTGCCTTTAGTTGCCTCTCCACTACTACTTTTACTTAGAATACCACTCCAGAACAATGGTGGATGGACTAAACTTTCATGATATACAAATTCATCATGTTCCGCACTTTGCGTTTTACCATCTGTAACTAATGTTCTGCCAAAGTAGGTATCGATGACTTGTACTTCTTGAAATTCAGACAGAGTTGTGTGATGTATCTTGTGTAGTGCCATGTCTAATTTGAGGCCAGGGCCAATTTCCTCTGTATATCGGAATGCAGATTTAGCACGTTCCTTTGATATTGTTGTATCATCGTTATCATTAATGGTACTCATGTTTAGATGGTTATCTCTAGTTATTGTAATGATGAGAAAATTTGATGGGGATTATTATTACAATGATTTCTTATCTTGTGTGGAGAAATAAATGATAAGATAGGAAACAAACTACGATTGATTTTCATCAAGGGCTTGTAAAGATGGTGATAAATATCTAGTAGAGTCTATTTGATATGTATAGCAAGAGGACGTGTAGTTGGTTTGTGTGGTGGAGATTTGCTTTTCAAAAGGATACCAGCCATCAAAGATAACCATGGTGGCAGAACTCTCTCCATATCGATTGCTATTAGTAGTAGTAGCTTTACTTTCTATCGGAACAACCGGCTTTTATAGTATCGATGGTATGATTGACAAAGATGCCAGTGGCAGAAACAACATTAGTCGTCCTGACGGTCTTAAGCTTACATAGAAACAGACGACTAGTATTGTTTACTTATATTCAGAACTTATACTAATTTAGACACATGCATATTATACAAGACAACACAGAAGTTCATCCATCAAAGACACAAGTATTCTCATCTATGTCCTTCCTTCCATTGATACTTTTCATTAACCCAGGACCCAGATGACCAGTCTTGCCAGTCACCACTACGACCCCACTCAGTATGTTTTGACGACTTGCTATCATCCCAACTATTTTCACTTGCCTGCCAGTGATCCCAAGACGGTTCATCGTGATTCCAGCTCTTTTTTGATGACTTGGTTAACTTGCTTTTCCATTCCTCATCCCACGATGATGGGTCTTCATGCCAAGACGAATCGTCATGATTCCAGTTGTTTTCTCCATCGTCTGCACTATGCCAAGAATGCTTCTCTTCCTCTTCCCAACCACTGCTAGCATGCCAGTTTGAGCTCTTTTTGGTAGACTTAGGTTTCTTACCAGTCTTATGTGCCTTTGCAGCTTTCCACCAACCTCCATGGCCACCGCTACTGCTGAAATCATAACCATTAGGCCACCGGTCTTTACAAGGGAACTCATTATTCAGTGGATCATCTCGATAGTAATACACTTCACCATCAGGGTTTAAGAGAAGGCAGCTACCAGCTGGAAAGATGAAGCTCTGTCGGAAGAAATGCTTCTTGTATCCATCTTCACAATCAGATCCAGACCAAAACTTATCGCAATCTGAGCTATCTATTCCTCGTGTCTGTTCCATTATTACAATAGGCTTGTTCTTCGATCTTCCTTGCGTCCAAAATGCGTGCAGAGTACTCTCAAGTCTTATCTGTGCTTCTAACGCGAGATCACAGAGAGAAGACCCAGTTGCATGTCCCCAGCTACCACCTCCCCAGTTATCTCCTTCCCAGCCAGCCTTGTGTTCTTGAGTTGGAAGAATGATCGCAAGAGCGTCATAATGCTCTTCAGGTTTAGTATTATAATCTTCGACATTTACCGTACATTCCGTCCACCCCCAGTAGCTTAACTCTCCGTCTGTTTTGGTAGATACGTTAGTGTATTTTCAAACTAAGGGATCGCATCGATAAAAGAAAGAGAATTTAGTGTCTTACTTACATTTACCTTGCTTTTCTGGTAGGACATCATTAAGCCATTCGCTCCTATGATCCCACAATGAATTAGAATGCTTCACCATGTTTCCTACAGTGGCGTGGATGTATAAGATTATCAATATGTGAGAGATCAAGACAGATAGACAAGCTTGTAAGTGGCAACATAATAGGAGGACTCACTCATTCCACTATCGTCATTCACATCAGTCCAGCATGCCGCTGCATCAACATAGAATGCAGCTTGCAAGTTCCCATCGCTTAGTGAATTAGAAAGAGGTGCCTGTCAGTACATATGCATAAAAAGTGTGCCCAATCTATCTATCTCTCTTACCTGATCTTCCCACATGTCCCTTCCCCATTATCAACAATCCATTGTCCAACACCATCGCCCTCGTTAGGAATGTCACCATATTCACACTTGCATTTATTACTTCTCTTGTTGAGACATACACCATTTGCATTACAAACCAAATCTTGATCGTTACCATCTTTACATGCTCCATTACCACTGGGATCACGCTGATCAATTGCATTTGCATCAGTAGGGTAGCAAACATTTCCCTTTGCTTTCGACTCAATATAGTCAGGCAATCCACTATTTGCCGCATATTTTGTTCCATACACTTCAGTTACATATGCAAACCCCCAAATCTCAGGGCCAAAACCTTCACAATCATAAGTAGTTCCGCCTCCATTGCTACACTCGGTTACAGTCGGGCAAACTGGAGCATTCATACTGACGAAACCAGGAAATGCCTTTGATATACTGTCCGTCAAATCCGGATAATCATACTCATATGCATAAGTCAGAGGAAATGTAGGGTTCGATGCTTTGAAGTGTTGATTATAATGAGTCATGGGTAAATATCCGCTACCACTTTCAACTATTATTACAACGAGTGACAACACCAGAAGAAGATGGTTAGAGATAAGGTATCAGATGTATCATATAAAGGAGTTTGCAAATATAAACCTTCTTACTATAGTCTGGTACATGTAATAATAAACCTTGCCGAGGATTTTCTGTTCTCATTAGTCTATTCAATAAGTCAACCGTATCTCCGCCTTCCATACGAGGAGCGCAAGTCCCTCCGAGCACGGTAGACATTGATAGAAGGAGGAGTGTAGAGCGGAGATGATCCATCATGATGTTGTCGTTGTTGTATGTTGTGATTGTTCTTTGTCTCTTCTTTGTGTATGATATATATGCTATAATGATATGATAAAGTAGCGGGGGTGGATCTCGTCCCAAACTGATTATGATATCTGCTACTTATGATTGTTCTAAAACTCCAGTTAATGTAGTAGAAGATGATATAGAGACGTGAGAAGTCGTCTCAATAACAATAATATGAACAGCAATGGAACTATCCGTTCATCATGGCCGTCAAACCAAGGACATAACGTCAAACCCTCAATAATGACTTATTTTGCTTGCATTTGACCGGCGAATCGCTAAAATGGTATCTTTTTAATCATACACTATTTTAGCGTTGTATGTATTGATTGAGAGAAGGATATCAACCATGAATGCCGACGGTGCTAATAATGATAATGCTGCCGAGGAAGGCAATGGTATTGATGTTGGTATATTAAATGGTGCCGCCGATCAAGAGGATCATCCATCGAATAATAATAATATCGACGACTCAACAAATGCCAACGAACAACAAGAAGAAGATGATGAGAATAGTTATGTTGAACCATCATCACTCTATGATGATGTCTACTCCTCACTCAATTATGCTAACTATACCGGTAGTTGTTGTGCATCCGATAAGGCTGACGGTACCACACTCACCCCAGCACTACCCACAACATTGGGTTTACGCGTGAATGGAGTTGGTGATTTGCCTCTTCCTCTTAGTGATTGGCATGCCAAGACGCTCAAATCGAATAGAAATACAATCAAGATTAATAATGGAACATATCATAAATCATATACTGTTGATTCAAATAGGATCCGTATCAAAAATCCTACATGGACGGCATCACTTGAGAAATTAGTAAAGACAGTTGCATACAAACTTGGGGTTAATCCATCAAAATTATCAGCAGAATTACATTCATTATTGTATATGGAGAAGGGAAGTCGTGTTGATAGGTGTAAAAATACTGATGAGGGTACAAATGTATTGGGTACTTTATTTGTTCAATTACCCTCTGTGTTTACTGGGGGCAAGGTTAGCGTATTTAATAATAATAATGGGGGTGAAGATAATGGTGATGAGGAAGAGGAAGAAGCTGTTAGTGCCTTCCAACTTGGTGCTGCTGGGGATGCTTCCTTCTCCTGCCACTTCTTCTGTCATTATAAAGATTGTGAATATGAGTTTGCCAAGATCAAGTCAGGATCTCGTGTATTATTGCGTTATACTTTACGCTATGAGAATAACGTAGAGGGACAGAATTTACCCACCATCACCTCTCTCAATCATTCGATGTCATCTCTCAAGTGGTCATTGGACATGCTCCCTCCAGCCGATAGGATGATGCTAATACCAATGGCAAAAGAATATACAGCACTTTCTCTTTTACATAGAGGATTTAATGCATTTTCTCCTAAACATCGTGCACGTGTAGAAGCTATCAAAGCGGCTGCCGGGGAGGGATGGAAGTTACTAATTGTTACGGCCGAGCTCAAGCATTCAGAAAAGACAAATTACTATGGTGAAACTATTGATAGCAGTAGTGATTTAACAGTTTTACAGTTCTTTAATGAGTCAGGCAATGATGTTACTGCGGAAGAGAAGTGGCTAAAGGATGTAGTAGACTTTGATCCTGTAGATGATGGAATGATGCTTGCTGATCCTGACGATGGATACGGTGCCAACTGGGGCGGTTGCGCTTCGTCCTCTACATCCAGTCCAGACTATTATTCAAGAAAAACTACAAAGCGAACATACAGAGCCAGCTTTGTTTTAGGTTAGTTTGTATACTGTGCAGTGTTGTTAATTGTATCGTCTTGTGTTATTTGTTCACTGACCAGTCTGGCACAATGTTATCATCCTTTTCAATATAGCATACGACACCACATACTCTGAATCTGAACTAAAGTGTCTTACTGGAAGCGAAGGAGTTGCAGAAGTTGTTGATAAGGTCGTTTCAACCAGGGACTACTCCCTACTAGATCGAATGATCAAGGTTGTTGAGAAGAAGGAAAAAAGCAAGTTTGATATGAGATCATGCGAAAAGTTGTTGCAGATGTTGGTGAGATCTAGGAGCCAGAATGCCCTTAGTAGTGATAGGGTTGCATTTGTGAATAAGATTTTGTCTGGTCTATCCCCCTCGGTCGAGCCGGATTATCAACTGTTGAATATGATCCTAGCTGTTGTTGATAAGTTTGGTCATGACAACATCACCAGTGGGATCTCAAATCTTTTGGATAATCAGACAAGATTGAAGGAGCACGATCTATCTCATTTCTTTCAAAGAGCAGAGTTTATCCTTACTCTCAATAAACAATTGAAGACTGACTCGGGTTACCTGGATAAAACCATCAGTAATTTGACTTCTTCCGGTGCAAGTAAACTCGGAGTCAGCAGCGATGAAATCAATTCAGCAATCTTTTCGAGGATTGCCAAGCATGGATGGGAAGAGATGGCTAGAGTAGTGGAAGCTACATTATCATTTCTGCACCGTAAAGTCAGGTCCAATGCAACCAATAAGTCTGTGCCCACCCTGTTGAATCGAGCTGAACTCATTTGGAAGTTACATGATTATCCCTGTGACTTTATCCAAACATCACTAGTGGACTTGGCCGGAGATTTTGCTCTTGCAATCTACTGTGCCTCCAACCTGACGACAACAAGAAATTTGAAAGGAGATGCTACACAAAAGATATTTGTGAAGGCGATTTGCTATCTCATGGCTCATGGGACAGACGAGAGCCGAAACCGTTTGAGTAGCTGGGCGATTTCATCTGAAGATACTTTGTCAACACTACTGACAGCAATCACAACTCATTCGACAGAGTTAGAATATGATGCACAAGTTTTACTCCGTGACATCTTGAACAAGTGTCTAGTTCAGCAGTCAACAACATCGTCCAGTGGCTGGAATAATCCTTTGAGAGAAGATCGCACTCGGGACCCATCTCTTCACATCCAACGGGTTCTAAAAGATCATCCAAACTTGCCTCGAATGGTTGATGGTGATGGAAGGGTTACTCTCCACTATGCAGCTGCTAGCAGTACTTCTCCTGTTTCTGTTCATCGTGCTCGCCCTGAAACTATTGAACACATCTTGAAAGCATATCCTGAGGGAGCAGCTGTTATTGATCCTGTTACTGGCCTTTATCCATTTATGCTTGCTTCTGGTAGCGACACTGCCAATAGTGTTACCGCTACATTCAGCCTTCTTATTGCCAATCCAAGTCTAGTGAGTGGTATCCAGGATGATGAAGATACAAATAGCAGAAAGAGAAAGAGGAGTGAATCCATGGGGTGAAAGAGGGGTGACTGATGAGCTTGATGTTTGTAGAAGGGGGAATAACATGTGCAGAGAATGACAGGATGTCAGTTGGACTGGTATTCTGCTACTCTCAACGCAATAAAGAATAATCATATTTGTTTGGCATTTGTCTTTCAATTGGTTACTCATACCTCTACAAAGTTTCATGTTCAATCCGTCACTATTGGTGTCTCCTGATTGCCACCATACTCGATCCAACTGCCGTCGTAGATGGCAATATCTTCCTTTTCTCTCAAGCCGCATTCTTCTAACCCTACGGCTAATACCGCGGCAGTAACTCCACTACCACAGGAACAAATTACTTTTCGTTGCATATTATCACCCCCTTCCACTAGTGGTTTGATGCCAGCATTAACAAATATTTCTCTAACTTCTTCCATTGGCTTAAACTTGGTCATATCATTGGTATCTAATAATGATATGAATGGCACATTGATAGCATTTGGCATGTGTCCTGATCTCAATCCTTCACGAGGTTCAGGATCTTTACCGTAGAATCTACCGGCACTTCGTGCATCAACTATGATTGTATCAGATGAAGAGTCATCATCGACTACTTGTAATACTTGTTCCATATTCACAACAGAAGATACATCATTATCATTTTGATAACAAGTATACTTTGGACTTTTATTCTCATAATCAGTGACTTCACTCATTTTGAATAATCTCGCATCATCGTCCTTCAACTCATACTCGTCTAGTTCGCCACCACATTCTTTCCATTCATCTAAACTACCCTGTATCAACTTAACTTTAGTTGGATCATGATATCCAGTTGATGATAAGGTCCAATATGCTCTATGATTAAATCCACATCCTGGTGTACCATAGACATACAGTGTATCATCTGGCGAGATACCCATTCTATCCATTACACATGCAAATAATTTCGATGATGGTTTCATATGCGGTAAACTGTTTGGATTATCTGCACTTCCTGGTTGTGGAGATACATCATCTATATCTAGATATAATGCTCCGGGGATACGAGGACCAGAAATATATTCGCTTCTACCATTGCGGGTTCCTGGCATGAACCAACTTCCATCGATAAACTTGTTGTTACTGTTATTTGATTTGTGTGCTTCAATTGCTTGTTTGATTGTTACCAGTGATGATGATGATGATGACATTGAAAGAGTTGTCACATGTCGTATTGGTGAAATGGAGCTTCTAAATGCATGACTGCTACTACCACTGATGAGAACAAGTGCTGGTATCTTAGGAAGGAGATTCATAATACTCATTTGATGTTAGCAATATGTTCCGAACTGCTTAATGTTAATGTATTACAATCAATCTTTTATAAACTTTAATGTAAATGATATCAGGTATGTGATGTAGAGATATAGAAAAGTTAGAAAATGAACTCCATTGCAACCAAGATATCAATAACACAACAAAGAGTTCAGATATTAGATGTTGCACCTTTACTCCATCAATAATACATATCTTTAAGTTGCAATTGCAAATCAAAAGATACACAAGATATCGCCTGCCACCACCACATCCTAATAAGACATAACGATATGTACAATATCCTACATTAATGGACGTTACAATATACGAATATGTTGACCTCTACTTGCCTCATAACTACACTACATACATACCTATGCGTGTCTAGGTATCATGATTTGATCTCTCGATTCTCGATTAGCTATTATTGACTATTGACATAACTGTTTATGATGTACCTAGCTTGATGGCTTTGATGTTGATATGTAAGCCGTGATTATATATTGAGTATATAATACACTTGTCAGTTGTTATGAAAGGAAAGGCATATATTAACAAGTGTGATTATTGAGTAAAGTTTTGCTTGAGGAAGGGTAATATCTCTATGTATTAAAATTTGCATGCAAACATAGGTAAAATGAACATGAAGTCCTATAATAGGATAAGGAGACGTTGCAGATATATTGCTACATGTATAGTCGGATGCTGTATCGGTAGCAGAAGCATAATGAGCCAATCATTAACGTTGCAACCTACTAGAAACATCCACCAATCAAATATATATAATCAATTTAGATCGATATACTCAACAACAAACCTATATGCAAAACCAAAGCGGGGTAATGTAGTTGAATCATATCAAACAGTAGCAGTGAATTGCCAATCATGTAAACATCGTCTATTTAGATATAAGAAGAAGAACGGTACCAAGAGTAATCTTATTAAATGTTATGTTGAAAGGATAGTTCATGATGATTCAGATGATAATTTGTTAGCTCAACAACTTGAAAACTTTACAGAATTATCTGAAACTGATCATAAGTGGTGCTGTCCTAAGTGTGGTGTAAACTTTGGTAGAAGCAGTTTAATACATGGTTTACCAGCGTTGAAATTAGTTGGTGGAAAGACAAGAATGACAAAGAAGTAGCAAATAACAGCAACAGAATTACATGTATGGACCAGCTGGTGGTGGGTATTACTATACCCCTACTAACAATAATGCATCTGCAGCATATCCTGCCTCCTCGGAGGGTGGCCAAGCTGTCTATGATGGACAATCGTATCCTTCGCCTAACTATGATGCTTATCAGTATCAAGGCGAGTATGGAAATCAACAAGCCATGCCTCAACCTCCCTACCAAGGTGGATATACAAGCTATGATGAAAATGGTAATGCCTATTATGCAGCAGAAGCAGCTCCTGCCGGAGATATCGATGGAGGCTTTGATCAATCTTATAATCAAAGCTATGCTGGAGAAGGCGAGTATGAACAACAAGCTGCCGTTGAAATTACTACTACTGAGAAGTATGAGTAAAGAAGTGAGTTAATGTTCTAATAAAAGTCATTTGATCTTATCTCCAAACTATCCTAGTATTCATCTTCGCTATTCATTCTTTACTGAGCATATACAGGGTATGACTGTTGGACATCAAACGCTTTCACAATCCCTCCTTCATCCGTGCTACCATTAACAGTTTCAATGTTAATAATCTTCCCATCCTTTACTGTCAAGATCTGATGACGAGTCCAATCTCCCTTCTTACTAATGAATATCCAAATGAGACGAGTCAATCTTCACAATCTGATCAAAAGATAGCACGGCCTTGTCAGCAGAGTCGTTCATCACAATCTTCCTGGCGTCATCTTTAGTCAACCCAGATGGGTAGTTAGCAACATCAGCGGCCAAGTCATCATGAAAGTTATTCTCAAACGCCTTGTTCATATCATCCACAGTGGAGTCAGGATTGTTTTGAACCTTGGTGTAATGATTCAAGTTATATACCATATACCAAATCATCAATATCGGACACTGTTTCAAGACGCACAATCTTGCCCTCTTTCAATGTGAAGAGCTGGTGCCTACGCCACTCGTCTCCCTTGACAATAGCTCCTTCTACATGATCTTTGTCAATCACTTGAAGCTTTACCAAGACCACAGGCTTGCCTGTTTCCCTCGTCTTAAACTGATCCGCCTTGATTGCTTTCACTTGAGCTTTATCAAGAGAAAGAGGGGCACCAGTTGGCGAATCGACACCACTAAAGCCGCCGCCTTCTAGCTTGGCAGTGAAGTCGTCATGAAAGACTTTCTCGAAGACTTCATCCATTTCATGAACTGTCGACTTCGGGTTGTTTAGAACATTGAAGTAATCCTTCAAATTACTTGTAAACTCATTCATCATCTTCTCAGTTTCTAGTTGCTCTGATATTTTTGTTGTTTGCTTTTTTTATGAGACCATATCATTCAATTGTTCTGGCGGAAGTAAGCTCTCATCCTTGATACGGGTTGGATAGTATGAAGAGAAAATAGAGTTCATGAAGCATAAATGATAGGCATATACTTGAGTGAGCAGGCATGTTATCAAACGTCATAGCACATGAAAATTGACATACCTTTATTAGCTTGTCATCCTTAAGCTCGCCCTTCATGTGAATGATCACATTGAACTTGCTGTTAGCAACACGGAATTTGAACTCAACCTTGTTATTATGGAAGCTCTTGATACGAATGTCTGATACACGAGAGTTTAGTGCAACACAGTTCTCGTGAATAGAACGAATCTCATCGTAGTTCAGTGTCATACCGTTGAGGTTGACATAATTCTTATCAAATACAGCCTCGAAGTGTTGATTGACTTGAGAGAAATCCTTCTTCTTGCCATCATAGGCGGCAGTAAGAAAGGTACGGATGTTAGATTCAAAGATAGACATGATTGTTTTCGTTGTAGTCGTTGTTAGTTATAATTGATAGTATATTCTAGTTGCTTGTATGTATTGATTTTCTTTTGTTGATCTTTTTGTTATTCGCTTTTTATGACCGTATCTAGGAGATGAAACTGTGGCAAGTTACTTGACCAACCACCGCATGCACCGACTATCAAGATGTTGATAAGATTCTCAACTGCATACAGCTAAAGTAACTTGTACTAGTAACTTGTATTTATGCATCAAGTGAAAGCAAGACATCAAGAGAAGCAAGACTACTCAGAAATTTCAGCGGTATCCTTTTATCAATATATATTAAGATGACGATGATACCTCTGAGAAACAGCCTCCTCGTTGGCATGACTGATAAAGGAATATCTTGTAGTGATACCACGAGCTATATGATGTATATAATTTGGGAATATTGTCTAGACATATCATCGATTTCCGAAGGATACCAAAGTAGTCATATCTTTGAGAGATAGCTAAGCTAGCTATGATGACTAGCTACTACTTTCAAGTACTACGCCCGACCTTGTTTCGTTATGTCATGGTATTCGTCACAAGGCTACAGAGTAGTTAACCTTTAATTGATTAGGTATATAACTATATTCAAAGTTTTCTTCCGACAATGTAGTTAACCAAATCTTTTCAAAATGCTCGTCTTTCTTATTCTTTAGCATATTCTCAGGCTGTGTGCATATATCATAACCAACATCAAGAACCTCGAATCCCCTATCTTCTAATAGAATACGCAGAGCGCTGTGGCTAAATCTGTAATTATCACTAGGTGTTGCATGATATTGATATGACCAAGGAACCAAATGCAATGTTAAGCCACCCTTTTTTGTTATCCGTGCAATTGTATCAAAGCTCTTCCAGGGCCTACCCGCATGTTCAAGAACGGTATGACTAAAGGTAACGTCGTAACCACAATTTGGGGCCTCTGGACAATTATCGATATCACAGACTACTGCATTACTCAGCTCTTTTGCTTTTGCATCTGAATCTAATACCCAATAGTCTAGCGGCCCTGCCCAATGACTGAACTTACTCGTAACTTGTTTCATACCGGATGCTGTAGAACCAGTGCCTCCTATATCAAGAAATATTCCTTGTTGGGTGCTATCTGGATAGTTCGATGGATAAGTCCGATAAAAGTCTGTCAAATGCTTGGAAAATGAAGTGAGATAGTGCCCGAACAAATCTCTTGGAAGCTGTAGGTACCCCGTTCTCTCCGTACGTTGTTGTTCCAATTCATCAAATAACAATTCTCCTTTATCACAACAGTACCAACTACTTATGCAAGCCATTTGTTCACCGCCTTTTTTGCCTCTTCCACTCATCAATACCGGATCTATTGTTATTGATAACGTTGAATTTCGATCATTATTATTTGCAACCGAAGGTACTTCATTACATGTTGCATCGGCGGGCATCTTCTTTGTCTCTCCCTTCTTTTTAAGTACAATCAGTCGATATGCGATCTTTCCTTCAATCAGTAACTTCTGACGTACTTTACTTCCAAGCCACCCTTGATGTTCTCTTCCTTGTTCGTCTCTTAGCACTGGATTCTTATTTCTATAATTGCGTTTTACTATTTGATACATACTACCAAGATCGAGATCTCTAACTAGAGACATATCCATTTTATCTGCCCAATTCGATATTTCAGTAGTGGTAAAGATTGATGTTGCGAGCCAACTTTTAGCAAATAATTGAACATCTGGGTCATCTTTAGGAACACCAACTGATAGGAAATCATCGATAAGAACTATCACTCCACCAGGGAGCAACGCCTTTGACCAGGCCTGGAGACTTGACTGTAGATTAGGAGAGTGAATCGCCGCTTCTATCGAGTACACGACGTTGAATGGAGGAACGCTGCCATCTTCGAGTGGCTCATCATATGTTAACAACTTTGCCTCGAACTTATGTTTTGGTAAATCATTAATAATCCATTTATGTTGGTCCTCTGATATAGTATGGCCAACTAATTCCCAATGAGGCTCCTGTTGTTCGAACCACATTAGACCTGGACCAAGTCCACATCCTGCGTCGAAGACTCTCAGTACTTTAGAATCTGAAGTTGAAGGGCTCTCCGATGATGGAGCAATCTTGCCAAGAACGAGCTCGTATATGGCTTGTCGAATCAAGTCATAGTGAATAAGGGTCGAGTAATCAGGACCCATCCACCTGTGAACAGCATAAGATGTTATTACATTCGGATCTCGTTTTTCGTGTTCGTCTGCTTCAAGCTTGTCATAATAAGCACCTATATCACCGCCGAACCACTTCCATTCTTTATCGTCAACTTCGTCTGTTGTAGATGGTTCGCCCTTTTCTTCTGTTGTATTAATAGGCAATTTACTACTTTGGACATCTTTCTCATCCAATACACTGCATTCTACCAGCTTTTGTTGTTCTTCTACTTCAGTAGTCTCATCTAGTTGTTGATCTAATACTACAAAGTTTTGGTCATAAACATTTGGAGATCCACCTTGTCCACCAATCCCTACAGACCATGGTTCTAAAGCACACGTTGCATGGATCCACTTTGGTGGGAAGTACATTACCTCGCCTGTATTCTGTATACACGTTGTTGCTCCCTTAGGCAATGGTACTCGACCTAATAGATATTCACATCCATTCACCTTTTCACCGATTATCGACTTTGGCGTATCTGGATGTAGAAAGTACCAAAGGCGAGAACCTGATATCTGTCCAAGCCATGCAGCATCATGTGAATGAAATGGATGTGATGATCCTTTTTCCATTGCGGAGAATACTTGAAATCCATTACCATTCGAGAAGGAAGGTATGCTTTCAATAGGACTGGGGATAGAGTAATCGGAAGATAGTGCCTCAAGAAAGGATGGATGTTCCTTATTATTGGTAAAGAAGAGTAAATCCATAACATTCTTCTGTGCAGTGTTGTTTGTTGTTGAAAGGTTAAGCATTGCATCAAGTAAGGTAGTAGTTTTGCTGTACATTGATCTCCGTTCTTATCTGTTAATGGTTGTACGTCTTTTCCTTTAATGTATTGTGGATAATTGCCAAATGTAGATTGAAATTGTGTTCTGTTACTCCATTTATTAATAGCGGAAGGAGACCAATTGGATAATATTGCAATTTGAGAGGTATCAACTTGTATTGTATTTGGTGATGTAGAAAGATCATGGCGTATCCCATCACATGGTGGTAGATTCTTAATAGCATCTGGAGAATGTAATAAGCTCAGCGGAGATATTTCTGGTTGTATCTTTTGTTCAGATTTTATATCTTGTTCAGGTTGTATAACTTGTTCTATATCCACCTCGGATTGCAATGTAGTTTCATGTAGATCAGATGCAACAACATCTTGTGTTTGTTTTATATCTTGTGCTTCTATCTCTGTAATATTATTATACATATCCTGCCGCTGAATCTGATCATTATTAGCACTGTCTATGTTTTCATTCAGTGACGATTCACCCCGTAGCATAGTACCTTCACCACCACCATCTGTTTTTGTATATCCTGCACCAACAGAAGTAAACTCGTCTTTTTCATTGATAATGTTGAACAATATAATTGAAGCTATACTGCCAATCAAAAAAAGAACTATACGAATAATATTTTTCCTTCTACTACTGACATCCCTTCTCTTCCGTTTGATCTGCATGATAGTTGATAAAGTAGGTACCTATGTTGATAACCGATAACAAACAATAATAAAACCATGTGGGGGCAAAAGAAAATGCCCATGGGCAAAATATAGTAATTCCAGCACTCTGTCTGTCATGTGGATATAAAAGTATGACAGAGGGCCTTGCAATTGTGCTGAGAGTGTTCATTACTTTGTTATACATCTATACAATGCCAAACAACCACTACTCTTGCAAGCCTACATCTCTGAGGTGCCACTTGATGGCCAAACATTGCCTGGAAGTGGGCAGAAATCGGAATCTGAGGCATGAAACCTGCCAACAAGTGGCTGTAAAAGTATGACAGAGGGCCCTAGAAATATCCTGGGAGTGTTCATCACTTTGTTATACACCTATACAATGCCAAACAACCCCTACTCTTGCAAGCCTACATCTCTGAGGTGCCACTTGATGGCCAAACATTGCCTGGAAGTGGGCAGAAATCGGAATCTGAGGCATGAAACCTGCCAACAAGTGGCTGTAAAAGTATGACAGATGGCCCTAGAAATATGCTGGGAGTGTTCATCACTTTGTTATACACCTATACAATGCCAAATAACCCCTACTCTTGCAAGCCTACATCTCTGAGGTGCCACTTGATGGCCAAACATTGCCTGGAAGTGGGTAGAAATCGGAATCTGAGGCATGAAACCTGCCAACAAGTGGCTGTAAAAGTATGACAGAGGGCCCTAGAAATATCCTGGGAGTGTTCATCACTTTGTTATACACCTATGCAATGCCAAACAACCACTACTCTTGCAAGCCTACATCTCTGAGGTGCCACTTGATGGCCAAACATTGCCTGGAAGTGGGCAGAAAATCAAGATTTTTTCTGGATCTGAGGCATGAAACCTGCCAACA
>Ga0214479_100706_pt1 | contig 17952 bp, 21 predicted proteins | sample M1_20Mar14CPVII9_5_FD_165054 | JGI IMG/M metagenome (GOLD analysis project Ga0214479, IMG submission 165054) | Marine eukaryotic communities from Monterey Bay, California, United States - M1_20Mar14CPVII9sort6BwellE14 | ecosystem: Environmental > Aquatic > Marine > Unclassified | place: USA...
ATCAAGCCGTGATCAATTAATAAAACTTTATGATATCCGTGCTATGAAGGAGTTATGTTCACTCAAAGGCCATCACAAGGAGGTGACTAGTATTTCATGGCATCCGGTATATGAAACGGTATTTGCTAGTGGTGGCATGGATGGTACTTTGATATATTGGAATATAGGTAAGAATATTATTTATGTGTTCTTGTTTGTGTTGTATACTTGCTCCTTTCTCACATTGTTCATAATGTACAATTATTTAAACAGGGCCCAAGGGATCGGAAGAGCCTGCTGCAAAGATCCCATTCGCTCATGATATGGCAATCTGGGATATGAAATGGCACCCAGCTGGACATTTACTTGCAACTGGTAGTAATGACAGGCAAACAAAGTTTTGGGCACGTAACCGTCCTGGTACAAAGCAAGGTCTCGATGATGACGATGCTGTTGATGGTGGAGATGGGGAAATATTACAAGCCGAAATGGAGCTGGGCAATCACGTGGGTATAGTTATTGGAAGACGCGGTGCCACGATTATTGCCATGCAGAGGCAAACAAAGACTAAGATGCACGTTGATCAAATACGACGAGTACTGCAAATTGAGGGTACAGCAAGACAGATAGAGACTGTGAAGAAGAGGGTCGGGGCATTGCTTGATCGTGTTTCAAGTGAGAGTGAGGATAGAGGAGGTGCCGGTTTTGGAGGCTTTGGGGGTGGATTTTAAATATGGATATGCGGTAAATGATATGCTTTCAGTGCCTATCATTATCATATCTCTCTGTCGTCATATCCATTCAAGTAAGATTCATTTTTGTACATTAATAAGTGCTACTTGACTCAAATCGATTCCTAACCCTAGACTTATTCTTCTGGTACCTTCTTTTCATCAATCATATGAATCTCTTCCAAGGCGAACTCTTAATTGCTGGGTTATGTACACAAACATAGTTCAGTATTACACGGCCACCATGTAATAGGGTTAGGTGGTTCACATTGCTTGCATGATTCGTTTGTGGTCGCCCATAAGTCAGAGTCAGAGGGTAGATCTTCTTGATTGACAGCAACACACGAGATTGCAGTTGGTTCGATAGGAACAACAGGAGGGGGTGTGGGGAAAGAAATTACTTCTGCTACTGGATTGCAACGGCATAGAGGAGGCGATAAGTCACACGGCCACCACGTAATAGGATTAAGTGGCTCACACTGGCGACATAGTTCATTTGTTATTGCCCAAAGACCAAGTGCATTTAACTCTTCTTGAGGGATTGCAACACAAGATATCCTATCTACAACTGCTTGGGCAGGTGGAGGTGTCGGAGAGGGCACTGCCGTAGCCTCAAAGATGTTATTATCAGTGTTCTGCAACTTGAGTGGACTCTTCGTGGGGGTTGTCGACGGTGTGGATGATGGTCTCATATTTATTGCCTTACCAGAGTTGCTTTGAGGGGGTGAATTAGGGGCACATAAACAAATAGTCGGGAACTCATCTTGGACGGTGGTGCAGCTTTTAGATTGAGAGTATCCCTGACTTTGTAGCCATTTGATTCGTTCCCCACAAGTATACTGTCCAGCCAACGTATCCCACACTTGCTGAATACAAGAGCTGCTGCCACAGTATGTTGGAACGTTACCACTCGTTGCTGCTGTTCTACACTTGTTGGGGAAGATGGAGCAAACATCATCCTTCATTGATTGGTACAATTTGGCGGCAAACTTGATATTTCCTTCAATATTAGGATGTGTGTAATCGATATAATCATCTCGACACGATAGCCAAGGTTCATCGACTGTACCCGTTGGGTAAAAGATTACTCGATCATCATTCATATCAACAGCTGCTTGTAATATTGCATCTGATATATCGCTGAGCAAAGAGTCCTCGCTACAGCTTTGTAATAGTGGCTCAATTACAGCAATTATTGAGGTAGGATACTTTACGCGAATGTCTCGAAGAAAAGCCAAGTAGGTTTGCTTGAATAGCCAAGGCTGTATCGGATCACCGTAGACATAGTCATTGGTTCCTAGGTTAACAACGACAACATCGGCTTGCCACGAGGAGAAGTCATGTAAAGAAGGACACGACCCTTGCCATTCCCAATAGAAATCCTCACATGGATACTAAAGGGAGAGTATTGAAGAATAAATGAGTGTATCATCCATGGAACGATCTTCAACTTCTTGCTCTTACCTCAAGTGGCATGGGTACACCAGTCGCTTCACTGCCCACGACGGAGATACCCGAACGGGCAACGACTTGAAAGTCTGACGTTTGAAATGAGTTGGCAAGGTGCCTCGGATAAGCGAGATGTACATCTTGATTAGCCGGCCTGCTTGGTTCTGAGGTCAACGAAGCAGAAACTTTGAAGCCTGCTGTTATGCTATCTCCTACGAATTCGATACGCAACATAGTATCATCAGCGTTGGGATCTGTTGCTTGAAGTAGCTCTCCTCCCTCATCGAGTACGACTGAAGAAATCTATGTCATTTCAAATCGGGAAGTATTGATTAGCTTACTCCATTGGAATTGCAATATACGTCAAACACTTACAGTTGTCACGCCCCATGACGCCTCGTTGTTTCTACTGCACCAAATATTGTGCTCGATTGAGGAGTCCAAGTCTTCAGCAATGGTCATATAGTCTTCACTGTTCTGATGATATAGCTTCTCATCCAAGCCATCATTAATCTTGCAAGTGTAGAATAGCCCATCCGACCAACCCGATTTGATCTTTACCTGAGATGATGTCGGAAAGAAGAAAAGAGAATTCGTATGTTGAGTTAGAGGGGGTGATTGAGACATCAGCACATATCAAGCAGTACAAATGCTTACTTTCAGTAGAGACGAGCCACGAAATCTGATATAGAACGATCCTATACCCCAAGAGTGATGCATTTCTCCTCCATTTGACCACCATCGGCCACAAAAAAACAATTTCCCAAGTTGGTCCATGTTGCCAATTACAGTGCACGGTAGGAGGAAGAGGAGGATCAGGATATGTGTTATGTTAGTAGTCATCATGTTTGAGATTAGTTAAGAAGTTGGCTTTGTATTGAATGTGTGCAGATACTCATCAAACAGTTCTACCTCTGTAGAGATGTTTGCTTTAGCAGAGGAGCTATGGAATATACATAACTGCTGGTCACATTTCTTCCTCGACAATCAATCTTACCAAAGAGACACAAATGATACTCCACATAACTTGGACTCATTTCTCACAAACTCGATCACATATACGATCATGAGACGAAAGAAGACTTTTAAAGAGCGCTTAAGCCATTTAGGGATAGAGATCATCATATCAGAGTTATCATACTTATTTGAACTGTGTCAGACTTTAGAAAGTCTCTGCTTCAAACAAGTCAGCTAAGTACAAGCTACATGGATGAGACATAAATTTATTTGGGGACAACCAAGTACGACCTGAGTACCGTATAGAAGTGGGAATGCTTACCTGGGTACTCACCTTTATGTGCATACATTGGTACGAGTGAAGAGAACAACATCGATTCACGCTACATATGAGGTATGTCTCCATTAGGCTTACTATTCATTGTCCATTGATTCACTTTTGGCCAAAGAGATATCAACATTCTCATCTCTTCCATTGCAATTATCACAGGCTTCTCACCCTACTATATATCATCTCTGCTACACGCTTTTTCTACCATGAATATATTCAACCACGCCTTAATCTATGTCCTTGGGTCAATCATTACAAACATCGACACTTCATTAGCAACCGCTACTAGCACCACCGATACTAGCACCAGACTCCGGGGTAACTCAACAACCATCACGACGGTAGCATCTCTTACAACACGTCACCTTAAACAACCGGCCGATGACGAAGAATTACCGATTGTAGAATGCGATGAAACTTTATTTGTTGAGGTACAACGCTCTGACAACTCTGACGAACCACGTATCGAATGCTCAAAGGGTGGTGTCTCCTATGCCATAGATATTCCCAAGGAAGTTATCAAGCAGAATAAGCACGGCGTCGCTAATAATGAACTTGAGCTTGATCTACCTCAAGGTACTAAGATTGATAAAGCAAAGGGTAAGATTAAGATACCCAAAGGAGAGCAGGCGAGTATGGTTGCATCACCATCCGGTTTGAATCAGAATAAGATTAAGTTCAAGGCAAAGAAGAAGTCTAAGGACAAGAGCACTCCATGGACGACGAGCAACCGTCGTCGTTTGACCACCGGCACAAAGACCGTCTTGGTAGTTAGGGTAGTTGCCACTGATAGGTCTACTACTGCTTCTGCTGATCAGCTATCAGACTTAGTCTTTGGTACAAATGGAGATCTAGTTAATCAGACCCAGTATGCTGCATGTTCTCACAATCAACTGCAGTTTCAGCCGGCTACAGGGATTGGTATTACAAATGGTAAGACTGTGCATGAATGTAAAAGCTTTCGATTCCTTTTCTAATTGCCCTTTTGATCTTTAAACATACACCAAACAGGAGCTACAACAGTGACAATCAATAGAAATGTACTGGGAGTTAGCGATGGAATCATTCGTAATGCTGTTACTTCGGCTTTGAATGCTCAATTCGGAGTTAGCTCACCATCACTTTTGGCAGATCATTTAATGTATTGTTTGCCTCCTGGTACCTTTAGGGAGGGAGGCTGGATTGGCTACGCCTACATCAATGGTGGTTTTGAATGGCTATCTGTATATAACGATGAGTGGTAAGATTAACTCGTTGGAGTTGGTATAGTTCTCATTTATTTCCCCACAAACTTATGTTTGACTTCTCTCTCAACAAATGAATGGAAAATAGGTGTACTTATGTGTCTCTTCAGATGCATGAGATTGGACACAATATGAACTTGTAAGTTTATTATGAACCAATGTGCTGATGAGTAGTTTATGATTTGATATAATATCTCAAAATTAACATATCTTATGCCCATACGATACAGAGCACATTCTAATGAGAACGAGAATGAGATCACCTATCAAGACCAGACAGGTACGGCCTCTTTGATATGGTATATATCTTTATCAACACTTTCACAATAACAACATATCTTTTCCCGCGCAGGTCAAATGGGTTTCTCTTACAGGTCATCTGACACTCCCAAGATGTGCTTTAATGCTGCAAAATCTTTCCAGCTGGTGAGTAATAAAAGCGATATATACACAAAGCAATATACATCAGATGATCTATTGCTAATCATTATCCTTATATGCACATTATTAAGGGATGGTACACTACTACGTCACAAGCTGCTGATACTTGGACTCTAAATCAAGGTAACAAAGACTACGCGCTCATTGGACAAGTAGGATGGCCAAACCGGAACCCAGTTGAAAAAGTAGTGATCAAACTTGATACTCCTACCAGCACCGATTACTATCTTATGCTCAACAGAGCAACAGGCTCAAACTCAGGAACCCAAGAGGCTGCTAATCAAGTGATCATCAACATGGCCGGTGACTTCAGTGCTCCATCAACTTCTAATCTCTACACCGACTCATTATTAGTTGCAAAGATGGATGAAGGAGAAACTTACACCATTACAAACTTTGATGGCGCTGGGAATGATGTTGATGTGATTGTGCATAGTGTTGATTTGTCTGCTAACGGTAATGCTGGATATGCCGAAATTACCATTAGCACCAGGACTCCTGATACATCTTGTGCTCAAGATGAAATCTTGGAGTGTACTTGTAAGACAGCGGCTCCGTCGAAATTTCCCACTTCTTCTCCTTCAATTGGACCGTCAAAGAATCCGTCAAAAGCACCTCTAAATCCAACCGTGAGTAGTCTTCTTTGCTATTGTCATAATTTGATTTGATAGGTTGTCTTATACGAATTTCATATCTCTCAGGTGTCACCATCCTCATCTCCAAGTAAGAAGCCTGTCGTTACTATAAAGCCGACAATCTCGCCTTCAAAGAGTCCTGTGACTGATGTCCCGACTTCTACACCCTCCAAGCAGCCGTCTGTATCACCTTTTACATCATCACCTACTCCCAACTTACCTTCTGTAGGATGTGTGGTGGGATGTTCTTGTGTTGCCATCCAACAAAGTGAGTTAGCACTTGGTCTATGGGCAACTACCGACCAACAATGTAGCCAATGCGGAGGAAGTAATCCGGTAACCTGGTGGCCATGTACTACCGATTTATGTCGTTGTCTTTAATTGAAGAGGATGTCGAAATTTGTGGCCGTGCACTACAGATTTTGTGTTGTTGTATTTAATCGAATAGGGGGAGTTGAGACTAAGAGCCAATTTCAATTTTGATCAGGGTTGAAATGTAATCATCATCGAGGAGGAGGACAAAGAATAGGACGAAGGAGCACTATTAAGTAAAATAAGCTCCCATTTTAAGTGTCTACTACACATTCGATGGCACCTACTAGACTATATCCATCCTATTCCCATCTCAGTTTACGATTCTCATTATAAATATCATATGTGTGATATCTGGCTGATCAGATATATCTCCGCTGAAATTCTCTTTGTCCGTCAACTTATACCATTACCTAGGGGTCATAGCCACTATTAATATTAAGAAGTAGCTTTAGATTTGAATTGCAATGTCTTTCTGCTTCTTATATTTGTTTTTGAAATATCAATTCCTGATATGGCATTATTAGTCTTGAAGTTCAACAAGGCAGTAAAAGTCATACACCCCGCAACTCCACCAGTGACTGCAGCTATTAATGCAAACGCCCTAAACTGTTGTTGTTTACTAAATTGTGATAGAAATTGATTACGACTTCTAATAATTTGCTGATATACCATGATATTATATATTAAGCAAAGCAGGCCAAGAGTATGCTGAAGGTGTCACTTGATGTCAAAGATACGGTAATCACTATCTTTTTGGTGTAGACTGCCTATCACTCAATCCCTCAAAGAAGACTATGAATACTACTATATTTATTCCTCTATCTTAATTGTTTATTTATTATGCATACTATTCCTCTTGCAAATAGGGGGTTGATTGAACTTTTGCATCTATCAAAAGGTGTATGTCAACACACAAAAAAAGATATTGATATGGTATCCTCATTTTTTGCTCTGTCGACTTTCCACTCCACTCAATCAACAATGGCAAGCCGGCGTCTTTGTTATACCTCAGCTATCTTCTACACTGCCACCGCATCAGCTCGAGCATCATCGCCTATATCATTATCAACTCTAGCTTCATCTTCAGGGTTTGTCGGATCAAACTTTATACGGAAGAAAAAAAACTTGATCAATCATCACAAGCAATTATTCTCCACCACTAAAATAATGTCTACTACTTCATCTTACAAACGTGCCAAGCTATCCCATTTAACACCATCTACGAAGACAATTGGTACACATTCTGGAACATTGTGAGTTATATATATGTGGTTGTTAAACTGCTGTTTATACTTAGCAACTTTTTTGTTCACATCATATGTCATTTTTTTTCCAATCTACACTAATATATGCAACTTTTTTGTTCACATCATATGTCATTTCCCCCCCTTGCTACTACTCATATATTATGTGATCGGTTAATGTATATCTACATTATATATGGTATGAATCAATTTGGCAAATAAATAAAACAACAGCCAAGCCGATGAAGCATTAGGAGTATGGCTGTTACGACAGCTACCAGCATACCGCCATTCACCAGTCACAAGATCCCGTGATAATACCATTCTAGATACATGTGATATTGTAATTGATGTCGGCGGAATCTATGATCATGAAAACCTAAGATACGATCATCATCAACGGGAATATAATGAAAAGTTTTATCCAAAGTTACAACCAGATGGTACAGTTAAAGAACGATGTACTAAGATGAGTGCTTCTGGATTAGTGTATAAACATTACGGCAAGGAAGTTATTACTGAATACTACCCTGAGCTAAAGAATGAGGATTCAAACTTGGAATGGGTATTTACTAAAATGTATGGGTCATTTATGGAGGCGATTGATGCAATTGACACAGGTGTTGAGCCTATCCCAGCCAATAATGATGAGTTGGAGTTACAATACTTTGATAGTACTGGCTTATCATCTCGTGTGGGACGAACAAATCCTCGATGGAATGAAGTTGACGAAGCTACTGGCAAATCGCCTGATCCAGATGCTCGGTTTGAAATCGCGAGTAGTATGTGTGGTGTAGATTTCTTAAGCGTGTTAACAAAGATTGTCGAGAGTGATTTACCAGCACGATCAATTGTTGAGGGCGCTGTGCAGAAACGATTTGAATGTGATGAATCTGGAGAGATTATATGTCTACCGGCTGGGGGTTTACCTTGGAAGTCACAGCTTTATGAACTTGAGCATGATTTGAAGGTGACAACACCCATCAAGTTTGTCTTATACACGGATCAAGCAGGCATGTGGCGAATTCAATGTGTGAGCGTTGAAGGGAAAGCTTTTGAGAACCGTTTATCATTGCCAGCTAAATGGAGAGGAGTGCGTGATGAAGATTTAAGTAGCGTTGCTGGTATCGAGGGATGTACATTCTGTCATAGTGCGGGGTTCATCGGGGGCAATAAAAGTTATGAAGGCGTATTAAACATGGGAAGGGTTGCTTTGAAGAGTAAAGATTAAATCATTCAAATAAAGCTTTTTGATGATAAAGTCGTAGTATGGATTCTGCATATTATTTTGTATATGAGGTATACCTCCTCACCAGTATTCACCTCCATAGTCATAGCATATTTCTTCTAATGGTTCAATATCTCTAAGAGCAACTAAGTATAGCCGTCTAACTTGATTTTCTTCGTCATCCCACGAAAGTCTCATACGAGCCTCGGCATTGCAATCTACAAATGGTAATAATAGCTCATCGTCTCCTTCATCATCACTCTCTTTATCATTATTACTACTATAATCATTCGGATCAGTAGCATGATTACAAAACCTACACCAACTACTAACATCAGCATCCTCCCCATCAATGAAAATATCATTACCCATATCAAATAGATAATCCCCAGTTATTCCTTGCTTGCGTCGTTTTCGACTATTCTTCCACTTACGATCATGCTTATTCTGTTTTTGTAAGTTCCAATATCGTGCCTCGACTTCCCGTCTTGTTAGTATCTCTCCCGTGTACTCGCCTAAGGTTTCACCTTTGGAAATGGCTACAGTTGCAAATGCCCCCATCCCTTTATCGTTGGATGCTTGTCGTATTGCAAATCCATCTTTGATTGATGTTTGATGTGCATATGAGTTTGATGGTATGATTGGACGTATTATATTGTTTTCACAGAATGCATTTATACGTTGTAATTGTATACCGATGATATTGATAATTATTGCTATTACTATACTCCACTGCCATTGTTGATGATATGAAAGCATTAGAGTTGATATGATAGTAAAGATTAGAATAAGTACCCTCCAGGTTCACAGAATGCTGCATGAACTATATGACGATAATGACTATTAATTATACTCCTCGGCCAGTACGATACTCACAACTCAATCCTCACACTAACTAACAGCAGCACCGTTTGATCGCTGAACCTGAATTTATTCGTTCAGCGAGTCTTATTGAGACACTTTCTTCTATACTTTTTGGCCACCGATTGCGCCAAAACATCTTCACCGCCCTAACTAAGCAACTCTTGAGTACGATATCATCTCTCTTTTGATGCCAACCATTGCCTAATTTGTCATCTATTGTTACTATTATTATTAACGGCTAACTTACAATAATACTGTAATACAATACTTATTGCAATGGTGCAGGGTATCAATCGTCGTCGTCGTCGTCCAATAAGGATATCCATCATCCTATTTGCAATATTAAGCAGTCATATAATCAAAGCCGCAACAATACACAAGAAGGATAATAATGATATTGATAACAATAATGATATATGGTCACGATTACTTAATGGTGACGAATCAATAACTAATAAACATATATTACAGGCAACTACAAATTATAATAAAAATGACAACAATAGCAATGCACAATCAAATAAGAAGCGTATACTCCAAGCTACACGTCCACCACTACCAGTAGTTGATACACCAATACCTACCTTCTTCCCAACATTGGATCCAACTGCGGTTAGTATCCCTGATAATAATTCAGGAGGTACTACTTCTGCTCCCGTTGTGGATACGTCAAATTTAAACATTGTACAAATTGCAAGTAGTGATGAACAATTTTCAACATTGGTTAGTGCATTAAGTGCTGCTGGATTAGTTGATACTTTGGCTGGACCAGGTCAATTTGTTGTGTTTGGTACGCGTTTTGTTTTGTGTGCAGATTATTATGTGTTAAGCTTTCATATACTCACATCTTATGCGCACTTTTATGCTCATTTTTTTTACAGCTCCGACAAATGACGCATTCAATGCCTTACCAGCAGGAACACTTGATACCCTCCTCGATCCAGCAAATGTTGTTCAATTGCAAAATATACTACAATATCACGTAGCTCCATATGGTCCCCAGAGTTTATCATTAACAAATGGTCAACTTGAAACTCTGATTGGAGATGAGGTTACAATATCAGGAGTTGGAACTGGAGTTATTAAAGTGAATGATGCCACTGTAACCACTGAAGGTATTGTGGCTAGTAATGGTATTGTGCATGTCATTGATCAGGTATTAATTCCGCCTCAGACACGTCCACCACTGGCAACTCGGCCTCCACTTGGCTCAGTTACACGGCCACCCATTGATCCCCCCACAACCAATTCTCCAACAACTGATACGCCAACAATAAAACCAACCGAGGCAGTTGTAATAACTCCACCACCTACTGTCAAGGTAACGACACTTGCACCAATTACAGCATCACCAACTATCAATCCAGTTACACTGGCTCCAGTAACTCCTGCACCTGTTCCATTGCCAGTAGTTACATCACCGCCAACACCACCACCCCAGGTTATCACCACTCCTACAACACCGTTCCCAACCGAAGTAGCACCACCACTTGATACCTCATCGCCCACCAATCTCGTCTCAAGACCACTTGAATCTCCACCACCAATTGGAGGAGGAGGAGGCGGTGATACAACAGGAGGTTCCAAAGATGATGGTTGGATGACAGCAGGCATGCCTGATAGTAGTGAAGATTATGAATGGGTATCATCAGATCATAAAGATTGTGTAGAAGATCATACACCAATCTTTGGTTATAGTAAGTCATCTAAAAAGTCAAGTCATTGGGGATGGGATAGTCATGATATGAGTATACACCAAACAACAGAAGGGTCCAAGGATGACGGATGGAATCGTAATGGTCATACTACTCAAGGAGCTAGTTGGATGTCATATGATCAAGTAATGATGCATTTTAAATCCAAAAGTTCGAAGAAGAAATGTAAAAGTCATAAATCAAGTAAGAGCAAGTCTAGTAAGTCAAAAGTTTGGGGGAAGGCTAGTAAAGTGTCCGGAAAATCAAACAAAAGTAGTAAGGGAGGTGGTTGGAACTATAATAATGCGCTAGAACGTGTTGATTTCATTGGTAATGGTGGAAGTAGTAGTAGATTGCAACGGGGTTCTACAGCAGTTGTAATGTTTACATGTCTTGTGATGGGGATTGTAATGGCTTTGGGTATTATGTGTTAGTTGTATAAAGCAAAGGATGAAAGGATATGAGAAGAACAAGGAATAAAGAACAGGAGGAATTGCTTTTTCTCAAAGCTATTTTTGGAGTTCCTTCCTATCATGTTGTTTAGTGTTCTAACGATATTGTACATAATTCATACTTAATTTAAATGTGTGAATCCTAGCGGCGTATTAAGACTTTGTTCTTCTTCACATAGCTCTACTCTACCTAGCTATTGTAGTGTACCATACTAGAGCTTGATTTGCAAATACCTTCACATTCATCAAAACATCACAATTTATCGAGCCGTCATCTCAGCCGTCATCTAAAGTAGTAATCACATAATCATAATATAGTCAGCCGTCATCTCAGCCGTCATCTTCATCTCCCGCTACTGTCATTTTTTTAGCGATCGGTATCCGGTATCTCTCCACTCCTCTAGACTCTAGACCTACCCTTGCGTATTCATGACTAATATGTGCTCGCTCCCCAGGAGTAGTAGTCGAGTGCAACTCATATAGCATATGGAAGTATAATATATAAATTGTCAATATACTGTCGAATCAGAAGATTTTAATGGTGTATTCATGTACCAAGTCGTCTTGATGTGGGAGACATAATCAAAGTTTGAGGGTATCTTTATCATCCATCAGTAATCAGAGTAGATAAATTAGATTAACTCAAGTAGTATTAGTATTATTGTTAGAATATGTCCTCCCTATCCGATGAACAATATCAGAATAAATTCATACATTCGCTCTTCAATAGCGGTGACAATCTTAACGAAGAAGATGACGATAAATAATCACATATCTCAACATGAATGGTTTTGTCCTGAAACAACATCATCAATCATCTATCACTTAGCATTCCTTGCACCGGGCCATGGTGACAGTGTATGGAACTCTTCTGAATGTATTGCACAACATTTGTTACTAACCGAATATAGAACTGCATTATTCAACAACATAAATACACATGATATGAATTGGCCACCTCAATTTTGCATAGAATTTGGTGCCGGAGCCGCTCTCCCATCATTGGTATTACTCAAAGAAGGTGCCAAGAAAGTTGTTATTACTGATAGATTTGTTAATGATGAAACATTTGACGCATTGAGAATGTCTGTAGATACAAATGCAAAATTATGGAATATTTCCAAAGAAGAAGAAGAAGTGAAAGATAGAGTAGTAATTATGCCACATACTTGGGGAGAAGATGTAGAGAAATTGACTCAACAAAATACCAACAACAATAATAATAATGGAGAAGAAGAATGTAAAGCAGACCTGTTAATCGCGTCAGACTGCATTTACAACCCTACATATCATACATCGTTACTCGAATCAGCCTCTAGTGCCATGGATATCAACTCCTTATTCATCGTTGGATATAGTTTACATGGTAATGTGCAATCATCACAGGTACTCAACTTCTTCAATATAGCACAAGATGAGTTTGGATTAAAAGTAGTGAATGAATTCACAAAAGAATACGATGGGCAACAGGGAATTGGAAGTGTGGACAAGGAGAGAGGGACTGTCTATCTCAAGCTTCTTATTAAAGCATAGATAATTGAACAGATTATGTGCTTTTTATTTTTAGCACATATACATACGATGATCATAGAAGATAGGAAGAACAGAGGAGTTATTTTTGATATTGATATGTCCAGCACGCTTTCTATTTGTACAACTTCTATCCACTCTAGATTTAATTAGGACCGATTACAAAGGAGCATAATGGTCTTGAGTATAACATGAAGTGTAGGGTTAAAGGCATTAAAGACACATAGTTAGAAATTCTCGTTGCATTCCAAAGAATATAACAGCAGGAAGATATGACTCACATAATAAGTACAACAAGGGCTATTAAGCAAGGAGCTATGGTATCTAGGACTAGGAAAGCAATTGGCCACGTAATATCATTTTTTCTTATGTCTCCAGGCCAAATGCAAAAAAATGTAGAATGCATTCCACACAGCTCACCATTTGGTATATTCCACAGAGAGTGTAGTTGAGGAATCATTAATCATGGTAAATGATCTTTGCAAGCCAATATACAAGAATAGCAATATCATAGAGGAGAGTAAGGTATAATAATAGAATGAACGACGGGATGAGTAGAAATAATATGCCGACGCAAGACGACTCATCCACCACATTACTTCCAATGCTTCCTATGTTGGTGCACCCAACAACAATGACAACGAGGACAAGCAATGCCTCAACCTCCCGAAGAAGACAAGATATCAATGCCACCGATGATGACGGCCCAGATAAAAAGAGGATGAAGAAGTCATGGCAACCCTCTCCTCGCAAGCAGAGGTTTGACAATCAAGAAACTGTATTATCATCGTCTCCTCGAGGCGTCGATAACCCTCTCGCCAATAACCCTCTCCCCAACAATGACGATGACCATATATCATTGCAGTTCTTATTCCCCCAACTGAATTTGAAGGACGGTGGTAGTCAGAACATCTACTCGACGCCGCAGACAAGGCCGGGCAACAATCCATCCCTACCTTTATCCCCCGCCGACACGTCAACTAAATTTCCATCGCTATCGTCTCTTCGGGGTAGTTCAGGAAACAAGAATGAGACTCCGATTATTGCATTAGTGCCTAGATTCCGTCCACGTGCTAGATCATCCACTGCTGCTCGGCGGGTTACTATAGATGAGGAGAAAGTACTAGTCACTGTCGAGGACTCTATTACCCTACTTCCATTGCAAGGTGCACCTATGACTCCTCAAAATTGATCTATAACAGTCTTCACTCATCACTCATCATCCGATATGAATAAGTTTTGATACGATATTGGTAGTGCTAGCTACAAGATTTTGCTATGTAATAAAAGATTTTGGATACAAAGAGTAGAGGAATATATATATGTAGAGTTTAGGAATATATGTATAACTATATGTGCAGGGGGGATCAGAGTAATAGTGTGTAAGCTTAAAAACACAAGTATTGCAATCTTATCTTATATATTTCCATATCTAAACATCCACCTATTGGTTATACACTCTATGAGTTCTCCTTCATTAATGCAACCAGTGCTTCCCTTGATCCATCTACATTTAGTCCCTTTTCATGAAGCATCTTCCTCAAAGTAGCAACTCTCATTGTATTATAATCATTTGTGCCACCAGCTTCATCACTTGTACCATTATCTTTCTTCTTACTACTGCGGGACATGGCTGTCAAGACATCTGTAACTGTCGAGCCTGAAACATCATCAAATGATACCTTCCCAATGATACTCTCTCCGTTCTCAACGATATAGTCCATCACGGCTTCCTTCAATGCCGCTAGGTTCTTTGAGTCAGCAAACAATAGGTTGTCGAGTACATTGTCAATAGAAAGTGTGGTTGTATTCACATAGCATGCTTCTGCCTCCAATTTTAAACTGATTGCAATCCCATACTTATCGCATACATTGATTATATCCTTTGCATTATTCTTCAATTCATCATTAGATAGTTTACCGCCATAGAGATAAAATAACACATGCTTGAATACATCTGGTTTCACATCCGTAATTGATACTGTGGTTATATCTCCTCCTTCTCCCGACGGCTTACAAATATCTGCTAGTAAAGATGTTGTGCATCCTTCAATGATAAAACGATGTCCATATAACTTGACTGTTGTTTTGGATCTCTTCCTACTACTACGTCCTCCGGTCTCATTCTCACTCTCAATCTCAAACACAACATCAGCGGATTCTTCGTGCATGAATTTGCTGAGAATGATTGTACTTAGTGGATTTGTTGGAATGAATTGATTAACTTTGGTTCTTGTTGTTGTTGTACTGCTACTAATTGGTAACCACATCCTTACCTCAATAACCAATGCCTTATTGATTAAAGAATCCTTCAGCTTAGATAACTTAGCCAAGTCTGGATAACTTCTGTGGATGTTTAGATAACTGGTGTCATAAATTGTATTCACCTTCTCTTTTCCAGACTCCCCCCTCACACTAAAACCATATTGTATTTTGATGGGTTCGCCTGATACTTGTTCAAGTCTTAGACCAACATAACCATGCTTAGAACCATCATTACCGCCAACTTCAGTTGGTGTCTCGCCACGAGGGTACCATTTCAAGCAAAACGTGTGCCCTAAGCATGAGAAGCTAGGAGATGTAATATACTCACCTCTTGTTGTTCTTGACGCAAGATTATCAAAATTATGAAATCGTACCTCGGCCATTGTCCATGACCCTCTACATTCATTAAATGCAGATGGCGGTGTACCAACATCTACTTTTATAATGCTGCTCATATCCAAATACGATATTGCAATTGATAAGAATACAGCTGGAGTTTCTTGTATCTAGAACTTTCACTTGAAAAGATCCCAATTCCCAACTAATACAATTATACCAATCAAGTGTGCCGCTAGTGGAGCACTCTGAGTCGGCATACAATCAATACAACATATTATTATCATGATCACCGCCAATCTACTAGCCATTGCCCTAACGGCATCTTCTATCCATGCCTTTACCTCCTCAAGTATCAATACTAATCGAGTATATAATGTTGACATACCACTTTGCGCGGTAGATCCAACTCAGGCATTAGAAGACTATATGTCCAAGGCACATTTGGAGAAATTAAATGCTGTGAAATCTGTTGAGGATAAGAAGAATGAAGAGATTGGGGTAAGTTGATATTATATGATAAATTATAATTCTTTGTTTTGCAATACCTCTTAACTAACTCATTTGCAATGGTACACATCATATGCACATTTTTTATTTTATAGGCACTGAAGGCTGAAATTCAACAACTAAAAACATCATCGTCTGCCCTAGCCACTACAAGTACTCCTCCAATACCACCGGCTGCACCTCTTGCAAATATAAACACCGCTGAACTAGAGAACAAATTAGCAAGTTATCAGGCATTCATGGCAGGAAAGTCCGCGTTAGTATTGTTTTATTGTGTGCACGAGTGTGTTCAATATGAAGACTCGGCCATTCGAATACTTCATTTCACTTGTACTAACATATGTTGCAATCATCTCTCTTCGTGTTTATAAACTTGTATAACGCGCATCTTCCAGATTATATTGTTAAATCTCAAAATGAAAAATTATTGGCAGTGAAGGAAGCTGAATTAAAGGCTGAGAAGAAGTTTCAAGACAGGTTGGAAAAGTTATTTGCCGCTGGTGGTATGGCCTTGTCTGCTGGTGAAAGTGCTGCAGTGGATGATACAACTGCTGCTGCGGTGGTAGTTGAGGAAAGTTTATTTGATAAACGTAATAAACAAATTATTGCAGCTGGAAGTGCATCACGTTGGGGTTCTGCAGAAATCAATAGAGCAATTGAACAATCCAAGAATGCACCAACATCGACAGCAGCAACAACATCTGTACAAGAAACAGTACCAGAAGTATCATTGTATGATTTACGCAATTCCCAAATTATTGCAGCTGGAGCCAAATCAAGATGGGGTTCCGCGGAGATCAACCGTGCAATTAAGAATGGAGCCACGGCAGCATCATCACAACCAGCAGCATCCGCAGCACCATCAGAGACAGCATTTACTTCACGAAATGCACAGGTAGTAGCATCGGGAAATGCAGGCCAATCTCGTTGGGGAGAGATGGAAGTCGAAAAAGCAAAATTAACATTGGAAGATAGGGTTAATCTAGGTGCAACGACACTGTCATCTGAAGTAGCAGCGACAGTATTTGATTCGAGAAATGCACAAGTCGTGGCGGCTGCCAATGCGGGTAAGTCACGGTGGGGTAATATGGAAGTAGAAAGAGCCGTGAAGAGTGGAGCTAAGGATGAACCATTATCATTGGAGGATCGCATCAATCTTGGTGCGCGTTTACTAAGTGCATAAGAAGTGTAAAGTCTATGCGGAGATGTAGTCGATATGTATTAATTGTTAAAGAAGACTCATATACTACAATCTTTTTTTAGGATCAACTGAGTACATGGAGTACATCTCAACCTAGCAAACTAGCTACGATACTTAAGAGACCAACACACCAGAATAACTTTTCTTTAAAACAGACAATACTGTACGTAACTTTAACTAATATGCACGAGTGTGTTCTCGCAAACAACACGAGATCTTATAGCTGATATCACTCAAAACTTGGGGATATCATAACACAACAATTGAATAGAGGAACCTATAAAGAGTTTTGAACACCCATCCATCAAATCTCCAAACCCTATTTAACACTTGTGGGCCTTGAGGAGTTACAACTTGAGGACAGTTACTAAGTACAAACTTAGAATAGGAATACAGCGGCAGCAATTGCTGCTCCTAATGGTGCCAATATTCTTGTTGTTCTTGAAGTAGCAGAGTTGGCATGTTGAGAAAACTTTAGCTCTGATTCAGCCTTGGAAGATGCGCGTTTTTACGATTTATGAAGATGAAAGAGAGGAGATAGTAACT
>Ga0214479_100707_pt1 | contig 17924 bp, 13 predicted proteins | sample M1_20Mar14CPVII9_5_FD_165054 | JGI IMG/M metagenome (GOLD analysis project Ga0214479, IMG submission 165054) | Marine eukaryotic communities from Monterey Bay, California, United States - M1_20Mar14CPVII9sort6BwellE14 | ecosystem: Environmental > Aquatic > Marine > Unclassified | place: USA...
GAGTGAATATGCATTAGTACGAACATCTACTTGTTCAAAAGATATGTGCAAGACTCCTGATCCATTGAAGTTATTGGGTACGGAAGTTGTAGTTGAGAAATGGGGCCGAATCACAACTAGTAGATTTAAATTCGAATATTGGTGCTGCAGATCTTGACTCTCTTCCACTTATTGCTGAGCTACCAAATTCTGGTACGTTGTGCATTCTTATATTGTCGGCTTCTTCAATATCTTCGTTTGATAATTCAGGATAAAATGGTAATCGAAATGGCAATGTAGCATCAGTATTGTCACTTCTTGCAATTCCGTCAGACTTGCTTGGCCACTTCTTACTAGCTTCGGTGGTACGAATTGTGTAGAAGAGGATATATGGTGGAGGCCAACCACCATTGCGATGATATCTTTCTCCCAACTTGATAGGCCTACCTGGACACAGGTCGTCGGAAAGATAGAAGTTCTTATCGCCTTCCTTTCTACCCATTGTAACAGAAACATAGTGCCCACTATCATTGGTAGGATTACCTTTCTCATCCACACCCGGTTTTCTGGAGATGTATCCGGTGAGAAAGCCGACGACTTTCTCATTGGGACTATCAGGCTCTTTGCAACCATCAACAAATTTCCCTATGCTGATCTGCATACTTGGGGGAGCAATCTTATCATCTTCAATGATATTATTGTTTGCGTCCATTGGATTTAATTGAATAATGATAACCTTCTCATATTCACCTGAAGAGAACGATAGTAGTGAAGAGAACGAAAGTAGTGAAGAGAATGAAAGTATCAGTATCAGTGAAGAGAACGAAAGTACAAAGGCACTTCAAACTTCAACTACCAATCCAAACACAGGATTGCCATTTACATATTCCCGGCCTGAATATGGATATCTGAATACTTCGCCAGGTAAGAAGCCTATTGGTGAATTGAGGAAAGCATTGAGAAAGGAGGACAATAAGGAAAAGGAAGCTCTAGAGGCATTGGCGATATTGAAAAGGGGCCCAGACAATGAGAAGAAGAGTGCAACACCACCATCAACACCACCTTACTCAGTTGAGAAGTTAGTTTTTTAAAGTCTAAATGTATTAATGTACAGTTAAATGTTAATGAGAGAGACTACTTACTGATAGTAAAATGTACTCCATATTTTGTTCCACCTGGAATAAATGGAGTACAAAAAAATATGGAGTACAATTTTGGAGTACAATTTTGGAGTACAATTCACTATATCCCGCCCAGCTCTAGCCGCCCACTCTCATAAAATATTTGGTATCCTTTGAGTGGGAAAAAAATCAATATAATGAGCATTTGAAACGATCGCATCATTATGTCATCTCTTGGAGGCACTATCGGCAACATAAATCAGTATGGAGTCTACCAAAGAGTAAATAATACCGCCGTTATTGCAGTGGAGATTAAAGACGATATGGAAGCTCCGAACGATCACAAGGATACCAACAAAGATAAAGATGAAAACAACTTCGATGTTTCAAATACTGTTGGAGAAACACTCAATGTAGAAGACAATAGTATCGTTTCTACTGATCAACATACTCAGAGTAGTGGTAAATCATCATCTTCTTGCTTCAATCGGCTATGCTGTTGTTTCAATGATTGTACAAAGCAAAAGTTTCTAGTCATTGCAATAAATGCATTTATTTTAATAATTGCATTACTCTGCTTGATACCCAGTGGTGTAATGAAGGAGGTTATGAGAGCTCGAATGGCGAATATTGCAACATTGGTGTGGATTATATATTGTATAATAATGATATCTATCAATATATCCTATTACTTTCATCGTCGTAAACATACGAGCAAATCACCTCAAGAAGTTGATGTGGATGAGGATATGAACAAATCTCAAGAAGATGTAGATGTGGAAAATCAAACGAGCAATAATTATCGAGTGGCATCAACATGTAACAAAATGGGATGTATTTGCTTCATGCGTGGTCCATACATTTCATCTACTAACACATCAAAGTGCTGTTTCAAAAAGGCTACATGCTACAGAGTTGTTATTGCACTTCTAATCATCGAGGGTATACTCCTGTTATCACCTGTATTCGCATCATTATCGACATACAACAGAATTGATGTGGAGTTAAATAATGCCTTTCCTGAAGTAATGACATATACTCCACCAAATCCAAAGAATAATGCATTTAGCTTTGGTAACTACTTACTTCCCGGAGGATTTAGTATGAATGGCGGATATACAAATCAAAATGATAATGTCAAAACGTTCAAGTATAAGGAAGGTTGTTCTCCTGAATGTGAACTTGATATTCATATACCAAAGGGCGATGTACCAGCGTCGGGGTATCCAATCATCTTTGAAGTACATGGTGGTGGTTGGGATAGTGGAGCTAAATCTGCTACAAAGATCCCAATATCATATTGGACAGAGCGAGGTTACGGTTTTGTTTCCATACAATATAGATTTCCAAGTCAAATGGAAGGAGGATCCTCTATTTGGGAACAACTAGATGATGTAGAAGATGCACTGAATTATGTGATAGAGAATGGGGAAGAACAGGGACTTGATACATCTCGAATACTAATGACAGGCGATTCAGCTGGTGGTCATCTTGCCTGTGTAGTCAGTTATAGAAGTGAATTACCATCTATCAAGGGAGTGATGAACTTTTATGGTGCAACTGAATGGAAGTATTATTTCGACACGGGCGGTAAGCTTTTGGGAATGTTACTAGACAAACTGTTACCCAACGGAGGCAGTGATGACGATTTTAAAGCTGCTTCCTGTTCGACATATGCCAAGCCATCATCACCTCCGCTGCTTACAATACACGGCACTTGGGACGCCATAGTTCCACTTCGTTTGTCTGAGTATCTTCATTCAGTGTTTGATGATTTGGGTGTACCAAATCTGTTGATTAAGATGCCAACGTCAGATCATGTGCTTGAGCTTGGTTATCACAGTTTGGGAGGTCAACCGTCTATCTATGCAATGGAACGTTTTGTTGCAGCTACCATTGGAGAAGTAAAGAAGACAGGGGAAGAGGAGGAAGTAGTTAGATAAAGTAGATCTGTATACTTTGTAACTCGCACTCTCATAAAACGGCCGTTCTATCGCTAAATATCCCAAAATCTTACACAACTTGACTTCAAAGAGGGCCGCTACTACCTAAGCGTTGCAATACAAATAGAAGAGTATTTACAAATCAATTGTTCAACAGTAGCAGCATCAGCTATACATAATTCATCAACACTATAATCTTTTGCAATCATGGTGTGGAAGAAGGTAGATGGACAATGGCAAAATGTAAACGATGACGGCTCTGCTGCCATATCAGAGGTACCTACCAAACCGTATGTGAAACCAATACTATCACTAAGTTCACCTGGTATGCATGTGCATTCACCATCTAGTCATTCCTCTGTGCAAAGGGGTGGTACATTTGATAGTTCGACATCACCAAAGGCGGTACCTACTCCTGTGAATAGTGCAAAGGAAGTCGAGAAGGAGGAAGAACAAGTTGTTGTTGATGACACACCCAATCCAGTTATTGAAGAACAACCTGCAGTTGTAGAAGATGATAAGAAGGAGGATGATGCAGTAGTAACAGAACCAGAGACTGAATCGGAGCCTCCTGTCGAGGATGATAAACAATTAGATGAGCAACCGGTTGTAGAAGAAACATCAGAACCTGAGAAAGTATTAGATCAGCCAGCAGCTCCGGAAGGAATAGTGAAAGAAGAGAGTAATGATGAAACACCTGTATCTGATGAACCTGATGTATTAACTGATCCGGCACCGGCTGCAGTTGATGACGAGGAGGAATCAGCACCCCCTGCTATTGAAACACAAGTTGAGGAGGAGACTGAAAAGGATACTCCAGCTCAAGAAGATGCGGCACCATCACCACAAGATACAGCTAATGTTGAGGAGACGACAACAGCCGAGGAAAAGGTTGCAACAGATGAACAGCCAAAGGACGTAGCAGTGGAACAGCCAAATGAGGAAGTAGTGGAAAAAAGTGAGGATAAACCACAAGCCGATGTTGCAACACCTACTAGTGAGGAAGTTGCAGATGAAACATCACCTAAACCAGACGAACCAGCTGTTGTTAAGCCTGAAACAACTACGACCGAAGAACCAAAGGATATTGAACAACCTGCCGTAGTAGAAGAAGAGCCACCTGCCGCTGAGCCTGTTTCAGATGAACAATCTCCCGAGGAGGCACCTAAATCAACAGAGGAGGCACCAAAGAATGGAGATACTACTACTTCGTCATCACCCGCAGCTGCTATTAAGAAAAAGATGAGTTCTAAGAATAAGAAGAAGGGTAAGGGGAAGAAGAAGGGTAAGAAATAAGTATGAAGTAGAAGTAATATGAAGTGATTTTAATTTGGGGAGAAGTAGTAAGATATAAAAGTGGGGAGAAGTACGAATAAGTTACGGGGGTATAAAAGTTGGTATAGAAGGTGACGATATGCGGGTATGTTTATGTCTTAATATCTATTTGTCAACATATGACAATTCAAGAGGGAGAGTAAGCTATGGAAAGCTTGTTCACTTTGGGGATAAGGGAATAAAAGAAGATATTGATAAAGACAAAGATGTGAAAAGATCTTGATCGTTTGAAGTTTAGCAAAAGTTAAGTTAAAATAATCTTCGAATATCCAGTACTGATTACTTTTGAAACATAAATATCAAGCATCATTAGCCACTAGATATGTACATCCACATTATTATTTTACTCCTCGTCATGGGTCGGTATCCTTTGGGGGATACCATAAAAATGATGAAAGGCGATCAAACCGGCATCGACACGCGATATTGACACTGAAAAATTGCAATTTTCAAATATTTGCAAATACAGATCGTTCACTGTTGTGCCCCTACTAGTAGTAGCAAACACACATCACAAATCTCTACACATCAACCATAATTCAATACAATCACTACTGTATCACATAATACAGCCGTCAATACTTAAATAGTCTATCATTTCTATATATCAAAACAATGGTTCATATCAACTTAATCGGATGGCTAGCCGTCACATCAACTGTATTCAGCAGTGTCGTCGTCGATGGAGCAGAGGAAGTGGTAAGTTTATATCTCATCATCGAATTTGTTTTCTACTGTACATGATCTCTCAATCGATAACTCTGATATCTCATTGATACTTTATCTCTCCTTTCTGCTCACTGCTTCTCGATACCTATCATCATCTCTATCTCCTATGCTTCTATCCGCCTACCTCCGCCATATACTATACAGCCACAAATCACCCGTGATATTAACAAAAATGATGCAGCCCGTAGACTCTACAATGGCGGTGTGCCTGAGAGTGGAGGCAGTAACACTGCATTACAGGAATCGGAAATTCCTGGTCAGTGTTTTCTTGACGTCCTATGGACCGAAGAACAGTGTAGGAATTGGGTACTAGGAAACACTAACATCCAATTAGGCAACGATTTTGCACGACCAAATCTTGCCGTCAAAGGTTGCTTCTTACAAAATAATCTTAATAGAGCATTTTGGGGCGAGTATAGTCTTAGTAATAATGATTATTTGGAGAGGGTTGGTTCGGATGTTGATAATGGTAGACAGACACGAATCTTTTGTAGCTTCAGCGATACGCCAATACCAACTAGGAATCCTACTGGTAAGTTTTTTTTTACTACTCCACACTCCTCTGTTAACATTTGTGTTTTTATGTGTCAATATTCACCTCACCAAATTGTATGCCATGCCATACCCTTCTTTTATTTAGCTTCGCCATCTGATGCGCCGACTACTCCCGAGCCTACAGATGAGCCAACTGTAACTCCAGCTCCGTTTACACCAAGTCCAACAGATAATCCACTAAGTCCTACTGAGGAACCTACTCTTTGGCCTACGGTGGGATCATCTGAACCACCGACTCTTTGGCCTACGGTCGGTGATGACTGTGATGATAAATGGGGAGGAGGAAAAGGTTGGGGCTGTAAACATGACGACGACGATGATGATTGGTCAGGTAGTTCGGTGAGTTTCTCTCTTTTGATTTGCTGTGTCCGTGGAGAGATTCGGTGTCTCTATCTCTAGCTTTTGACTCCTTGTATTCATCGTTTCTCACCGCCGTACCCTGCCATTCTTCTTCTAACCCTCTCATTCTAATCCTACTAATCCTATCGAACTACCAGTCTGGATCCTCCGGATGGAAGAATTCCGGTCGTTCTCATTCCTCCGGTGGAAAGTGGAAGCATTCTCGTTCTGGACATAGTAAGGCTCACAAGAGACGTAGCGAGTGGCGTCGTAGTGGTCGTAGAAGTTCATCCTGGTCTAGTGTCTCGAATGACGGTGGAAAGTCGAACTGGAAGCGCCCCTCAAGTAGCAATTCAGGTTGGAGAAGACCTAAATGGGGAAGTCTACGTCAAGCCGAGTTTGATATTGCCACCTGCCACGGTAGCAAATCTGAGGAGAAAACCTCCAAGGAATGTAAACTCGTATCAGTTGATGGTGCCTGTATTGAACGTTGTACTCTTACCATTAATCACAAGTGTAATGGTGAGACGATGAATCTTGAAACTATCACCACTGATGATAGAAAGTCGGATACCCCATGCTAAATTGAGGTATCTAGTGACGAAGTTTCAAGTTAGAGAATAGGATTTGAGAGAAATGAATATGATTGTAAATGTTTCTGTTTGTGTGTGTGTGTTCCATGCTGTGTTTCAAATTGGGATTTGGTATGATATTGTATTACTCAGAGGAGTTCAATTTGAATGCATAGGATACCAAGCAAGTGTTCTGTACCATATGATAGTAATTATCAGTTTATAAAGTAAAATGCAATAGTGAATGACTTGTATCTTACATTAGAACCTATTTTAGCTGGCCGGCATCCGATTGTACATCGTGTTATTGATATAAAAGTCAGTTGATATCTTGACAAAACCATACTCAACCCCAAAATTACTTTGATAATATGTTGCTTGTATTACTTGTAGGTTAGGTTAGATACACTAGATATGTCCATGAAGACGGATGTTTATACCCCAAGGGCTCTCTACAAAGCCGTATGTAACCCAAGCTTTCAATATCTTCACAATGTTGTTGAATAGACTAGTACCTGCACAAAGTCATTAGTAGTATTGTTCTTCATCAACATCATCATCACTGTCACTACTAACAACTTCATCATCACTACTATCCTGTTCATCTAACTTCACTGCCGCAAATATGAATGTTTCCTTATTCTCATTGTTATCGTATCCTCCATATTTCCCTTGGGTACTTGGCACAGTTGGGCATTCAATTGCAATTTGATCTCTATTCCTGATTGCTAATAGAGCTGCTTCTCCATCAGCCCATTTTGTACCTGTTCCAGCTGCCTCGAGTTGTAGCGAGCCAAGTTGTTTATTGATTGCTGTACCGTCCGCGCCATAGGCATTACAATTAGGCCGAGCTTCTTGTTCACCATGCCACTTGTAATTAGGATTGTGCTTCTTACCCTTCAGCAGTGGCTGCATTTCATTGAGTTTGCTAATACTACCAATGCATGTTGGTTTGTCGTTTCCAATTGGCGGCTTGTGGAGGAATAGTTTTGGTCTCCAGCTAACAATATCAGTACAACCCACAGCTCGGGCATATGCTTCATCATTTACCGGAAGAGCTTTACGCATTAACTCAATGGAGTCAAATGTCTGTGACTTAATCACTGCTTGTTCTCCAAATACATCTAAGGGCACATCATATGTTATATTAGTGTCTTCTCCACCAAACATAAGCCCCTTAAACACATGTGTTAGTGTTTGTTTCCTGAATTCACCCGCATAATTTGCACTAACTGCATTTGCCTTTATGTCTTCTAAAGTTGCACCACACACAATCATACACTCCTCTTCATTTGTAATATCCCCCTCGTCAGTCTTAGTGATGACTAATAGAAGAGCCGTTCGTGCATTCTTACCCTGTTTAGAATGATTTTGAATGTAGTGTTGAAGAAGGCTACCCTCCCTGGCTCCAAAGCCACCCGCTTCGGTACCAAATTCATTATTGAAGTAAGTATGATTATACCAATACTCCATCGACATTGTGAGCCCATTCCATTCAACTGGCACAAGCTTACCATTACTATCAAAGAACTTATCTTGTGTAGGGAATGTATGGCAACCAAATGTAATCCTCTTACGTCGCAATAACCTCTTCATTGATTCTGTACCCTTTTCCCTAACGATGTCTACTTGCTCATCATTGTCACCCCCCATTGAGTATGCTGCAGTAAGGATGAACTGACCACTACTTCTCAGTACATTAGCTTCATATGTAAATGATGTTAACTCCACGCTTAATCACTGTAATAGGTGCAATTAATGCTTCACAATTACCACGGACAGTTTGTCCTTGGACCAGAGAACATGAATGAGGCGACTGATATACACGTGCACCAGATGGGATGACATCATTATCACTAACAAAACCTTGAGCGATGCCGCCATAAACTATCACATCCATGATCTTATTAGACACAATAAGATCACGGTTGCATTCTGCCGTTTCATCCGCGGACTCTTTTAGCATTCTTACAAGATCGTCGTGATCTTCTTGTCCTTTTGATCCAGCCTTCTTATGAAATGAGTTGTAGCATGATTCCAACCACAATGAGGCCTGAACTACCATAACATGTGCAGTTTTACTAGGCACATTCCAAAACTCACGTAGTGCAATTACAAACATACGAAATTGCATACTCTGTGTCGGACCAGTTGACATAACATGAATGCCCCTTTCCTCTAGAAATGCATTGCCTGCACGTAATGGTCCAACCTGGTGCTGTGCACCCTCCTCCTTAGGAGGGAAACTGTTGTGCATAGCAAGGCATAATAAAACTTTTGCTGCCGTTAATGTTTGGGGACGAACGCAGCGTGTCTTATCTCCAAATTCAGCCTCTGCACGTTGTTCAAATTTACTCTCATTCACAAATGAATAGTCTTTTAATACATTGTTGCCTGTGAACTTGTAAAGTTCTCGAGGAAGCTCTTTACCATCAACTATATAATGTTTGAAGATATTATTATCAGGGTGTTCCATCTTAGACAGAAATCCATCAAGTGTTAGTTCATTATTTGTTTGTGCTGCTGGTAGTTTGGGTGCTTTATTAGAATCAATATCAATACGAAGTTCATTATTGATATTGGTAGACGAATGAGACGTTGCCACTCCATTGGTAGTTGCCGCCGAATTAGATAATAACTTAGTGGCATTAGCCAATAGCTCAGTGGCCTTAGCCAATTTTTCAGTGGCAGATGATAATAATGATGACGATGCTGATGCATTATTAGATTGTAATGTAGGAGCTGTTGTAGGAGGGGATTGTAATTCTGTGGTATTAGCACCACTGAATATTGATAATGATGATGACGGAACAGGAAATTGTAACGATGTAGCATTGCTTGAGTTGTTATTATTATATGAATTGTTGGGCCTGTTTGATTTATCCTTCCTACAAGGAGAATCAATAGTAGGATGTAACTTCTTCTTTGCTCTAGCAGGAGAACTGGGGTTTGGTTTCCGCTTGCCAACGGGAGATCCATTCTGTCGATTCTCTTCATCTTGAGCAACTCGACTTTGTTGTTGTTGTTGTTTTTGTTGTTGCTCTTTTCCCCTCCCACCCAATACATCATTATCCTTCACATGTTTGCTACTAGTCCTTGTATTACGTCTATTCGACGATGGCTTGGCCGCCGTCGATTGTATTGTTGCTCCTTCCATCGCTATCAACTTAGTAAATAGTTAGTTGTTGTGTTGCTCTGAAATTTGGCTCGTGAAACTGAAAGGGCGGCGAGGAGTGTCAAAGGGCATTTTGCCCAGCAACTTAAAGAGGAGGAGTGAGACCTTGTTTCTCTGTTGCTTTGCTTGCCTTACTGGCCATCAAGCCAAAAAGCAAGTAAATCAAATTGTTGTAAACTTAGAGAGAAGTATAATGAATAGTATGCACTCTATAAGATAAAAGGTACGAATCTACATATGTAAACTTAAAATCAATTGGATAAAAAAAGAAGTGCACTGCTTATGTTTAGCTGGCCGGCATCCGATTGTACATTGTATTATTGATATAAAACTCTGTAGATAACTTTACAAAACCATATTCAACCCCACCGGCTGCATTCTCGTAGTTGGCTTCCTTGCTGAATATAACAAATCCAGCATCATGTAGATTGAAGAAAAAGTCACGACCATTCGGCATAGGGCCGTTGTGTGTCTCAACGAGTATCTGTCTCATGTCAACTTTCAACCAATCTGAAAATGTATACCATTCGCTGTGAAATGAAGAGATGTGTTTAGGTGTGTATGAAATGAGAAATGAGTATAAGCAGAGGAAGTAGATTATGTATAAAGTACTCACCACCATTCACAATCTATCTTGAATATATCAATAGTTCGTCCAGTATGATTCAGTACCTCCATCGTTTGTTGTAATGTCTTAAATCTTGGATTTGTACTTGCCAATTCAGCAGTACCCAATCCCCAATGATGAAATTCAGCGTATGGTTTTAACGCAGTGGCAAAGTCACCATTTCGTTTGTTATAATTGACTGGATCAAATGTATGCACTTCACAATGTTCACCTATTTCTTCTTTTACTGCCTTTTCAAATTCTGCTTTACCATTGGATCCGACTGAATATATTAGACAATCTTTTTGTTTGGCTATTTGATGTGGATTGCATACCTGTATTTATACGATACGATAAGATATGAGATGTCGTGGTACATATTAGTTCATATCATATACACGGCATGTATATATTCATAATAAGTGAGTTATTGTGCGTGTATATAAAACGTTCACCTCTCTACTCACCCATTTTGGACCATCCATCATCGAATCACTAGGTAATCGTCTAGCCAAGGGACATATAAATTCCACTTGAAAGTTTTGTCCATACCATTTATTTGAATTTCTTAATTGTTGTATCTTCCCTTTATCATTCGGGCCGTTTGAGAACTCTTCCAACTTTGAGTAGTAATTTGGAAAGAGTTTAGCATGATGTATCTGGGCTAATTTCCAATGTTCATTTGTTATGTCCGTGAAGAAACCGTAGCTTTGTTGGTTTGCTAGTGTATACTGTTGTTGTTGTGAGTTGGCTTGCGGTTGTATTAGTGAATTGTGTGTTTGAGTTTGTGATATTGCCATTGTCCACATGTGTACTACCCAAAGTAGTATTGCAAAAGTTAGTATGGAAACTGAGTTTATTGCCATGGTATCTTATGTCTCCGCTTGATAGAGTATTTTCAACTTTAAATAGTAACGAAGTATTGATATAGCGACTTTACTTATATAGTAATAAAGTATTGATATACAGCGATTGGCAACTTTGAGAGGCGTGCCAATAGAAAGATCAGCCCCAACTTCTTAAGAAAAGAGTATTTTAGCAACTCTAAAATGCCGCCGCCGTCGCCGCCGATACCTTAAACAATGGATTATTTAGAAGAGAAACTGTACAATAGTTTATATTGATACCGATAGTGATGGTGGAGGCTATCCGTGAAGGAAGAGGTAGCACAATGACAGACAACGCTATGGCGAGAGGCGAGAGGTCGCACACTGCTCGCTCTGGCCCAAGTAAAATGCCGCTATAGACCAAGAACCCTTTCGAATTCCTATGAGCCCATTTTAGTGACCTGAATACCGGATTAGAGAGGTATCCTTTTTTCGAGGTACATTTTGGTATCCTCTCCTCTCCATTTTCCTCTACAACCATAGTAAGGGGTTGCGCCGACGTATCCCATTCGGCCAATACATAGCTCTCGGTTCCAATACTCGGCGAATAGATGCATCAATATCATTACTACCATCCTGTTGAGTCTCAAGTTCCGGACGAATCGGTGTATATAGCCAGATATGATAGAAGTTTATGCATTAAAATTACACTATTACTCTATTTAATGTAGTTGGTACTGTTTATTATTAGTTATAAATGCAGTGTATGATTTTATATATAATATTGATTTAGTTATTGTATTAGATCTATTTTATACTGTTTATCCCTCCCATTTACAGGATATGCATACAAACATATGATATGTCATCCCCCATATCCCCCTATTAAGAATAAATACACTCTCCATTGTATCCTTTTAGCAGTATTTACACCACCCCTTTAAATGTTTGTATATCTATCCATTTGATACGGTTAATTGTTGAATGTGGTGCCTTCTATTGCAATATATAGGCACTTACCACTTAAATCATATCATTCCCCCCAATAAATAACACCAATCTATCATAATACCTTCACAAACATATTAACTGTCCCCTCAAACATTATTAATCCGATAATATACCAATTTATGGTGTCTTTAATCTATTGCAATGGTTTGGGGGGTGTTTATTGTTGTGCCTATAAGGTGTAGGAATACCTCTCTATTTCTGTATTGTATATCAATTAATAATTTTGCAATAGCCTCCCCTATAGCCTCAGTTATTATATGTAGTATCCGGTTTGCATAAGACTAACAGCATCTAATTGTCCTATTCATCGACATATGCATTGCAATGTACCCCGTTTAATGGTATTAATATAGAGGAGGGATTCGTCGTACGATGATGTGTGCATTATTATTGTCGTCATAATAGCGACGAATTATGCGCCCCCTACGCGGTATCAGCGGTGGAATAAGCCGCCCATTATTGCAATGATATAATAGGGAGCCGATGATATGATATGGGTGCTCTTCGGCGGCGTTGGACGGCGTAGTAGAGGGCGATAGTAGGGTGCTATGTCATGGTGATTTAGTAGAAGAGGAACAGTTACTTAGTTTATTCCCCTAAAGGGGTAATTTAGGAATTCGAAAGGGTTCTTGGTCTATAGCGGCTTTTTACTTGGGCCAGAGCGAGCGGTGTGCCGAGAGGTCGCAGGAGGAGGAGCAAATGAGAAAAATTATTTGGCGATAGAACGGTCATTTTTATGAGAGTATTGCGAATTGCGAGCAAGAGGGGCTCAACGTAGTGCTTGATGTGAAGAAGGAAAGGCTTTATGTAGGCTGCTAGTAGCAGAGGAGGGTTGCAATACGGGGCCGGTAGGTCGTAGTTGACCGCAGAGATATCATATTGTTATAAACTCAACACAAAGCGAGATCATATCATAATTGCAATACATAATCTTTGCAATACATCATGGTTTGGCGTCAAATCGATGGGCGTTGGCAGAATGTCAAAGACTCTACTTCAACTCTACTATCATCACCAAATGAAGTAAATAAGCCAACAATACTAATACAATCACTAAGTTCACCGGGTATGCCACAATCATTACCAGTCCGTCCAACTATTAAAAAAGGTGGAGAGTTAGAAGAAGTTGGTGGTGGCGATGAACCTGTGGTTATTTCACCTACTGTTGGTATAAATTATAATAAGACTACTGATTTTGTTAGTAAGAAATTGTTAGGTGTTGTTATTAAAGATAAGGAGCCACAGGATGATGAGGAGTTGAGTGATATCCAACCTACAAATCTGTTCAGTAATGACGAAGCCGAGAAAGAAGATGATGCACCCGTCAAGGAAGAATATACGGATGTACTAACTATTCCATTGCAAAAGGATGAAAGTGATTTAGAAACATTGCGTGCCAAGATTGATGAGTATGTAACACAAAGAGAAACTGATGAGAATGCGGTCACTTCTCAAGGTAATGCTTCCGATGTTTTGGAAGAGGATAAACAATCATCTAATACTACCGAAGAAGCGGGGGGAGATGATTTAATGCCAACTAATGTTGTGGAAGAGGTTGAACAACTACTTCCAGCAGCTGCAGCTGATAATGACGATGAAGAGGAGATTGAGGAACAATTGCTAAGTGAAGATACTCCACCACATCCTCCAATTGACAAGGAGGAGGATGTGCCACAAGATAATACACTTACCAAGGGATTAGCAGCTTTAAGTAGTCATCAAGTAAGTGAGGTCAGTAGAGATGATGATCCAGATACTGAGGAAAAGAATGAGAATGAAGATCAGCCAAAAGGGAGGACAGATCTTACCAAGGGGTTAGCAGCTTTAAGTAACAATAATCAAGTAGTAGGTGAGGGTAGAGAAGATGATCTATCAACATTGCCCGAAGCGGAACCGACTGAACCAGATGTTTATGAACGAGAGTCGGAGATTGTTAGGGAAGAAGAAGGGTCATCTACGGATCAGCTAGAAGAGGATAAGCCGATAGTAGATGAGGAGCCGGCAGATCAAGTAGATATGACCGAAGAACAGGTAGAAGATACATCTCAAGCAACTGAGAACAAAAAGAGTAATGACAAATCAACTCCAAATAATCCCGCTACAACAATGAAACAACTAAAAGAAGATGTCGAGAAACTTCGAGATAGATATAATCAATCAATTACTGAATCTGGAGAAGAATCATATGAGTCAATCAATGCTGGCATATGCTTGGCAACTGCACTTCATAAAACACGACAGATTACACAATCGGAACGATTACTTGAACAATTGGCATTGATTAGTAGACGGACATATGGTTTTGATAATGATTTAACCCAAATTGTTGAATCAAATTTACAAAATGTCAAGATTCGATATGTCTGTGTAGAATCAGACAGAGGGAAGACATCATTCTATCAAGCTTTAAAATACAAAGAGGATGGTACGACATTGGTTGTACATGGACCACTCAACGGACCGCTTGCTCATCCCTTGACGAACATACTAGACTCGGATATAAAGTCATTTCATTCGAAGGATATTATACCCGGCCCAGGCACGCCAGTCATTTGTTACAAACCGGGACACAAAAAGGGACGCGTTGGTGAAGTTCGGGCAAGAGAAGAGACTGGTAAGCTCAAAGTTCAATTTGCTGATAAGAGTATACGAACACTAATGCAAGAGAATGTTAGAGTGCTATTTGAATTGCCTAATAAGGAATCGCCACCTGCTACCAAAGAATCAGTAGTTGAAAAGAAAAGGGAAGAGGAAGCTATCAGTACCAAGAAGAGTAGTAAGATGAAGTCGGCCTTATCATTCAAGAGATCGAATAGCAAGAACAAAAAGAAGGGAAAGAAATGAAGAGTTTGTTTAGGAGTATAGTTTGTTTCTATATGTAAACGTCAAGTAAGTGTCAGTGGAGTCTATCAAGTATGAGTAGGAGCAAACAAATGTTAAAATTACTTTCAGTATTAGATCTAATGGTCACAAACAAAACTTCAATACAGAACTGCATTACCGCTAAGCCCTACGGCATTCACCATCACTACAATTTCCAGAGCAACACTGTTCATTAGATGTACAACTTTCTCTACCACGCAAACAATCGCATTGTCCTAAGAGACATACATTTGAACAACAGTCTCCATCAGCCTCACAAACTCGATTATCCAATAAGCAGTCACATTCACCACACGACAATTGGCAGTGATGAGCAAATCTGTTACAACGATTGTTATCAACAACCCATTCGCAGTCTCGATCTCTACCTCTGCTATCTGTGAACAACGGCACCGCATCAATGCAGGATGCCGTAGGACTGGAAGTTACAAAGCTTGGACTTGAGGTAGGGTTTGCAGAGGTAGGATGGGCAGTGACCGGCTGGGTACTTGGAGACTTAGATGGTCCATGTGAGGGAGATACGCTTGGGAAGTCGGTTGTTGGCTCGGCAGTGATAGGCTGGGCACTTGGAGACTTAGACGGTTCATGTGAGGGTGTATTTGTTGGGCTCTTGGAAGGAGACCGAGATGGTTCATCCGTTGTTGGCTGAGACAGAAGAAAGCAACATATGTTGAGTGAGAAGGAGAAGGTTTCAATGTAATCACAAAGCTCATATAGAGCAAACTCACATGAAGTGTAGGATCAACTGTAGGTGACCGAGACGGTTCCGATGAGCTCGGAGAAGAAGTAGGAAGTTGAGGAGCAGCGGTGGGCGTGGCTGTTGGTGGAAAAGTATCACAAGTTTGTGTCAATGGTTGCAGACCAGACAATCCATTTGTAGTTGCTATGCTCCAAGCTTCACGAAATGCTTCAAAGAATGCTGTATTGTCATTTGAGAAGCCTTGGCTTCCATCTGGTCTAGTCCGAGGAGAAGAAAAGAGATTGACAGCATTAGCAGCTTCAATACGTGGATCCTGAGGAAGATAGGTACTGCAAGTGTGGTTTGCAAGGCCCGTAGTATCAAAGCCATCGACCCTAATCTCACATTGATTACCACCGTTATTGGTGGTCAGGTCATTTCTTGTACAACAAGGGAACACGGCATTATCAGGCGACCTTGTTGTATCAATATCAAATGCCAAGCACAAGTCTGTATTCAGCATGAAGCGTGGACTGCCATTGTTATTGCGGTTTCCCCACGTAAAGTCCTGAGGGACTCCGTTATCATCCAAGTTACGTGGTACCCATGCACGCCTGAATATCTCTTCATAGTATCGCTTGTCAAAGACGAGTGACTCGTCAACCGTGTTTACCCAGATACCATCATGACCACTAAAGTTGATGCTTCCTCGGCCAAGAGTATGAGCTCCTAGCAGTGCAACTGCATTAGTCCATGACATATCCATCCTAGTCAAGAAGACATCTTCCACGAAGTTACAACTGCTATCCTCAGGCAGCCGAGTAGCAGAGTCGCCACATGTTTCCGCTGTGGTTCTGCCAAAGGCAAAAGTATCCTTTAGGTCAAGTTCCTCTCCCGATGTAATGAAGATGACGGCGTTGGCCGATGCTACCCAGAAATCGGCTCTTGACATTGAACTGGCATACCCTGCATTGTAGATGGCGGTCAAATCACAGTCATCACACCAAATATCCGACAAGCCAGCATTAGCAGAATGGTCAAAGTCGATACAACCATCCATTCCCATCGGGTTTGTAGCGTCGGTGATATCATAGTCCATGAAATCATGAGCTGCCAAACGGACTATCCCTCCCAAGAAACTTTATAGATTAATAAGTGATAGAAAGGAAGATGTTAGAAATGATCGAAATTATGAACTTATCACATGCTTCATATCATGTGTGCATGTTCGTATCATATGTTCATATCATATGCTCATATCATATGCTCATAATAAGGTACACACAAACATCATATATATCTTACTGGGCACGGGAAACGTCATCAGGGAATGCATTACTAATGTCACGGATATCATCAACGATACTATCATACATCGTCTCTGATACACATGTCGACGTCGAAACGCCGCTTTGCAATGAACGCCGACGATTGCTAATGATTGCTTCTAGTTTATGCTTCGTATTAGGACTCTCAGATAGAGGAGTTAGACGTCGTCGACGAATGTTACCGGTGTGTTGTTGATGTATACCATCGTTGGGAGGTTGGTTGCCGTCTACTGCACCAAATGGACAAGGAGAGACGAACGATAGAGAAGACGAAAGGGTGAGCCACTGGAGAGGGAGTTTCATGAGCATATTGATCGAATGTTAATTGCAATAACAATTTTATGATTAGATTGATATTTATATGAACTGATGATGGCTGCCGCCTGATTGCTATCGTATTATCGGGGCGGCTTCAGGCTACTCCCATCATCGTGCGTGAATAATCTGATCATCACTTTTTGACAATGTCATACCGTGATGTTACAATGTACTGTCTCACTTATTTGCCCGGGGGCATCGAGTAGTGTCGAGTTACAGAGAGGAGGAAGAGGTTGTTTATTAGGCAGATACCGTTTGGAGTTTGCGAAGCTTTCTAATAGAACGCGCAATAAACTGCTAAAATTTACTAACAATGTTCTATTAGAACGTTCGCATACGATAGAACACGTGGGAATAAACGATAGAGTCAAAGGTAAAGACTAGTTGTTTTTACATTGCATACCTTTGTAGCTCAGTCTTCAAATTGAAACGGCTTTCTCATTCTTTCTTATGATCAAACCAAATCAATTGCAAAAGCCAACATGACGACCACTCTTCTTTGCTCCAATACTACGCAACTGTC
>Ga0214479_100710_pt1 | contig 17878 bp, 10 predicted proteins | sample M1_20Mar14CPVII9_5_FD_165054 | JGI IMG/M metagenome (GOLD analysis project Ga0214479, IMG submission 165054) | Marine eukaryotic communities from Monterey Bay, California, United States - M1_20Mar14CPVII9sort6BwellE14 | ecosystem: Environmental > Aquatic > Marine > Unclassified | place: USA...
CAATAATTTTGAAGGGCAGCCCTCCACGGGCAAAGGGCTCTTATAATAAAGACAAACAATATCTAATATCCCTACTCTTTTTCTAAGCTTCCGATTTTTCGGAAGCTTACATACAAAACTACGTGAAATTTCTACGTGGGCAGAGCTTCCGGCAGAGCTTCCGATTTTACTTAGTAAAATCCCCATACAAACCCAAAATGGCAGTTGTAACAAACCTATAGGGAAATTATTTCTCTCGCCTAAATTTTACCTACGATAGTGTTTTAGAAAGCTCTAATCAATACAAATCTAATTATATATTTATAATTATATTTGTCCGTTCACTTCACTTTCAATATTTGATGCCAATATCACATCGCTCCACACAACGTTTCAGCCTCCAATTAGAGCAGCCCTGTAGCGTACTCATAACCTGTATGTAGCTTCCACTACCTTCCGATAACGGGTTATGAGTACGCTAGTGCCGGACTGCTAAGCTTCCGAAATCGGAAGCTAAAAAAGAGTAGGGATATCTCGTGACTACCTTCTCTACCAAGCTTTAATTGTTGCAATATAATTGCAGCTTGCAAGCATTGCTTCCGTAGAAGTGTGTAATATGTAATTCTTGTGAGTTTGATGTACTTTTATTTCTTGAAAAAGTGCACGTGTCGGTGCATCATCTTTGTCTTGAGATAACACATCTTTGTCTAGAGTTACAAGGTATAATTTGCTGGATGGATGTTATAAAAAGAGTGCTGTTAATTTATATATAAATTTATTATTATCGGGTTAGTTCGTCGGGAAGGGGCCGTTTGGCGTATGTTTATTACTACGTATATACCACATAATTATTTGCTACCTATGTGGTGTCTTCTCATAAACCATCTTCTCTTTCTTGTGAACTCTCTAGTCAAACAACATTCAATAATAATATGGATTCTACTACCACAATCACAGCAGATGCCATCCTTACCAATGTATTACCGGATATTAAGAATTATTTAGATGTCGAATCAACGGTACAGTTATCACAAACATGTCGAAGTCTACATGGATTATTAACTGAAGACTCGGGTGGATTATATCCTAAAATTAAACAATCATACTTTACCTTTGGTGATCCCTCCTTGTGGAGAGATGACATTACGGGACGAAGAGTCGATCGTACATTAGTTGAGAATACAAAGATGAAAAGCTTAGCAATTGAGGCTGTAACCAAGGTACATTTCCCCAGTCTAAAACGAATAGAATTTCGATTATCCCCTGGTAAAACTTTCACGAATAGAGAAGGAGAATTACGAGATGCATTTGTTTACATGACAATGGGATTAGGCACTGCAACTGAATTGGAAGAATTTTATATCGATTGTGGTCATTTTATGAAGTTTGATACCTTCAATTCGAAGATGGTTTACGAGGTATTCGCAACGAGCCTTGCGAGTTGTAAGAAGCTCAAGAAGATCAAGATATTCAACCATTACCAACAGGGTGGACAATCACGTTACTCTATCGGATTCCTTCACTCTCTTATTGCCATGATGAAAGAACGGGTATTGACATTGGAAGAAGTTACCTTGTTAATTGGTAATCGTCCTATGAAGGCCCCAATCACCAAGGCATACGAGACTGCTGCCTATGATTTGTTCATGGCAATTCTAAAGTTGCAAAGACTACGAGACCTCAGCCTTCAATTCAACTTGGAATCATCTCCTCTTCTTAACATTTTCATCCAAGCATCGCAACATGTATTAAACACATTTGGTAAGCTCCCATCTGAGGCGATTAGGAAGTTTATGATCACGTGCGTCCTTTATAAGGCAAATGAAGGGCAAGCTAATCCCCTGCCCACGCCATTAAGTTTATCACCATGTATTGCACTACTCGGGGATAGTCCTAATCTGCACACCTTTGTCATTAGGGTACCTCCTACATGTTGGGATAACAGTTGTGAAGATGCTTTGAAGGATTTGTTAACAGACAAACCAAAGATGCGTCAACTCGGCTTATATTTCAACAGCTATAGGTCGGTTCACGGGCATTGTTTTGACTACATATTGAAGTATATCAAAGAACGGGAACAGTACACTGATAACCTCATCATTATATCGGGTATTGATTGCGATGGACTCAAGGATGATGCAGAAAAAGGTCTTAATTCCTATTTCAACAAGGAAGGAAAGAAATGCCTAACGCGTGATGACAAGGGAATATTTTTTCAAGCTTGGGGAAAGATGATTCCTCGATGCCCTGACAATAATGTTGGTCAGGAGATGATTATGAGTTAATAAAAGGAAGATGGAACCACAAAAATACTGCCTCCAGGGGTCATGCCTCGGATTTTGCATATCTCTTTTATCATTATTTACTAAGTACAGAGGGATTAACCCCCTTATCACTCCATACTCCTTTACTATAGCTCGTTTTTACTAGAGTCTATTTTCTCCTGAGCCTTGGTCTCTTTATCCAACAACTCATTATCAGCATCGGGTTGGAAATCAAAGTCCTTGGCAACGTGACCCTCCTTGTCCTTGAGTGAGGTGTCTGCACCGGCCTTCAAAAGTAATTCGACCAAGGTCGTATGATTATTGAGCGCACCTTGAATGAGAGGACCGGTACCTCCGTCATCAATGTCCTTCTTGTCCTCACCACCCTCGGGAGCGTCAATGGCACCCTTCTCCAACTTGGCATCACTTACAAATTGTGAGTATCTCTCCATCAATGTTTCAACCTGATTCTTACCATTATAAGCAAACATCAATGCCGTATGTCCATCGGTATTCTGAGAATTGACATCAATACCCTTAATTGTGATTAAGGATTGGATACATTCCAAATGTCCACGCGCCGCCGCGGCCATTAAACTGTTGGTACCCTCCTTATCCTTGGCATTCACATCAGCCTTACCAGTATCCAAGAGCATCTTGAGGATGGCAACATGTCCCTCACTTGATGCCGCAACGAGAGGCGTAACACCCTCATCACTTGCCTCGTCTACCCAATTCTCTTCCCCTTTCTTGGGCGAGGTGGCATGCTTGTTTAATAATGCCTCAGTAACGTTGGTAATACCCCGATGTGCCGCCTGTAACAATGTCGTTACCTTGTGATCATCCTTGTAATACAAGTCAGCACCATGTTCAATCAACAACAAGGCAAAGTCGGCATTCTCAACAATAATACTATCCATGAGTAGGTTATGTGCCTCACCCTCCTCATCAATGTAAGGTGTATTGGGATTAGCACCAGCCTTGACTAATGCAGAAGCGACCTCACCGTAGTTACCCTTGACAGCAAGCTGGAGTGCCGTACGATCTTCTTCATCTAAAACAGTAACGTCGGCACCTGCCTCAATTAACAAATTGACACATTCCAAATGTCCTTCCTCGGCCGCGACATGTACACCGGTGACACCATCGACATGTGGATCTTCATTCGGATCGACTGTACCGTCCTCAATCATCTTGGCCAACTTCTCAAGATACTCAGGTATGGCAGTGGCAATCATATTAACATCAGCACCTTCATCAATCATTAGTTTGGTAGTCTTGGGATGTCCTCCCGCTGCCGCAAACATAACAGCCGTACCACCGGAATGTGATGGTAAGTTAATATGCTTGACAAGTTCATCCTTCTTCATGATTTTCTTCAGATACTTGAGTAATTCAACTGTACCCTCATAATGACCCTTACTCGTCACGGCATGTAACGGAGTAACACCATCCATATCGATCAAATCAGGCTTGGCACCTTTACTTAATAGAAATTTCATTGCCTCACCTGCTCCGCCTGTTGATGCTTCTAATAATGCCGATCCACCATTGGAATGCATTTCATTCACATCAACCTTACCAACATCCAACAATAACTTCATCGCCTCTAAATGACCCGAAGCAGCAGCATACATTAGTGGCGTAACATGGGTCTCATGCATAGCATTCACATCAGCCTTGGCCTCCTTCAATAGATATTCAATCACTGGTCCATGTCCATGTGCACTTGCAATAATTAATGCTGTAAATCCCGTCTTTGACAATGAATCGACATACTTTCCTTTAGTTTCTTCATCGGCCTTGGCAGATTTGGAATTTAGTAATAATTTGAGTGTGGCAACTGTGCCATTCTCGGCAGCATTCATTAATGGTGTGATTCCCTCTGCATCGGTATATCGTGCATCAGCGCCAGCATCTAATAACAACTTGACGACTTCGGTATGTCCACCAATACTAGCAGTCATTAGCACTGAAATGTTATCACTCCGAGCATTATTCGGATCAGCATCCTTTTTCAATAATGATTTGATCACATCAACACGTCCTTCCCCAGCAGCTAGCCATAATGCCGTAACGCCACTATTCGTCGTTACATCCACCGTCGCTCCCTCCTTAACTAATAAATCAATTACTTTCGTATGTCCCTTAATACTTGCCTCCATTAGTGCCGTAATACCATCCTTATCTTTAGCATTGACATCCGCTCCCTCCTTTAATAATAATTTCACTACATCATAATGTCCACCGGCAGCGGCAGGGATTAATGGTGTTAATTCATCCCAATCACGTACATTGACATTTAATTCCTTATCTTCTTTTAGTAACTTTTGGATTAATTTCTTATTACCATCAGATGCCGCACCGATTAATCGTGCCCCGCTTGATGACATGGCCTTGATATCTTCTGCGGTTGCAAATTGTAATTGTAATGGTGTATATGGATGTTCTGTTGAATCACATGATGCCAATTGTACAGAATTTGTACCCTTTGGTCGGATTAAACATTGTTGTATACCCGATGAGCCTTCGGTTAGTACATACCCTGTTGAAGCGTCTCCATGTATATTCCATGATTTGGCACCACAATGTGTACACTTTGCCAACTTGATATCCACCACACCACTTGTAGCTGCTTTATCCTTTTTATCAATCTTATCACATGATTTTTTAGATAAGCAAATACCATCGGGATCAACATCAGTTTCATCTTGGGGACGTTTGTGTATTGAATATTGACCAGGAGAGCCAACAACGAAGAATAGAGTATCAATGGAACAACGACGAAAGTCTTCACCGGAGAGGCATAGTGAGTCGGTGGTGTCCTGGAGGAAGAATGGTGGTGGTCCTTGTGCTTTGGCTACTCCTCCTGTTGAGCTGTCGGCTGTGGTATCAGAGTCGGTAGCCTTTTTGGCGGAGACTGCTGCAATGAGACTGAGTAGATATGGTAGAGATGATGATATTCTCATTGTTGTTGATTATTGTTTTGTTGTTGGTGATGTTTAAGATTTGTTTGATGTGTGTTAAGATGTTTGTTCTTTACTTTTTCTGCAGTATAGTAGTATATGCGAGCAACAAAGTTATATGAGAGGTACAATATCAATCAGAGCATTGAACAAATATAAAGAGTATGGCGGTTGCAATCAAGCAATGAATAGTCCTGCATACTATCTGCTTGTAATAATATCTTTGAAATGTTACACATCACATGCACAGCTCGCTCAAGAGTCAGACTCTTTGCAAACATCAAAAGCCGCTACATTCTCCGAGTCGATGCCGATACCGTCATCTCCCCTGCATACCAATTCATACACTCACCTCTTTTATGATCCAAGGCTTATATCTATCAGCACCGAGCTGCCATCAACTTCCTCCTAGGTACTCTCCACTCACAACTCAATTGTGAGGCTGCAAATTTTGAGTGACTAAAATACGGCGATACACCCGTTTCGTCAAATGCCAGACAAGTGTACCGCTGACATATCATTTGCGAACTATTATTTCTTTGATGATACCACCTCATTTTTTTGCCATATGTTTTGGTACTACATTCTTCACAGTCTATCGCCATTTATAAAGCTCGATCAACAATCAACAACAACACATCCTCAATCACAGATCTTACACTACTTAAAGATCTGATGCACGATTATGATGTGGTGTTGTGAACCCAGATTGATTGTTGCAATGTCAATAAATCGTCTCATATTTTGCTTTTGCAATCAGTTCGATATCAATCTCTCAAACAAACACCGTCTACTTACTTCCACTTCTATCATCGATAGTCGATATATAAACAAACAACAATATGTGTCCATCAATCAACATGAAGAGAACTGCATCAGTCGAAGACCTTAATACTTCCTTTGGAGGAGAAGCATTCAATGATAACAATACGAACACTATCATCCCTACCTCTCTACCCGTTACTACTTCATCATCAAATGAACAGTATCCTATCAAGGAAGATACTACTGATCGTCGTACCAAGAACACTCTATTCTGCCTCGTCGGTGGTTTAAGTGTTGCTACAGTCGGTCTTCTCGTTTCTACTATTGTATTGATTGGTATGTACAATGATTCATCGTCTACTAATGTACAACCCGCACCGCCTTCTGCTACCAAAGATACCATCGTCATCGAATCATCATCATCTACCACTATCGACTTCTTCGAGAGTAAAGCAACATCCAACTTCTTCTCCAATCCATCTGATAATGTATGTTCTGGTGCCAAATTAGCATTAGAAAACAAACTATGTGCTGATTTAGATGTACCGTCGCCTCAAGCCGGTGCTAATGTCACCAAAGGATATGTTGGTAATATGGATATGGGAGATATTAAACCAAACACTAAACCTTTTTTTCAAAGTAACATGTGTGCCGTGAATGTACATTGGCATTTAGGTACTGAACATTACTCGTATGGACAGTTTGATGAGTTTGGCAGTGGCCCTAATGGGAATGCTCCCCGGCCTGAATGGGCTCAACGTGACCTTGCAACAACTGAAGAAGCAAAGGATATTCGAGGCGGATTCCGTTGCAACCACTATGATGAAACAGATACCAAGTTTACCAAGCCATATGAATGGAAGCACTGTGAGGGTATGGAAGTAGGTGAGACATATGAAGTACATTGGCCACATTCTGCCGCCGGGGCATGTGGTACTGTCAATCAATATCAAACTCCCTTCTATGATGGTGTCTTCTGCAACCTTCCATATGAGACATTTGAATTACTCGAAGCACAAGATATCTCCAATGCCGTTGGTGTACACAGCCAAGTCTTTACAATTGTGAATGATGAGGAGTTCTTTTATCCCGATATGATGAGGGGTATGATTGTTGATAAGGATATGGGCAAAGATATACACATCTACACTGGATCAACTACTGGTACCTCTCGTGATAATGAGATGTGTTCACAGTATGCTCCCGTTACATGGCAGGTAGATCGTCAATGTCATATGATTAGTGCATCAAGTTTTGACAAGCTATGTTATGATATGAAGATGCAACGTAGTGATATGAGTGATGATTTACATGCCCATGGAAGTCGTGAGTTGGTCCATGACGACCTTGCTGCTAATAATCAGTACTATCCCGAGGCTACTGGTGTTGGTAATCGCAAGAAGAGGAATCTTCGTGCTTAGATGATGTTTGAACAATAGGATAGGAGGGCTAGATGAAGATTATAAAGTAGATGTATCAATACAATATAGCAATATCTATCTTCTTAGGCTTAGAGCTTACAATAGAACAATTATGTTCAGAGCTCTACATGTACTTGCTTCCAATAGCAACCCATAGCATCTTTGTGCATGTGATACTTGCATTACTTCCTCATTCAGTGTGTAACATTGCATTCTCCCTCATAGGTAGTCTTTAAACTGCTTCATGATTAGTCGTTTCATCGGAAGACTTGCTGTCAATTCTTCCAAAACCACTGGCTAAAATCATTGCGGCAGATAGATCAGATTCAGAATGTGACACAACACGTCTTCGTTTGTTATCTTGAGTAGAATTCTGGCTCTGCAATTTACTCTGAGCAACAAGATACCTCTTCTTGGGGATCATACACAACTCTTTGTTGTGTCGGGACACATCTTGTTGAAGATTATGTGACGTTAGCTTTCCATTGCAAATAGTAGGTGGAGATGGAAGAGGTGGCATTTGTTCAGTAGGACTTGTTGTTGTATCAGCTGTATTATTATCGACACGACAAGGGCGTCCTTTAGCAGTATTATCTTTCTTATGTGACTGTTTGGAACGTTTAGATGTTGAACGACGGCGAGACTTGGCTTTCTTCTTGTGCGAGGTCGTCTCATTTCCAGTCTTCTCCTCCATGCCAACTAGTTCGGGATGTAACCGCTTCCAAACACGATCAAAGAAGATCTTTTGAGATCCAAATGGCGTGGTTTGCTGTTAATTAGAAGAAGAAGAGGGTGTGTAAGTATGACATATGAGTAAACAACACTACAGACTACTATCAACAATGATCACACTCACCTTTTCATTCTTGTGTTGCTTGTAAAGTAATGTTACAGTCTCGGCCATATCTCTTGGAGCTTTGGTACACTTGATGAGATGATTTCGAAGTACATGGATACTCTTTGATACATCACTAAACGTCTTGAGAGTTAGTGGGAAGAATCTACCACTCCCGTTACCACCCACACAATGCTTACATGCCATGCCGGCAAAACCAACCGTGTGACATTTACGCTTACCAAGTCGATCGGCTTCGGTAAATACACAGGTAGTCATTTGCTCCATAACGAAGTAAGAGTACTCGGTGGCAAATATCTTATCACTTGGCTCTACCAAACGAACGAGAGGTGGTGCTTGTTGTACAGCTGCTACTGTTGACGCATCTTGAGCAATACCAGCTTGAGGAGGAAGTGAAGGAGCACTCGCCTCGTCAATATGATGTGATTGCTTAAAGAAGACACCTTTTGAGGTATCTACTAGGCCCAACTTCCTTGCCGCTGATACCCAATACTCCTTTGTGGAAGCACTCCTTGCCGTGAGACCCTTGAGCCTTTGATATTGACAGAACGTCTCTTTAGAAACTGATGGACAAACAGGAAAGTGACGTTGTTGGATGATCATAGTTGCATTGTAGATACCACTGATGGATGTTGGGAAGTAAGTAGAGCCTTTCAGTTTGTATTCCGAGTTCTTGCAGTGGAGACAGCCAATACCAATCTGACCCAATGTTAACGCCTTCTTCCTTCCCTTTCTTGGTGCTGTGTGTTGTAAACAGGAGATAGATGTGTTGTGTTAGAACTCATATGATATGCACAGTAAACATGTTTCAACTACTACTTACTATCGACATCATCATCTGTTGCGCCAAAGATGAAGACACAGTGCTTCCTAACAAAGCAGTGTAGATCAGTCAAGTGTTGTTGGTCTTCGGGTAACCACAGTAGATTTGGATGTCCATCCTCATCTCTTGATCCAATCGAGTTGTTGGTGACTGCTGGTTCATCGTCGTGACTTGCGTCAAGAGAAGGAGGCGGTAGAGCTGGAGGCAAGGATGGAGGCAGAGAAGGCAGAGCTTTATCACCGCTGATACCACTATCTGGCGGATGAAAGGCATGCTCAGTTGTTTGATACGGATAAGAAGAGGGTGCTTGATGGTGGTTCATGTTTGGATATAAGGCGTTGCGGGTATGACTTGGTTCATGTGAAGAAGAAGCTGTATTGTTTCTCATCCTGCCTTGGTGATAGTAGCCATACTCATTTAGAGGAGGAGGTGGTGGAGCATATGATACTTGAGAGTTGTTCAAGTAGCCGCCAAAACCAATCATGGAACCGCCTTCATTGTTGTATTCGGAGTGAGGTCTAGGTTGATTAACGACGTGCCCGTGTACCATCGGGTGGTGCTCCTCGTGATATTGTAACCGTGGAGCAGCATCTCCATTATGTGTAGGAGGATGATGCATAGCATGAGAATACATTGGAGGGTTATCTGATGGCATAGACATGTTTGCTGTTTCAGTAAACTGAAGTTGATAATTCAATTGATGAAAGTTGATGTGATATTATTAACGTCTCTTCTTGGACTGTTTCTTTTCAATCAGTTGTAGAAGTAATGGGTGTTATTGCTTGACGGTCAGTCACTACTATCCAATGAGAATATTGACTGGGTTGCAATTGTTATGATGCTTCTTCTTCCCCTTGATAGCAACTGGCGAATTATGGGGACGTTTACCCAGAATGTATTAACGGGGCCACTCATGCTTGTTCAGTCGCTCATCTACTCAAAAAAGTTGGACTGATATTTCGTTCAATTCAAGACAAGCTTCACACATGACATTGTTGATTGAGGCTTCACAAGATTACTTGGTATCCATTTAGTAGTCATTGATACACATGTAAACCAACCGTAATATCATCGACTTGTAGATATATACCTGATGTATCCATGATTGATCGAGAGTTGTCTTGTACACTCATGATTCACTGTATCTGTTTCCCCAACACCCTACCTCTAACTTACTTCCTACATCAATTAAACCAGTTAACAAACTCTCAAGATCACTCCATGATTGCCCTTCTCATATGAGCTTTCGACAACCTCTAGCCCATCCACTAATCCACAGAGATACTCTAATTCGCCCTTGCGATACATGTGACAGTATCTTTGAAATACAACTAAATTCTTCTTACTGTCGAATTCGGCATTGTCATACTTCTCCGCCATTAACTGTGCCACTCCTTTCCCCTTAGAGCTCACTTCTTGAGCCTTGTCTTCCGTCTTCTCGGTTGCTGTCAAAGACGAATCTGCTGCTGATGTTTGTAGATACTTCGGTTGAGCATTAAAGGGGACCCAAAGATCTGTACCATGAAACTTCCTTTTACTGTCAACTTCTTGTTCTAACGCCCAAGCTTGGACATTGATTAATCCACCCTTCTTGACAATCCGTTTCAGCTCAGAAAGGCATCGGATTCGTCGTCCTTCGGTACTTAGATGATGCATAACTGCTATACATATTGCAGCATCACAGCTATCACTTCGTAGTGGTAAATGTATACAATCAGCTACGGCTACGGCCGGGTGGGTACTCAATGATTGCTTCTTTTCTTTCGATAGACGTTGATATTGTGGCCCGTCCATATTCTTCTTGCGGTCGTCTCCGTCGTCATCCACAGCGGATGTTGCCGCGGTCTTCAAGAGTGGCTCACTGAAATATATTACATGAACATATGAAATCGAAATCAGTTTGATACACGTTCTATTTCTTTAAATGACTGAAACAGTACACAAACTTACCTTATATCAGTACCAATAACATAGGATCCGTACTCCCATATTGCCGAGAAGTATTTACCATCTCCACAGCCAACATCGGCTACCATTGATCCTCTTGGGATTTGTTCTAAAAAGTGTGTTGCCCCTGGCCACAGCACTCCACGTTTACCACGAGTATGATGCCATTGGGTAGCTATTGCATCATAAACATCATGCACGTGCTTTGATTCAGTCGAGGGTGTGATTAGATCGGATCTTGCCAAGCTTTGACCATTGCTCGAAGAAGTAACAGATCCATTCGTTGTAGTAGAAGAAGCAGCAGCCTTGGCATCTGAAAGCTGTCCCCATCTTAACGGGAAAGTATTACTCTCATATATTGGTAGAGGTTTGGCTTGTTGTCCAACTTGTGGTGCCGTCAAGGCTGTTCTCAAAGTTAAACTAACACGTAACTTACGTGGCAGTACAACTCCATCAACTGTATCAGTCTTTCGACTTACAATCATATGTTCCCATTTGTATCGAGCATCCTTGGATAGGAGGAGTAATGATCGTGGTGGTAGGTATACAAGCTTCTTCTTCTTCGGTTCAGCGTCATCACTGTCAACTTGACGGAACTCCATAACGATGCCGCCATTCAATGTAAGAGCTAATAATCCATCGTCAAATGCACTTTCAGTATCGACATGTGATCCGATACCCTGACCTGGTGTGTACTCATTAAGGGTTAGCTGATTGATATGAGGATAGGTTTCTGTAGTGGCAGTAGTGCAGTCGTCGTTGGATTGTGATGATGATGATGATACAGAAGTTGATGATAGAGCTGCTTTTTTGTTAGCCGTCAATCTTTTCTCATCTTGATCCAATCCATCGATCATCGAGGTCAGTGCTGCTACCTGATCTTTCATATCCAATCCTTCAAGACGGCTCACTGCAGCGTTGAAGGTAGATAGAATCTCAGTTGTCCGAGCATCTTCATTCTCTTCGACTTCTTCCTTTTCAGATGTCTTCTTGTCTCCTTCATTCTTCTTCTCGCCATTCTCTTCTGTAATTGAACCAAAATCAAATCGACGTATCCGTTCAATAACACCAGCCAATAACTCCCAACCATTTACATTCTTAACAGATTTGGATATATACTGCTCGACCTCTTCATTCGTCATATTTGATACAACCTCACGCGAAGTTTTCATTGATGGCAATGGTGGGCATGCTGATCGTTTCTTCTTCTTCTCTTCACCTTCTTCTTCTTCATTAGCATCACGACGTAAGACATCTGAACTTTCATAATCAAAGACATATCCATAATGCTGTACTCTTCTCTTAATATATCCTAATTGATTACTAGTAATCTGTGGAGGCGACCACGGTGCATGTGGTCCAGTCAATACAGCCAATAATATATTCTCTTCATTAGTTGTAACAAAGTTGGGTATAAGTTTTAATCCTGGTATGTGTATGTGTGATGTTTGGGATGTACATTCTGGTCCTTCACCGTTGTCACCTTGTACACGACCATCTTTTGTTGATGATGATGATGATGATTGGTTATCATTACTCTTGAGACGAAACTTTGGTCGATTGGGTAGTAATACGTCGACATAATCGATGAACAACTTTCCTGTCGTAATCTTGACTGTAACCTTCTTCTCATCACCAATACTACCATCACTACTTTTGATACCGCCATCAGTCAAATACCTCCTAACAAACGAAACAGGCAAAACTAATTCCAAAACCACACGTTGTCCCTGCCATTTAGATAATAACATACTAGCATCATAATTGGAACGTAATCCAATATGTAATGAATCATATAATACTTTAATGCCATTGGTTGTATCTGTTTTTAAGAATAGTTCCACTCCGTCATGATATTGTTGATTCTCTTCCTGTCGTTGTTCTCCTTGCTTCGTGCTAGCGGTTGTTGTATTATTAGCATTAGTTGTAGTAGGAGGAGTTGTAGCTGATACAATATCATCACGAACCAAGGCAGAACGTAATGCATCCTGAAATGCATGACTTATATCATCTTCAATCATACCCTGTATTGACCGTCCTGAGGTTGTATTCTTACCCTTTCCTCCTCCATTATTACCATTACTAGTAGTTGACAAACTCTTCTTCTTCTTGCCATGAAGTATTGACAGTAAATGTTGTTTCATTTCTTTTACCTTCTCTTCATTTAGCTGTCCATTGTCATTTACTACTTCCACACTCAACCCCCCACTTCCACTTCCACAGACATTATCAACATTCAATAAATTCATTATATTTACAAATCTTGTATTACCCCTTCTACTTTCTAATTCATCTTCTGTTAATGTTTGTATTTTCGTAGACTTTATTTGTTTAGCTGTTGATAATGGGATTAATGCTGTGGAGGGTGATACTAGTTGTAACTTTCGAAATTTTGGTGGTGCCGCTTTTGCCCAGCGTTTAGTTTCTAATGGATTCTCAACTGCACTTGGTGAAGGGCTACCTGATGTAGTGGATGAAGAGGTAGAAGTGGTTGTTGTAATTTGTGTAACCATTAAGACCTTACCACCATACCGTCCATCACAACCATGTGTACATAATCCATCATTATGTACTGTCACTTCAATCATCTCATCTCTCCCTTCACCTTCTCCTTCTTCTTCAGCGCCATTGAGTGATGATGACATGGCGATAGTACTACACATCAAATCTCTAGGAGTATAATTACCAGATCGTAATCTAGACGTAACAATCCTAGCAATATTAGCTGATTCAACAGTTAATCGGACTTTAGTAACTTCTACTTGTCCAACTTTAGTACCACCTGTTATTGGTATTATAGATGATATTGGTGTAACTTTTATAAGTGTTGTGGGGGGTATATACCATAATTTAAAGAGTGTTGTTAGGGATGAAGTTAGTGTTGTTTGTATGTATTGTAGTGATGTACATTTGCAATCATCTACCAATGTAGAGTTGTTGTTGTTGGTATCCTTTGATTCTTTGCGCTTTGGTAAGAATGATCCTTGTATATGAATATATCCATATTGTGATGTAGTAGTATTATCATCTTGTTGTTTTGGTAATGGCTCGTGAGGTAACACTGTGATGAATTGAGTAGGAGAGGTAGTATTGTTGTTCGACATCTTTGCAAAATAAGAGAAAGGATACCCGATTGCGGCGTTGCCTCCGTAATAATATGCAACTTTTATAAAACAATAGTATACCAGTAGATCAGTAATAAACGACGCTCTAGAGAAGAGTACTGTTGTGCTGCTTCTTATACTCACACAACTTTATGCCAATGATATAATGTATGCAATCGATGATATTATTTTGTGGTTAGTGTTTTTTATGAGAGTGTAGGTCTTGATCTTGAAAGACATTGGCCATTGGCCACTTCGTGCAGAAGAAGTGCCGATGATTAAACCTCTCCTATTGCAGCCTATATAACTATCTAGTATCATGATACCCTCGATAAAGAAATCGGTCGTTTCGGCGGCGGCGGTGATTGCAACATCGCTCGTCCTAAATATAAACACCATACACTCTTTTCAACTTTCAAAAACACCCATCAACAAGTGCACCAACCCATCAATATCAACTTCCAGTAGTTTATACACTACCCCTGTACGACGAGCCGTCACTACCAATACTGTGTTGCATTTCAAAAAACCACGAACAGCAAACATAGTCGAAATGTCAAAATTATTACAACATCAAAGTCAAAGTACAATAGGACAACATGGTAAGAAAGAATTAGAACGAAATTATAAAAAGAAGGAACATGATTGGTTAAAGTTAGATTTAGAACGAGAATTGAGTAATGCTACACCAGACGGTACAATTACAAGAAGAGAGGTACTACCGGTTAAGATTATATTTAGTGATATTGACGGTTCGTTAGTTCATTATGATAAAACATATGAGAGCCAACAACAACAACAGCAGCAGAATGGCGATGAGAACGAACTAATATTTCTACCACCATCAGCAACAGGAATACGTGGTGTCATCTCATCACAAACATTATCAACATGTCAAAAGTTACGTATGGAAAAGAATGTTAAATTAGTATTAATAACTGGTGCACGTACATCTACATTATTAAATCGATTACCATATTTGCCGAGGGCGGATGTATATGTTAGTGAAGGTGGTGGTCGAATATTCTATCCTACCAATGTTGATAGTTGTTGTATTACTAATGGAGAAGAAGAGGAGAAGTTTGTCTATACACCTGTTCATTATAAAGGTGCTCAAGATTTGGAATCATTTGGTTTAGTCGAAGATATGGAATGGAGAGAACATATGATTAGTGAAGGAGTAGGAAGTGATGACGCATATGCAGGGAATGAAATCTTATCCAAACGATGTGATGGCAATACTTCTGATGAAGAGGAATGTATAATTGATTATGATACCACTGCAGGCTTTCCAATCGATACAATACCAATTGAACAACGTACTGGTATCTTATGGGAATATGCTAATCATCTTATTGAAAACGAAGGGTTTGTACTTGATACAAAGAGTTATTCAACAATGTTCCGTGTAAGTCGGAAGCATCAAGTCAATGAAAAGACGTTTGATGACTTGTTGGATGGTACGATCTCTTATCCAAAGGAGATTGGTATGAGTACGAATCTTGGTTGTATTGACTTCTTCCCTGTCGTATCTGGAAAGCAGAATTGGTATGTTAAAAGTTCTTTGTGTTACCTTGAACTTGTGTTGTATCTTTTGCTCACTTCTTTACCTCCATTCTTCACTATTTAGCTGTCAATATATCGCGAACAACTTCGGCCACAGTCTATTAAAAGAATCAGTATGTGTATGTGATGATGATAATGATATTGAAATGGCCAAGGCATGTAGTCATTCGTATATACCTTCTTTGACATCAAAGACAATGGTCGATACATTGATGAGGTTTGGTAGTAACTTTACTCAGACGTTTGGTGAGGATGTTAGCTCCACTGCTGCTACTGAAGTTGCATTGAATAAGATTTATGAAAGTTCTTAAAGATATGTGTTTGGTAGATACCATGTAGATAATGTATATAGTATGCAAAGCAAACTCTTAATATTACAACTTTTCTATTTCAAACAATACAACTATGATACACCTGCACAAATTATCTCAATACCTTCCATCGTATAAAAACGCATCTCCATTCTTCCAAGCAAAATCTTCTGCATCAAAATAATCTCCGGAAGCGCGTGCATATTCCCTTTCCTCTGCAGCTTCTTCCCGTTGCCTTTCACTGATTGTACGTACATATCGGGAGCGAATCTGTCTCTCGGCGGTCATCCCCCCTGTATTATTAAACCAGTTTATGTACTGAGTTAATGTACGTCTTGGTGTTTGCCCTTCCTGTTTGAGCTTATGCATATACCTCTCATGATATGTTGGATCTTCTCTAGCAACTTCAGCAAAAGTTCTTCTATTGTAAGTTCCAAAATCGAATGTTCGATTCCTCCCTTGTTCTTCTAATCTTGATCTTCTTCTTTCGGCCGCTTCTTTCTTTGTTGGCCTTGGCTTCTTCTTCTTTGCAGGTGGCTTTTTAGTTTCTGAACTTTTCTTCTCCTCTGACTTAATTCTAACTGGAGCGGATGCTACCTCCTCGGGTGGCCGTTTACGGGCAGAAGGAGGCTGAACTTGATCTTTATCCTCCGACTTAACTTTAATTGTATCGTCTACTCTTTGCTTCTTGGTAGCGGATGTTACCAACGATGCATCAGCAGGTGGTCGTTTTTGACCAGGAGGAGGTTGTACATTATCTTCTTTGAATAGTTTCCTTTTTCGTATTTCTAGTGCTTGCTGTCTCTTCATTTCTATCAGTTTACGTTGATCTGAAGTTAACTTCACACTGGCTGGTGTTACCAATGTAGTAGTCGATGATGATACACCATTCTCAAGTCGTGTGATCTTTTCTGCTTCTCTTTTTCTTCTTATTTCTAAAGCCCTCTTCTTATTTAATTCCATTCGTTTACGTTGTTCCTCTGTTATCGCCATTTTGTTTATTGTCCTATTTATATGTTATATATATATTCTTCTTCTTGATCATGACTTGTAATCTTAATCTTTTACAGGGCGGATGTAGATACAAGGTGATTGATTGCAGTCATAGAAGGATACCCAAAATAAAAGGTATGGTATCTTTATTAATATGCCCTCAATGTAACTAAAAAGATATCGTATTATTGCAATCGAATGATGCTCTAGGATATATATTCTTATGCCCGTAAATTGTGTTATATAGTCTATCAAAATATACGTAGTACAATAGTGATGTGATGATGGGTTAAAAAATCCGGGAATTGAGAATTGCAAGACCAAAAAGATACCAACATAGATTTTATTTCATTAATACCCAACCAACCATACTTGTCTTATCATTAAACTCTATTACAAGTAACTTATTTTTAAAATAAATAAGTTCTAAACCACATATTAGTCTACACAATTCATTAGCTCCTCCCGTTAAACCAACCTACAGCGTATCACTTTATTCAATTTCAATAACCTCACCCCGTGCCTCGGCCTCTTGTACTCTTTTCCTGATAACCTCTTCAGTCGACAATGTTGGACCAGCTTCAATATCATCGTATGTTTCAATTTCCGCGGTAGTTAATGTCGTTCCAACAGAAGAAGAATGTGTACTTCTAGTTGTAGCCGCAGCTGCTACACTTCCCCTCCTATCAAACCATGAGATATACCCAGTTAGCAAAGCACTGGGCGACAGGTTCTTTTTCTGAAGAACATAACTATAAGCAATGTGATACCTTGGATCTGTTCGAGCAATTTGCTCAAAAGTCTTCCCCTTGTGCTTTCCAATGGTAAACACGACTTGACCTTCGACTCTTTGGCCTTCAGCAGAGTCTGCCCAATCCACAAG
>Ga0214479_100712_pt1 | contig 17784 bp, 8 predicted proteins | sample M1_20Mar14CPVII9_5_FD_165054 | JGI IMG/M metagenome (GOLD analysis project Ga0214479, IMG submission 165054) | Marine eukaryotic communities from Monterey Bay, California, United States - M1_20Mar14CPVII9sort6BwellE14 | ecosystem: Environmental > Aquatic > Marine > Unclassified | place: USA...
ATGTTACTTATCGGAGTGGTGTGGTATCCGATCAAGCTGAGCTATTGCCACTTAGCCACTACCTTCTTGGTTCTGATTTGGTACGAGTATTCATGACCATGTATGATACAGAAGCAAATGAAGACGAAGATCTATTGCAACAAGATGATCTTCTTCGGTCTTTCTTTGGTACAGCCGAGCGAGGACGTTTACTTCTCCAAGACAAATACATACATGAGAGTCCTACTGCAAGCTCAGATGCTATGGAAGTCGATCGACCCGTGAGGTATGCTTATCAAGACCAAGTACTAATCGACGACCTGAACTCGATGCGGTGCCCCAACCCCAACACTACTCATCAGATTGACGTAGTTCAAACAGCAGTACCAAACGTATATGTTTCTTGGTCGACTCGACTCCACAAGTTTGGAAGAACAGTTAATGAGTTGCCTTCTAACTTAACCCGATTCAAAGATCACTTTGAGTTCTACGCTGAAGATCATGATCTTATGACCAAATGGGGAATCCAAGGCTTCTTGTATCGAAGAGTATATGATGAAATCAACCCAACAAAGAGGAGCAACCAAGAGCTCGCTCCCTATTCTTACAGCGAGGCACACAAGGTTGATCCCAAAGTCCGCCAAGCGAAACGTTATGCTTGGGATGCTATGATAACAATTACCCAAGAGGAGAGTACGCCTAACAAGGTTGGCACTTTCATTGCAAAAGCATTAACCGATTTTACCAACAAGAAGTTCAACTTGCAATCAAAGAAGCGTCAGTTTCAATATGTATTTCGTAAGAATGTAACGGATGATAAGCCATCTCCTTTATCCAAGTATCTTACCGATGATGGCGTGGTTGGAGTGTTGGGGAGTATGTATGGTTCAAATGACAAGAAGGAGATCATGCAAAATGATCAACTGCTAGCTGCCTTCTTTGGTGATGCCGATCGGGGCCGCCGAATGTTGAAGAGTCTAGCATCGTATCCCGATCCTCTGAGTGAAAGTATCCTTGAATCTACTTCCACGAATGGCGAGGAACAAACGACATCTGACTCCACAGCACCACAATCCAATACAGACCATGATGATAATGCAAAGATGATGATTGACAACCTTCAAGTTTCACACCCCCAAAGTGTTATACCGAAAAAAGGTATCTATGTTACAGATGATGAATCTAGTATAGGCGAGGAATCCGGCAGTGATGATGATACCTTCGGAGATGATACTGATTTAGTATTAGAGCAGTTGGATGAGTTGGGCTTTGATTTGAATGAAGTATGTGACGATGAAGTGAATTATGTATAGTTATAGGTGATAAATGTGGTGTATCGTGAAGAACGTGATAAATAGATATTTCAGACTTAATACTAATGATTAGTCTATAACTAAACACCATTAAATACAAAACCACCGCATTCATATAGTTTCATCACACGCGTAGCTATATTGTTGTGGATGTACAACCTGACCAATGAACACCAACAAGAGCTCACAAAAGTGCTAATCGACATGGACTAGACTATGGACTACAACTCAACTCTAATTCGGTATTGTATACTGTACCTTGTCTGTCACGAAAGAAGCATGCTAGAGATTGAGATAGTTGAGTATTGCATTAAAACTATCGATACACCTATCTAGATCTGTACTGAATGCCCATTACTTTAATTTTTGTACATATACTACTTCTTCTTCCTGAAGTACTCCTTTGCAACTGCTCTATATATTGCTTTATCAGTGTAGCTAAGTTTTTGATATCTTTCCACGGCTTCTTGTTGAACTCCGGATTGTGTCTTTGTCTGTTTTTTCATATACATGGGTTCTAGTCTACTACTCTCTTGACGATTGTTATACTCATGAAACCAATACTTTAAGAAATCATTTAAAGTATTAACTCTTCACTAACTTGAAATCTAAAAACATCCCAGCCATCAGAAGCTGAGTACTCCTTCTTCTTTTTATTCTTCTTCTTCTTATTATTAATGATCCACTCACGATGATTCTCCTTCATGATATGAAAATTAATTACATCAGTGTAGTAACGGTGCCACATAGCAACATTCTTATCATTAATCGTCTCAAAGTCATGACGCCATACAGCAACATTACTTAGCAAATGTAACCCTTCCGATGACAACACCATCAATTAAGGATTTTATTGTTGTAATGCCATCCGTATCATTCTATGAGCATCGTCGTACCCTACAATACTATATCCACATATAATATCTATTTTGATTTATTTTGATGAATGATATACTATCTTGTAGTAGTAATACTGTATATACTTTACTTGATATATCCGCATGTGATATGCAGCATCAACACACTATACTTGATTGTTTCGAGAGAACAAACGTATGAGCAGCAAAGTTATTACCTATGTTTTGCCTGGGTTATGCCGTTAGTACCTAGCGCAATTAATACTAAGGCCGGTCCATAAACCTAACACCGGGTAAACTGCTCCCGCCTAAGCGGATTACTGTCTAAGTCCATCCATCGCACTTTTTCACCCACATGTTGATGGATTTCACGCCTCAGATCGGCATTTCCCGCCGTTTCTCAGGCAGCGTTTGGCCATCAAGTGGCACCTCAGAGATGTAGGCTTGCTACTATAAAGCTTGATTGGCATTGTATATGTGTATAACAAGTTGTTGGAATTGCTTTTATTGGCTTGTTTCTAGTAGATAGTCTATTTTGATGCTGTACCTTCTATTTGGTTTTCTTCTATTTTCTTCTTACACTATGTTTCACATCTAACATTTTACACAATACTACCTTTCTATTAAGGTCGAAAGGTAGGTACTTCTTCCTAATACACATATACATATATATTGATACACAATACTTTGCTCTCTTTAATTACCGAGAATTGCTTGTATTTGACACACCAACAGTGTCCATATCATCATCTCCACATAGTATGCCAAAATTATCTTCTGGATAGGCTACTGATGAACTATGATCATCATCATTTTGGGTAGTATCTTCTTTGCTATTCACATCTGTGGTAGTTGTTGTAACTGAGGATGTCTTTTCACCCCACTCTGCTGCTCTACTCTCACTTTGTTGGCTATCAATCATATCCTCCCCAAAGGCAGCACACAAGTCCCAACCCATAGGCTCTTCCTGTTGGTCTCCTACATCAGAAACCAGAGATCTAGGATCACTGAATAATGACAAGTTCTCTTCAATTCGAGGGCGATACGACTGAAGTTGAGAGAACACACTAGGAAGCTCACTCTGGCTTTTAGAATCGTTGCCATCAACATTGAGAGGAATGGATGCACCCTCTTGAGAATAAATTGCGCCATCCTGATTCTGTTCTTGTGTCATGATGGTAGAAGTGTCAGTGACAACATTGCGTATTGATACACGAAAGCTTGATGCTGAAGCCCCCGATATAGACTGAGCACCCGATTTTGCTGCCACACCAATAATCTCTCCTGAAGACGGATCGAATATTTCATCTCCTCGTAGAGAGACATGCGTTGATAGTGCTGAGTTATACTCATGAGTCTCATATTCTGGCCCATTTGAGGCAGTGTACTGCATCTCATTTGATGTTTCTATTGATTCTTTCCGCTTACTACCCCCATCATTATCATTATCAACTTTGACATAGACAGGAAGAATAGGAATAGGGTCCGACTGAGCAGACTTTTCATCATCAATCTAAGTGAAAGATAGACAAACGAATGTTAGGATGCATGTGTATAGTAAAACTGATCATGATTCTCTACTCAAAGCACTTACCTCATCTTCGAGCACTTCATGTTCATCTCCATGTCTCCTTCGAGTACGATTAAACGCATATATTGCAATCAGAGTGAAGCATGCTACCCCAAAGATGATTGCAATAATATACAACTGGTCATTTACAATCGGCTCATCGTTCACATCAAGACGATTTGAAACCATGTCAGTATTGATTTGTTCAGACATGTCCATAGAGATTGACCTTACTGACTGCAGTCCATCGTCTTCAGCACTCTGAAGGGATTTTAACAAACGTTCTGAACTTTCACCTTCGAATGATTGCACAACCACATTATCTAATACTTCAGATGTTGGCATATCAGGGTCTTCAAAATAGACATTACCCGTGACCTTATAGTCATGTTCGTCGGGCAACTCACTACCAAAAGATAGACCAGTGACGACAACAGGTCGGACATTGATACTGACCATTTTCACATCAGCTGACGATGGTTCAAGTTGCATCTCTTTCAATAGATGATTCGTTACAAGTGATTCCAGCTCATTCTCGTCAATTGCATTTGATTGAGTTATATTATCAGATTGTAAGGTGAGAGTGAATGGGGATATTGGCAGAGGATATAAAGGCACATCTTTTTCTTCTACTCCTTCTTCAGGAATAGAGCTTTCTATTACATTGTCAAATGGAGATGATGCAACTTCTTCATCTTCAATACTAGTGCTTGATGTTTCACTATCAATAGGTGACTCCGCATCTTGAATACTACTTGTTTCAGTTTCTACACATTCTTCATCTTCGACCTCTTCCTCCTCAACAACTTCAAGTTGCTCTTCCTTCATGCCTTGTTTTTTAGAACTATCCTCTTTCTTTTTCTTATCTTTCTCTTTTTTCTCCTTCAAGCGTCTACACTTATCCTTTATTGTTGGACTTTGACTTGGATTTTGAGTATCTTGTACATCTCGTTCGTCAGATTCATCTTTCACTTCTTCAACCTCGATCTCTTTACTTGAATCTATATCTAGTGCAGTATCCACATCACTTGTAGAAACCGAGTCAGTATCAGATGTATCATCATCTTCTACGCTAACCTCAGTGTTGACTTGATCCGATACCTCTGTAACAAGCTCAAAATCAGCAACAGGAGATTCACTTGGTGAACTCGATGGCGAGCCAGTCACAGGCTTGACACTAGGCGAGCTCGTGGGTGCTTCTGTAATCGGCTTGTCGGAAGGTGATAAGCTTGGACTCTGAGTTGGCTGTAAGAAGAATGATAAACAGAGAAAGAAGAGTGAGTTAGTGTGTGATTTTAGATCGGGTATCCTATCATAAAATAGATAGATCCACATCTCGAAAAACAAGCAGCTTACTTCTATTGAAGGCGTTCTAGTCGGGCTCGACGAAGGTGATACGGACGGCTCCTTGCTCGGACTCGTTGACGGAGATTGGCTTGGAGTTGACGTTGGCTGCGAATCAAAACAGAGACAAGAAAAGTGAATGTTTGTGTGTTTGCGAGATCTGCGAGGATAAGGTATCAGTCCATACCATACAAGCACAAAAGAAGCTGCTCACCTCCTTTGTTGGCGGCACACTAGGCCCTACCGTGGGGCTAGATGACGGCTGTAGTGAAGATAGAGAGCAGGAAATATCACGTAAGTGTGATGTTAAGGTATCCTCAAAAGTCAAGTGATAGATTTCAATATACTTATAGCAAAGCATGCACACAAAAGAAGCCTTACCTCTTTAGATGGCGATCCAGTCGGCACCTCTGTTGGATTTAGAGGAGCCTTCGAAGGAGATTGACTTGGATCTGACGTGAGCTATAGTGATGTGAAAGGTGTGTGAGTTTGTTATACATTAAATGAGAGGAAAGTTTCAGATAGAAATATCATATTAAGGTATCCTCAAGATTTCAATACACACAGCTACAAAACAGAGCTTACCGTTTTCGTCGGCGATTCGGTTGGTACTTCTGTTGGATTAAGAGGTGCTATACTCGGCTTGGGTGTTGGCTGCTTGCTAGGACTGCTCGTTACTACTTGTTTGTTAGTAGGCTGCAATGAAGGAGAATCAGTGATAGGAGAATTCGAGGGTTTCATTGATGGCGTATCTGTAACTGGAGACGCACTCGGTTTGACTGACGGGCTTGACGATGGCTTCTGCGTTGGATTATCCTATGAAGTTTTGGTTAGAGATATGAATGATATGAATGTAATGTGAGAGGTAAGAGACTCAACAAGAGAAAAAATCAGAAGATACCAAACGTATGAATTATATTACTTACAGTTGGGTTGGACGAGGGTTCTAAAGATGTTGGCCGCCTTGAAGGCTCGCTTGACGGTCGATTCGATGGCGCATTTGTTGGCTTTGCCTGTAGACGAAGATTGAGAATGATAAAGGTAGGAGGATACGATTAGGTATACCCAATCACACAAAAATGGACACAAGATATGTCAAACTCAGAAACTTACTGTTGGATTATATGTCGGTGAAAGCGACGAAGGCCTGTGTGATGGCGTATTTGTTGGATTTGGCTGCGCATATCATCATGTTGATATGGTATGACGGTTAGATAGTACTTCAACGTTCGTATCAAACATGAAGGATACAGGTACAACATAGAATCAAGATGCACACATAAAACTCACAGTAGGTTTCACTGAAGGCGAATTCGAGGGTTCGAACGTATCCATATCTGTAGGACTAGCAGTGACCAACTTAACCGTAGGACGCGACGTTGTATCAGGAGTATTATCAGCAAAATCTAGCAAATCCCATTGTAAAGAGTCTGTAGTAGTTTCCACAGTGACATCTTCGTTATCTTCTTTTGGTTGAGATGCCATTGATTCAATAGGAGGTAGTGAAGGGCTATAAGTTGGCCAATCAGTTAACTCTTCCTCCATATCGGTGGGTTGGATGGACGGATGAGTCGTTATAGGAGAGTTGGAGGGTACCATTGATGGGCTCATTGTAATCGGTTTGTTTGTTGGTTGCACAGATGGAGTTTCTGTCGTTGGACTATTCGTTACTGGCTTTAATGTAGGACTATCAGTCACCACTTCTATCGATACAGGAGCATCACAACGTACACGTTCTTGTTTTCCTGGTAGATCATTAGTACTCATTTCATCAACACTACCACCTAATCCAAAAAACATATGATTAACATTCTTCTTAGAAAAACACCCCTTTGTGTTATATTTGGGACTTTTGTAGAATGTACCACCATTGTCTAGACTAAATAACTTTTCTTGACATTGTTCAGCGGTTAGACATACTACTGTATTGTCATCATCTTCTTCATTATTGTTTGTTGGAGATGCTACTTGTTCAATCGGCTCAATATCACAATAGATACGTTGTTTCACACCTTGCAAATCGAATATTGACATATCTTCTATACTACCTCCAGTGCCAAAGTACACATTATTATTCGTCTTCTTGGAGAAACACCCCTTCGTTGGATAGCTCCCACTGTAGAAACTACCACCATTGTTCGAGCTGTCATGCTTTGCTTTACACTGCTGAGCAGTTGTGCAAATTATTCTGTCAGTTTCGGCTTTAAGGCCTCGTAATGCTCTCGACTCTACTAATAGTATACTATCGGATACATAGCATACTATTAGTAGAGGCAACCATAATATGTTTTTGATTGATGACATGACGACGATTGACTGCATCGTCATGCTTTGAATTGTTGTTCACAAGTTGTACACAAGTTGTGCTATATCGTCTCTTGCGCTTCAGCTATCAGTGCCGCCGCCAGACCCCCTATCCATATTTTGAAAGTAACGCCTACCGCTATGAATGATTATCTTCTGTATGATCCACTGCAATATACAGCTTGCAATGCTGCTTGGCATCAAAGTGAAATTGTTGAAGGAAAGCATTTCTATGGTATCCTCCTCTTCTTGATTTTCTCAAAATGGTAGGATACCACAGAGGGTTGATAGTTGATAATGATACACATAAATTGCCGCCACCCCAACTATTATGGCGAATACTAAAGCGTTGATAGCTTAGCACATACATAAGTTTGTCAATGGTATATTCACTCACACCATTGTCAGTAAATAATTCAATACCATTTCATACGATCGGTGGCACTCAAGAACCCAAAGTAATTACTCTATTGCAATAGAATACAATACATATTAATAATATTATGTTCTCGATAACAATGGCAACTAAGATATTACTATCCCTTCCCCTGCTAATGACAATAGTCCTTAGTAATGGTAAATCCATCGAAGGATCAAAGCGTCGTCGTCAACTACGGGGCAACAACTTGCAACAACGTAATCTACGTCCCGACAACAGTGTAATCTGTCTAACAGCACAACAATGTCAAGATAAATATCTATCATTATACCCCGGGGGTACACAATTCTATACAAGTAACTTCCCAACTAAGGGTTGTTTTCTTAAAACATCCAATAATAAATACTTCTTTGGTACGGGTGGTAGTGTAGATGATATGAGTATCGTGGATTTAACTGGTGTACAAGAACGTGTTTATTGTGATGCTCCTCCGACTGACGAGCCATCGGCTAGTCCTATTACGAATAGTCCAACATCTGCTAGTCCTACAACATTGGCACCTATTACTGTTACTATTCAACCTCCAGTTATTGCTGATGTTGGCAATTCTACAGAGGATGATTTGGTATCTGATTGGCCAACTTATAGTCCTATTGCTGCCGCCGGTGATATGGAAGGTACCGAAGAGTCTGTTGCAATTAAAGAGACAGAAGAAGAAGAAGAAGAGCCAGATATTGCAGAGGGATTTCCTACTCAACCACCAGTTGTAGCCGAGGTAGAAGAGGAAACGGGATCACCAACTGAATCCGAGACAAGCGAAGCACCAAAAGTAGAAGAAACCAAGTCTGATCCTATTCCCCAAGCACCACCAAAGCAGGAACCAGTTATTGACAATGATGATATTGGATGGTTAATAATTCCTGATCCTACAAAGATGCCTGATCCTACACCTAGTCCTACCCCTTCTCCTAGTGTCAAGGCAGTGACTTCGAATCCAACAGCTCCATTAGTTGTTGAAGAACCTGTATTAGATGATAGTAGTCCTGGCATTACTAGTCCACCAGTTGATGCAGTTCTTGATACGCCATTCCCTACCTTATCACCAATCACTGATGCACCTACAGTTACTGCACCACCCACTGAAGATACTTTGGAAGAAGTAAAGTCGACAACACAAGAAGGCGATGATGAAGTAGGGGAAGTCTTGACATCAGAGGATTTCAATGATCCAAATGTTGACTTTCTACAAAATAATCTTGATGTAGCCGATGAACCAGTTGGTGGATCTACACCATTATATATTATTGTTACTGTATTCGTTGCTGGATTCATGTTGGTTGCCTTGTATGTTGCCAAGACACGTCGGGGACGAAGGTTGGCGTTGGAAAGAGAGATGGCTGCTGCTGCGGTAAGTTGATCATATGATGTGCACTTACTTCTTTTATACTATATGTACCACTAACATCTTTCTTCTATTGAACGTCTGCATCTACAGCTCGAAGAAGAGCCCAACATTGAAGAATTTCCCGTCTACATTGAAGTAGAAAACAAGACGTCCGAATCCATCAAGAGTACTAGTGAAGACGAAAATGAGACACTAGCCAAGACGCTTCTTCGAGGATTAGGCTTAGCTCCAGATGGATCTCAAACTGATCCAAGTGCATCTGTTACTGCCAGTCGAGTTAGTGCACTTACTCAACCAATCCCACCTCTATTTGATGACGCGACATCAGTGGGATCCCAATCAACTGCTGCTCAAACGCCCGCCAGGTTATCATCACAGAACTCAAACAGCCTCCAAGCCAGTAGTGCTAGGGATGGTGGTGAGCTTTCTGTATTCGAAGAGAGTCGTTTGGATCCAATCTCTGAAGCAAGCCAAAGCAACTATGCAAGTCAGAGTAATGGCAGCAGTAGTGACCTTCGTTCTCAAAACGAGAAGGCCATGTCTACTCCATGGGATACGCTCTGTGGTGCTTATGGTGGAGACTTGACTAGTACAGAATATTATTCAAATTCAAAGCAATCTGAATCGACATATTACAATTCTGAAAATGATGTATCTACTCAGGATGATGATGAACAGACGGCACCAGTGAAGAATACGTCAAAGTTTAGATCGTTTGTACGGAGGTCACCCAAATGAACAGTGTCTAGATAGGTTCATTGTAAGGATGTCGATATATGTGGTAGTATGAAAATAAACATGTGATGATTAGTGTAATAGAAGAATACTTCATAATGAATAAAGACTGTGTTTTGATAGTGACATACACCAAAGCAGTTTATGTAGCAGATATACTTAGTACAGTCGTATAATGTACTACTAAAGGTTACCAATATGGTCCTGAGGGGCGTAACCCTTTCATCATCATTAACAGCCCCTACAATTGTAATTTGGGCACTGGATCTTTACCTTCGAAACATGTCTTCCATCCATTCTTTGGTGGTAGATCTCTTCTAGTTGAAATACTTGTGGATCCATAATAGTTGTTTGTCATCCTGCCTGAAGGATACTTCCACACACAAAAATGCCACCCTTCATTTCCTTTATTCACAAGAACATAAGTTCCGGCATATTCATCATCTTCATCCCAGCTTCCTTCTTTCATAAACGGAGGGCTTTGATACCCCAATAGCTTGTTATATTTTGATACTCGTTTATAAATACCATTGAAATCAGCACATCCACAGCCTTGTACTTCAATCTCTTTGTAGTCCTCTTCATCTGCAGCGAGATTATCAATGAAACCCTCATAGACATCATCCTCCACACACTCATCATCTTCCTTGTCCTTTCCTTGAGGTGAGACCTTTCTCCTCTTATTATTCCTACTGTTTTTCTTTGGTGAATCATCATCACAACCATTCTGAGCTTTTTCCAGCATATCTTCAGCTTCCTTCACCTTTTTCTTGGCGTTGTTGGATTCATCTTGTGCAGTCTTCTTCATTTCTGCTGACATAGATTTCACTCTTTGTACATTTTTTGATTCTACGGATACCTGCATCTTGGCCAACTCGTACTCCTTCTTGACTTCCTTTAATCTCTTCTCAGCTACATCTAACTTGATTTGTGCAGATTTAGCAGATTTTATATTCATCTCTTCAACATTCTTCTCATTCTCCAAAGCATCAACTTCTCGACTCTTTGCAAAAGCGAGTCTTTGTTTTGCCATGTCGATAACTTCACGATTTGACTGGCATCCAGTTTCATTCTGTTCTTCTTCTTCTAATAATAGCGTTTCTGTTGGCATATTGTTATCTATTTTTGAGTGTACTTATTATGGTTCATGTAATGTGGAGAGGTTTTCTTTTAACAAATCAATGCGGAGTTAGTCGTGTCTATCCGAGATTGCAAATCTTATATTATATATGATGTATCTCTAATAAGAGAGCGACCGTCCAATGATATAATAGTAACCGAGTTTCTAATATCCAATCTCTAATACTAATAGATGGACTTTGTAAAATCTTCTTGTATATCTTTGTATCTTTTTATTATTGTGTTGCGCCTAAACCCTTACCCAACACCGCCGAGTGATTTGCAAATATTGTCTATTAACTGTGATGAAGCGCACCTTCTCTTCTATATCAACCTCAACAATATATTTCTCAGTTGCAAAGGTATCGGTATGGTTTATGGTACTCTTATAAGATTAACACTTATTCTCATTTTGAGGACCGCAACCGGTATCTTATCCATACATAATTTTTTACAACTCGGAAAATTATTGTTGTTGTTGGGATTGGTTTGGTATTGCCAATTGCCAGTCTACCTGCTATGGTGTAATATTCTCTCAATATCTCTGATATAGCTGCACTATATATATTTTTCACAAGTAAAGATGGCCGCCTCGCTCGAACTATTAATAGACCGACTCCTCTCAGCATCAACACCAACCGATTGCTTAGATTCATTAGAACAGCTTCATTCTCAATGTAAATATATTAAACCAAAGTCTACTACCGCTAATAATACTAATACTAGTAATGATCCAAAGAAATCACGACCATCCCAAAAGGAACAACAAGATAATGAGGCAAGTGCGGCATTAAAATTAGCAGAAGAGAATGAAATACAAAGACAATCTACTGCAATTGATATAGTAATATCAAATAAGTTGGTATTGAATGTCTTGTGTAGTTTAGTTGCCACTTCTACATTGCCTTCTCAACATAATAATGGTAGCGATGGTATGGAAGTGGAGGGTGGAGATATATCAGCTTGTGAATTATTATTAGCGTTGTTGCCCACTCAATCTTCTACACAACTAAATAGCAATAGTAAGAATGGTGCTAAAACAGCTACTACTACAGAGGGATTACAAAAACAGCGCAATCAAAAGAAGCGTATGGAATATATCTCCAAAACTATGTTACATTTTCATGAATCCACAGATGACAATAATGAGCTAGATACCAACAAAGATAAATTGGCATTAGTTCCCTCCTTGTTAGACTGTCTCTGTGCCTCTACACAATCTACAACAACCAATCAACCATCAGTATATGCAAGAGTATTAACGTTACAAATCTTATCATCATTATTGGTAGCATCTCCGGGCACATTGCGAGAACAATTAATGATGGCACCAGATGGTATTAATCGATTAGTAGATTTATTAGGTCATTCATCCATGTCTGTAGATCAACAACAGTCAGGAACAACTGCAGAAGTTCCAGAGGAAGTTCGCAATGAATGTATACTATTCCTAACATCCCTCGCTTCCTCATCCTCAATGCTAGCACGATTAATAACCTTCTCCGAAGGATATGATAGGGCACTTAAAATTGCAACAATTGAATCAACATCATCATCCTTCTCAATAGGATCTACAACAGTTATGGATTGTTTACAATTATGTTTATCATTAGCTCAAGCAGATGAGGTATCACGAGAATTATTTATTGGGGGTGGGGATGGTATTGGTAATTTAAATCGATTATGCAAGTTAATTGATTTAAGAGTTGGAGAGAGGTTTAAGGATAAAGAAAGGAATGTATGGTGGGATAACAAGTTGAAGAATGAACATCTTGAGAAGGAGAAAAAGAAAGATAATGGTGCTAGTGTTGTAAATGAGGATAAGAAACAGCAACCAAAGGAACAAAGCAGTACGTCACGCAAGGGTAAACGAGGAAAAAAGTCAAAGCAGGATGATGATTTGGATGACATTCTAAAAGGCGCTTCATCATCAACTAAGACCTCTACTCCAGCAATACCATCCAAAACGACAGATGTCAAACAGGAAACACAACCAAACAAGCTCACAACAGAACCAGAAGGTCCACCAACACCATACCTAACACCAAATGAAACACAAATTGTTAACTCAGTCTTTAAACTCATTCTCATTTTACTACAAGATGGAGATGATTCTTCATCCTCAACAACCACAAAACGATCATCAATAACAGATGCATCACGAACAAAACGACGTACTCGAGCCAAAACAATAATATCACATGATTTAACACGATATATAGTTGATTGTGCGTTATATACTTTACCCCCCGTGGGTGTTGATTATGTCTCGGCAGTGCCACCGAGCAAGTTACAATTATTGGCATTAGTTGTTATGAGTGTATTAGGTTCGTTGGGTGGCACTGTATTGTCAGAGGAGGTAATTGCAAAAAAGAAGAGCAAGACTGATACTACTACTGATAAGGATGATACTGCGGCCTCTGATTTGAGAAAGAAGCAGACTGAGGAAGAGTCGAAGCTTAAAACACAGTTACTATTTGAGACAATGCCAATTTATCTACATGGAAAGGTCACTGCCATTGATCGATTAATGTACCTTAGTTGTACGGGTGGATATGCCCCAAATTCCCCTACTGATGATTGTGAATCAAGTCCTGAGGAGGTCGCATCATTATTATCAACATATTCAGTATCAACATTTCGATCATGTCTACCATCCGAAACTGCAAGTCGTATGGTATTACATGCATTAGCACCACCACTTCCCGATGAGACGGATGAGATGGGAGCACCATTACAGCCACCGGTTGTATCAAGACTTGTTACTACAATGGCTGATAATTTGCAATTCTTACAATCACAGCAAACTAATGTAGAAGAAGAAAAGGAGGTAGATATGACGGATATTAATCGTGCAACTATTAGTGCAGCAGGGTCTGCTGGTGCTCTTGGTGTCTTTTTAACAAGTGGTGAGGGAGATGCAACACGTGAGATGCTTCTGCGATTGTCACCTCCGCTTCTGCGATTGTCACCTCCGCCTCCTCCTCGACCAATGGAAGGAGATGATAATGATATCACTACCACGGAATCATCTTCGTCTGCGAACTTGATTGATTTCATTCTACAGCATATTGCAACTTATGATCCAGCCTCTTCGTCAAATGATGATCAACTGAATACCTCCTCGGCATACATTACCATGTCGTTACTGAGATTACTCTCGGAATGGGTCATCGGAATGCCAAGAGCTGTGACTGAAGTCCTTTCATCACCATCGAGTGTATCCATGGGTGTCTTGGTCCGATCGAAAAAGGGGAACAGCCCAGCAGCAGAAGTTGTCCCGGCAATGAGTGGACTTCTTTTGGGTCTTTGTTTGGAATATATGGAAGACTCTAGCAGTACCTCTTCAGCTGGTGATGTATCCACAGATGTGGAAAACGCAGCTTGGACTCGAGACACTATTATGACTATGATTCAATCAATGGGTGTTGGAAAGTATTTAAGCATGCTTGATGAATGGAAGAAACGTCCGCTTCCATTGCCATACTGTTCTGGCGAGGAACGATCAAGTTTAGAACGCCAAGCATTTGCTAGTTGGTATGGCAATAATGTAACTTTAGTTCGACGTCGTGTTGTTGTAGCCCTGGCAGGGAGCAAGGGGGATGATGATTCTGATGAATCCGATGCCGAGGCAACTAACGACAAACCCTCCCTTCGATCTTTACGAAAAATGGTGTCTAGCCAAGCACGGGAGAATGAAGAACTACAATGTAAGTTGGAAGAGGCGTTATCAACAATTGCATCTCAATCAACCCTGATTGAAGGGTTGAAGAGAGTTACTGAAGCTGTTTCCACGGCCGATACAAATGATATGATCTCCGAGTATACAGAAAAGTTTGCAGAGCTTGAAAAGGCCAAGGCTGAGATGAAGAAGGAGGCTGAAAATCAGACCAAGTTACAAGAAGAGGCCATTGCATCCAAGGATGGTGAGATTACCGCAGCTCGTAAAGAACTCGAGGAGTCACAAGCCCGTGTTGAAGAGTTAAGACGTGATAATGAGACTATGAGTGAGGAGATGGCTGGCTTGAGCTCGGCGTACAATTCGTTGGAAGAACAATATCATCGGGGTAACAGTAGTGACAACATTCCTACTACTACGACATCGACTGAGATGACAGCAAGCGGCGAGGCTGCTGCCGAAGATGGAGGTGCAAGGACTGGCGAACCAGCAGCTGAAGATCCTAGTCGCAATAATCACCATGAGATTCAATCATTACGAGAAGATAATGCGCGATTGCGAGAAGAAGGACGATCTGCTAACGAGTGGATGTCGATGGCCGTATCAAAGATGGAAGAAATGTCAACTGAAAATGCAACCTTGACTACTTCGTTAGAAGAGGTTCGCACTACATTGGCCACGGCTGAATCAAATACTACCCCTAATGAGTCTGTTGCTGCAATCCAAAGTGAACTAGATGCTCTCCGTCTAGAAACACAAAGTATTCGTGAGGAGTCTGAAGTCAAGTTAAAGGCAAACGACGACGAGTATGCCCAGCAACAGGCTCGTGTGCAACAGCTCGAACAGCAAGTCGAGGAAATGAAACAGTCCTCGTCGGAAAACACAACTGATCCGTCGTCACCAACATCACAAGAAGTAGAAGAGTTTAAGCAAGCAATGAACCGGCAAGAAGAGGAGCTAACAAGTCTCAGACAAGCCAATAAGGATGCCCAAGAATGGATGGCGAATGCAGTAACACATGTCGATCAGTTGACAAAAGATGTACAAGAGAAAGATCAGCAACTTGAACAAATGTCCAAGTCTCAACATCAATCAAGCGAAGATGATACTTCAAACGTATCTCCAGCCATTATCGTTGGCTTGGAGAAGAATTTATCGAGCGTCACGTCCGAGCGAGATGAATTGAAATTGCAGCTTGAGACAGTCACTAATGAAGTCAGTGACTTGTTGGCATCAAATGAAGACTTGAAAAAGAAGTTAGACGACGACTCGCAAGTACAAGCCTCTTCTGAACAGGAGAATGTACTAAAGGTTGAGTTAGATCAAGTAAAGGCTGAGAATGCAACGCTCACCACAAACCTTTCTGAGTTTCAAACGTGGTCTACAACTGCACAGGAGCGCATGGTTGAACTTGAATCCAACATTCAAGAGATTACCGCTAATAGGGATGAACTCAAGTCTCAGATAGAAACAATTACTGCCGAAAGAGATGAACTGAAGTCTCAACCAGAACCAACTACGACTGTAGCTCCAGAAAGTAGCGAGTTGCCAGATTCCACCAACCAGCAAGTCGAATCTCTGCAATCAGAGATTCGATCTCTAAATGAACAGTTAGAAAGGATGCAAGATCAACTGATTGAAGATGCAGATGAAAATGAGGCCAAAGTTGACAAGCTGATGGAAGATCTTCAGGCAGAAAGGCAGCGTATTGCTGACATGAAGGCGGAAGAGCAGAGCCTGTCCGCCACAATAGAATCACTCACCTCCGAAAAGGATAAGCTTACAAGTGTGCTCGCAGAGGTCCAAGCCGACAAGTTGATTGAACATCAAGGAGATGTCAGCGTAGATGATCGAATTATAGCTATTACAGCTGAACGAAATGAACTTCAATCGCAGCTAAATGACACTAATGAAGAGTATAAAGAAGCGCAATCATCTTTAGAACGGTTGGGCGTGGAAAACGGTAACTTGACAGCAAGGATCCGCGCACTAGAACAAGATAACAAGTCGTTGGAGTATCAATTTTCCGAGTTGGAGGGTAAGATAACAATTGCAAACGACGAGAAGGCAGTTGGGGAAAGCTCACTGGAGGAGCTCAAAACGAGCAATGAGGACACAGTACGATTGTTGCAAGAACGAACACAGACGTTGGAGAATCAAATTGAAACACAAGAAAAGGAAGCCACCGAAGCTATTGCTCAGTGGAAGGCGAGATGTTCCTCGTTGGAAGGTAGTGGAGAGAGTGTCATCAAGCAGTGGGAAGAGAAATTTGAGTCACTTGAGGCTGACGTAAATACACTTCAGAGTCAACTTAAGAAACAAGAGCTAGATGCAGCAGAAGCTATTACACAGTGGGAGGCTCGTTGTTCATCTCTTGAAGATAGTGGAGGTGATGTTATTCGCCAATGGGAAGAGAGAGTACAAGCTTTAGAATCTGACATTACTACACTTGAAAGTCAGCTTGAACAACAAGAGAAGGAAGCATCAGAAGCGATAACTCAGTGGGAATCTAGGTGTTCAGCTTTAGAAGACAGTGGAGGAGATGTCATCCAGCAATGGGAGGAAAGAGTAAAGACTTTGGAATCTGACATTACCATGCTACAAGATCAGCTTGAACAGCAAGAAAAACAGGCCGCCGAAGCAATTACTCAATGGGAAGCAAGATGTTTGTCCGTCGAGGAGGATGGAGGGGCTGTTATTCAACAATGGGAAGAGAGGGTGCATGCATTAGAGTCTGATATGACCACTCTACAAGAACAAACACAACAACAGTCCAACACAATTGAGAATTTACAATTGCAAATCAAAGAGAAGGATGTTGAAATCTTTAATTCTGATGAGCAAGTATCCGAGTTGTCAAAAGAGCTACTAGATGCAGGGTATCAATCTGAAGTAGTCGTGAAACAGTGGCAAGAGCGCTCAGAGCAACTTCAAGCCAGTATTCATGAGTACGAAGAAGCGATGGAAGAAATAAAGACAGGTAGTGAGGAAACTGTACAGTTGTGGCAAGAAAGAACACAGGAACTGGAGACTCAAATTGAAACACAAGAGAAGGAGGCTACCGAAGCGATTACTCAGTGGGAGGCAAGATGTACCACTT
>Ga0214479_100713_pt1 | contig 17773 bp, 12 predicted proteins | sample M1_20Mar14CPVII9_5_FD_165054 | JGI IMG/M metagenome (GOLD analysis project Ga0214479, IMG submission 165054) | Marine eukaryotic communities from Monterey Bay, California, United States - M1_20Mar14CPVII9sort6BwellE14 | ecosystem: Environmental > Aquatic > Marine > Unclassified | place: USA...
CTCGGCACAGCATAAATCGCTCTCCGAGGGAGGTAGTTCCCAATGTTCTATCTTATCTGGACACTGGCATTCTTCATCTACAAGGCATCGAACAGGGCGTTTAGTTCTATTCTTACGTGTGTGATAAGTTTTGTGGGATGATGGGAGATACCGTACCTCATGACTCATTGCGATACCGTAATAAGTCAAGAAGCATCAGCATCACTTGGAACTTGGATGTTGCATTATTCATGCTCCCTTCACACAGAGTCTCCTCCCTAATCCAGTGGATACAAGTTACACTGCTCTGAAGTGGGGTTGCTTTTAGATGTTATAAGAGGATACCCTGAAATCTCTTGTCTGTTATCTAGTGCCATAGATCAGATCATTAAACATTGAATCTAAACAATATGCAGTCTCCCTCTTGGACAACATAATCTTTACCTTCAACTCTAAGCTTTCCTTGTTTTTTAGCTTCTGCTTCACTTCCACATTCAACATAATCGTCATACCCAATCGTCTCAGCTTTGATAAAACCACGCTCAAAGTCGTTATGAATAACACCTGCAGCCTGTGGTGCCTTCCAACCTTTTCCTACCGTCCAAGCTCGTGTTTCCGTAGGTCCCGACGTAAAATATGTTTGTAAGTTTAGAATGTCATATGCCTCTCGAATAACACGACGCAGTCCAGTATCATCTAGTGTAACATCTAAAGAATCAAGAAAGTCAGCCCTGTCATCAGGGTCTAAATCAACTAACTCAGCTTCTACCTGTGCAGAAACTAATACCATTGTTGCCCCCTCGTTTTCAGCATGTTCTTGTAGCTTACTTGATAAGTCATTACCCGTGGATAAATCTGAGTCGGCAACATTGGCAGCGTAGATTGTCTTCTTTCTTGTTAATAATCCAAGTCCCTTGATGGATTCTTCCTCTTCTTCATCCAAATCGGCATTCCTTGCTGGTTGATTATTTTCCAATACCTCAATGATCTTTTCTAATGCAGATGCCTCCTTTGTGTCCCCTTTGCGTTCCTTCTTGACCTTCATCATTCGTTTTTCCACTTGAGCAAGATCAGCTAGTGCTAATTCCAAGTTAATCAAGTCTGCATCTCTAACAGGATCAACACTACCATCTACATGAATAACATTCTCGTCTTCGAAACAACGTACTACATGTACAATAGCATCACATTGTCGTATCGTTGCTAAGAATTGATTTCCCAGTCCTATAGAAGAAGATATCAAATCATGAGTATATATATATATATATATATATAATCATAACATAGCAGACACATTATAACTTACCTTCACCGTCAGATGCTCCTTTGACAAGTCCAGCAACGTCAACAAACTCTAGTGTAGTAGGAACAACTTTGACAGAATCATTAATCTTTGACAATACCTGCAATCGAGGATCGGGTACCTCCACTATACCGGTATTTGGTTCAATTGTGCAGAATGGCTATATCAGTATGAAGAACACATTTAATGATTAATTTATACAAAGGGATAGGTTAGCGGCCAATAATGTGCAACATTATAATGAAACCAGCATAGAATATATATGTATTGTCAAAAACTTACATAATTGGCAGCCTCAGCACCCTGTGTCTCGGTTAATGCATTAAACAGAGTTGATTTACCAACATTTGGCAGTCCAACAATTGCAGTTTGTAACTTCATCGATAATGCCGTCCTTGAATATGACCTTTGTTGCTGTGAACTAGATACTATACGAAGTGATTGTGTAAATGATGATCGTGAAACGAATGCCATTGTTTGGCGTGTAATAGTTGCCAACATGATGACTAATAATAGTAGAATGTTCATTTGTTGTGCTCTTGTGTATCTTCTTCTTCAATAAATTGGATACTTATATAACTTGTTGTATATTATTTTGTGCTTTATGAATGATAACTTGATAATTATATACACGCTACTTTATATTAGTATTAGGTATCATAGTCGAATCAACTACAGATACATGGATAATGACGCATGACGATGCACATCCTATTATAAAAGCAGAGCGATTTTTCGAGAAAGCGGCACTCAGGTCATAGTGTATTAATTAGTGTTTACCCCTTAAAATTTCTTAGGTAAAGATATAGTTGAACTAATGTGTACCCCCTCTTTTTATCCCTCCAGTATCCCAAGAAACTCCAGATGGGGCTTATTGTGACATTTTGAGCTTCAATCCGTGGTTGCCCCGTCTAGAGTCTCTGGGATACTGGAGGGGTAAAACTTTTCTACAACTTTCAAGCCGAGCCATCACTCGCTCGACGATGAGGTTATTGCAATGTTACTACAATGGTTATGTAGGTGCCTATCCCTCCAAACAGTGATCAAGTAGATTGCAATAAAATGGGAGACACCATCGAGGAATTCGAGTTCAATGGCAATACGATACCGCCACCTTCCAATAGTAAAATATATCAGCCGATAGAAGCAGCCAAGTTGATCACTTCACTAACTGGAAAGCATACCAAAGAACGAGGGCAGCTCATTAACTTGATACTTAGCAAGAAAGCTGTCAAGGGGAGAACGGCTCTTTACGATACGATCAAAGCATACGAAGGAGGTAGGCCGTTTAGTGTAGTGTGGAAAGAAAGAAATAGGAAGAGGTCAAGTCCACATCATAATGAAGTATCGGCGAGGAACAACCTACCTTTACAGCCTCCGAACAAATTGATGCGTATAGTTGATCAGGCTAACGATGGACGTCGAACGGGATGTCTTATTGATAGGGAGAGCATGAATTCTATCCATTGGGGTGTCGATAAGCACAGAGAAAAGGATGGATGGAGGGGGAGTATCTACTTAGATGTTACTTGTATATCAGTTCAGGATATCAAACATGGACTACTGAGCAAAGAGGTTCTCACAAAACCATCCCGTAGAAACATATGTGATGCTCTTGGTAAAGGTGTGAGAGTAGATGGCGACAATAACGATGAAATTAGATATATATACGATAGATTGGTCGAAAATGGGAAGATCCCTGCAAGGCTCTACTTCTCTCCAATTGAATTCCCTCCACCAACTGATAATATGGATGAAGGTGGAAGCAATGATACATTCTCAAGATTGAAGAATTACATTATCGTCAGCTCAGGATCATTAGAGAACGGCTCAAACTCTCCTGTTGTTTGCAAAGGTGGTGATAGGAAGTATCGCAACAAAGTTTTTAGATGCAAACACTACAACAAGCATTCGTATTGTCCATTGAATTTTACAATCAGTTGGGATGAGTATGGGTACTTTATTCGTTTATCAAATGGTTCTCTCTTTACTTTCGGTTGTCAATGGCACTGCTGTAGGACAGAGGAAAACAAAACTTGTAAGATTTGCTATGAGGTACATTTACCACGCATAAAATTAGAGCAACATATGAAAACATGTAAGAGGAAAAGATTAATGGAGAGGATACGCAGCGGAGAATTGAAGGAATGTGATACATGTGGTTGGAGGTTACCACCATTAGCAACATATGAGATTAAAGACCCTTGGAGTCGCCCACTCATGTGTAGTTGTAAAGCACCTGTTGTACGTCCTTTATTTTATTATGAAGATAAGCAAAAGTATTTGAAATGGAGAGAAAAGTATCACAAACCTACTGGAGAAGTATCATTAAACCCTAAGGGTTCAATAGCATATAGGTAATCTTGAATGTCAGTAATATAAGTTGTAGGTAAACAGCAGTTCTTATTAATAAGTCTTAGTTTGAATTCCAAACAAATAAAGCCTTTTTTATACTATAAGTATTACATTGACTCGCAACGCGCTAGCCCGCCGAAGGCGGCTAGTGCAATTAATTACAATAAGTTTTTGTTGGTTTAGAGCCGGGCATCCAATCAAGGGCAAAGGGCTACTTGAGTGTCACAACAAGCAATACTGCCTGCCAATTTTGCAAGTAGATGCTGAAGACTACAATACCATATTATCGGCCGCATTCATATACTAGCGATGTAACGCTTAGAAAGCTTTCGATTGATTGTACACCCAACGAGCTCAACGCTCACCTCTTATTGCAAAGTTGTTTCCAACTGCATCAAAGCACCACCATGCTGCTATCACTATCTCCCATAAATTTACAAAGCAATCACATCAATATTGCTTCATCCTATCTTGTCAAGTAGCTCCATCAAAATGCAACTTAAAGCAGCTATTCTATCGGCCTTTCTTGCCATTGGTAAGTGTTTTATGTTCATTGCAATACCAGCTTTCACCGCGGTCGGTAGAACAGATTATATCATATCGACGACATTAATCCATTTATTGCAATAAACATGATACTCACCCATCTCCCCCTCTATATTCTACAGCACCGGCATCGGCACATCTACGTAATGTTCATGATATGAACAACAAGAATGGTGCCACCACCATCGATGATGAAGCAGCTCTCCGTAATCACATCACCTCCTGGATTGATGAGTTGAAAGACTCAACGGCAGCCAATAACGATAGTCGTCGTTTAGATTCTGACCCGCACTGTGTTGCCGTTAAGGATAGTGCTGCAAACATCCTAGCAAGTGCCTTGGAAGGTTGTGGTACTGCTGCATCTGGATCATTTGGTGGGGGGATCGCGACAAACGAAGAACCAAACCCAACGTGCCTCCTTCTCTTATGTGAGGCTCATTTCAAGGCCGCCGATATCGTCCAACCCGAGTGCGAAACTGAAGGAATTCCTAGGGATCAAATCCTAGCATGTCAACTTACACCTGGTTACCTTCCACCTGATGATCCGATTGCAAACGCCGATGGTGCAACCATTCTTGTGAACACGGGAGCATTTGTCGATGTCTTGGATAACGACGAAGGAACATTTGGATTTGATCTTGAACTTAGAGATATCGTTACTCCAGCTAATGATGGATTATGTTGGCTTGGCGAGATACTTGGGACAGGGAAAATGGGGGTCCTCTACACACCCAACGATGGTTTCATTGGCCAAGATGAATGTGACTACGAAGTGTGCTATGGCAAAGACACTCGGTATGCCAATCAATGTGATACTGCAACGGTAACTATTGACGTAGATGCCCAGCCTACCTCGGTAAGATGACTAGCTTACCCTCTCTGTCTCTCATGACGCACTAACAACATATCTTTTACTTTTCTTACAACTACTAATCCAACACAGAGTCCATCAGCAGCCCCAACCGCCCAGTGTGATATTACCCTTGAATTGACCGAGGCTCACGTTCCTTTAGTCAGCCAGGAAACCTGTGACGGAAAACTAACCGAGTTAACACTGAAGTACAATGGAGGAGATTGTACTCAGAGTAACAATGAGCAGGACGGCAAATTCGAGTGCGAGGACTTTAACGGTGGGCCCACCGATGGTGATGTTGAGATCACCGTTTTTGACAAAAATGGACTCCTCAAGTTAGGAGATGGAAGTTTAGCAAAAGACGTTGACGTGTCAGTAGGAGATATCCTTACGTTAGAGCCACCAGAAGACGAAACACAGTTTCAAAGTGAAATTACAATTTTGGTCAGGGACCCACAAGCTGAGACGGGCCTTCTTCAGAAGATCATCGTTCACACCTCTTGTAGTCAGGACCTCAGACTTCTTGATATCTTTGGATCTACACAAGTGTTCGCATATACCGACACCAAAAAGGATGCTCCGGTGACAGTTGTGCAACCTGTTACTGTTTCAGGTGGTCTAGTTAATAATAACGACCAATGCATCGACAAAGACGAGTACACATTGAGTTTTGAAGATCAAGTGTCGAACATTGACTTCGATGAAACTAAATGTTCTGAGGATCAATCTTTTGAAGAGACGATGATGATAGATCTCTCGCAAGAATCACTTGAGTACACCCTTGAATTCAAGGGTAATTTGAACGAATTGCCAGGACAAGTATGCGATGTGACTATTGATGAAACTTTTACTAATCGAAACTTAGGTCCATCTCTTACTGAGGTTGTTGCCAGCCTCCCTGGCACCTTCAGCACCTTAAAGACAGCACTGGAAATAACTGATTTGCTTGGTGTGCTCGATGGCCCAGGTCCTTTTACTGTATTCGGTAAGTGAATTGGTATATATTGGTATATTATATTATCGATGGCTATGGAACCAAATGCTATTATCAATTGACGTTTACTCATATTCTTCATATCTTTTTTCATCCACTTACACTTATCGCAACTACAAACAGCCCCAACTGATGCCGCATTTGCCAATCTTCCCGAAGGTGCCCTCGAAGCTCTTGTCGCAGAAGACCCCCCTAATACACTAAAGGGAGTACTCCTTTATCATGTGGCTCAACCGGATGTCCAGAGCAAAGATCTTTCTGATGATCAAGTGATTGAGACTTTAAAAAATGAGCCAAATACGGTTACCGTTTCTATTGATGATGGTGATATCTCCATTGTCACGCCAATAAATAAGGCTAAGGTCATTATAGCTGATGTACTTGCATCGAATGGCGTGGCCCATGTCATTGACCAAGTGCTCATTCCTGGCGAATTTGCGGTTCCAGTTGCAACAGAAGGTGAAGCGGTATAAGCCGTAGTGTTGAGAGGGGGGATATTATATGTCATAGAGCCTCTATCAAAGAGGGAAACCTGACCTGTATCAGTGTAAAGAAGAGAGGGAGAAAACCTCTCGAATATTATAGAGCCTCTATCAAAGAGGGAAACCTGACCTGTATGTATCAGTGTAAAGAAGAGAGGGAGAAAAAGAGTCAGGATTTGTTATAGTTTGTTTTTACACAGCAGTTTTGATGATACCTTAAGTCTTTGTGATTGACAAGAGTATCAAAGACTAGCTGAATTTTGTACAGATAGAGTGATAAGAGAAGTAACGAAAACATTGTTTATCCTACTTGCTTTTTCAAAGTTCAAGGCACTAGCTGTTTAACATTGACTGCCTCAAATCTGAACAAGCCCTAGAGCAAAAGAGTGAGGTCTTATGTGCAGATAGATGAGCTCGTCGCTCGTGTGTCCCCAAGAGGATATTTGGCGATACAACGGTCCATCCCCTATGTAATATGTACAAATCTCATCTCTGCTCCTTTCTACTGTGTTGATCCATATCGTATTCCATAGCCGTCGCCGCATACAGTTCGACGCTCCCAATGGCACTTCTTAACCAATCCATCATACTGTGCATTCTTCTATGTCTATGTGTAAACATATCATATGCGTTTACCACCACTCCTTCAGGTTTGAATAGTATCGCAATCGCAATGAAACAATCAACAATATTATCTTCAATACCAAACGATGTTGAATGGAAACCTCTTATTGAAGCTTCTACGGATACAGATTTGCCACCAGTTATCATTCATACACTAGAAGAAGGTTCAAGTGATAAGCCATCAACAGGAGCTACTGTTGAAATAGAATACAAAGGTACACTATTGGAAAATGCTGAATGGAGTGCTGTTGACGTAGTTGAATGCTGGTTGTCTCAACAACAAGGAATTGATAACCACTTAAAAGATCTCTTTATTGAAAAGGATGTCGATTTCAAAAAATTGACAGATGGAAATATATTTAATGAAGATTTCTGTATTAAAGAGTTGGGTATAACCAATAAAATACAAGGGAAGAAACTCGTGATGGCAGCAAAAAGACTCTGTGTCAAAGAATTCCCTGCAAATACTGTGTTTGATTCCAGTGAATCCAGAAACAAGAACTATTCATTTGTATTGGGTAGTGGTAAAGCCATCAAAGCAATCGATCTTGGAGTAAGCAATATGAAGGTGGGCGAAAAGGCTTGTGTAATATGCCGTAGTGATTACGGATATGGACCAGAGGGTTTGCGATCATCCAAAGGTGATGTCATAGTGCCCCCATTCGCTACGCTTTGCTTTGAGTTGATATTAGTTAGTGCTATTGATGCATAAGACATACCTATAAGTAATACCTTAAGCTTAAAATGATCCTTATCTACTTTGCTCCTGCGTGCTCTGCAATTTCAGCTGCCGTTGTCACATAATCAAGCTGACCCAACAGACGTAAGATGCTCTTCTGAACACTGCACTCATTTGTTACCTTCTCTCGTAGCTTGGCAAATAATTCGTCCACCACAGCTGATTGTCCATGTAGCGATCCATATATGTCACATAATATATGTGCCACACCAATAAGATGGGAAGTATACTGTGGATTGTCAATGAAACGAATTGTAAACGAAAGAATTGAATCTAGCGACTCTTCATCACGATTACTAAGTGCAATGGTTAAACCACGACGTTTTCCCAATTCTTCAATAACTGCAATTACCGCTTGAGGTTGACGCTTTGCTAATACGGCATCTAAAGCATCGCCGTAACGAAACTTTCTCAAGAGTAAATCATACTCTGATAACCGTTGTTTCTTTTGATGCATTAGTAGGTAGTCGTCGGGATCTTGCGTTGTTTCATGTGCACCTCGTTGGAAATATGAAAACGTCCCATGGCGTGGTTCTTTACGTTCAACATCTTGTGTCTTGAGTCGAGTAATGAGACGACGACGTTGATGTACGATCACAACTCCAGTGGATGTTCCAATGGCAAAGCGTGACATATCTGATGATATTGCCAATGCAGCTATTGGTGATCCAATCTGCATCCCATGCAAGTATGGCAAAGATCCAGAGACAATGTCTTCATTACTTGCTGAATGAATACGAAGTAGTCCATCGAGTCCAGCGGTGATGATGTGACGTTTATGTCGGTAATTAGTTCCTTGATCATTATCATCTTCCGACTCATCATAGGGAATATCAAGTAAACTCAAGGATGTAATCGTCTTAGCATGCTTTGTTTGGAAAGTTCCTAAACATGAACCATTAAGTGGGTTCCATACCTTGAGGGTAGTACCACCAGCAGAAACAAGTAATGATAAATTATCAAGCTTGGATACCTTCTTACTGACATTGGGTCGGGAGGACTTTGTTGGTGGTAACACCAATAATGCTTGAATGGGCTCTTCATGATTCATAATTGATACACATCGATCTTCACCTCTTTCATCTGTTGATTCTATATCCCATACACGTATAGTATGATCATACGATCCACTAACAACTAATTGACTCCATACTGGTAATGAATTGTCATTATCAACATCATCAATCTTTCTCTTCTTCTTCTTATCACCATTATCATCTTTACGGAGGGTAATAACCTTGATGGATGATACCTTATCACCATGTCCTCTCAATGTAATCTCAGCCCCACCACTACCTAATCCACCATCCTTCATCCCACCACTGACGTTCCACACTCGAACTACACCATCATCGCCACCGGCAACGACTCTCTTCCCATCTCGCAACCATGATACTGCACGGATAGTTTTACGATCTCGTCCACCACCGCCGCCTTCAATAGTACTTGATTTGGACGAATTGAAAGTACGAAGAGTGGCACGACTATTGGCATCACAAATCTTCACACTCCCACCCTCGGTACCAATGGCAATTAGTTTGGAATCATTCCGATGTGCAGCACATGATGCTATTAATCCACCCGTGGATATATTCCGATCTGCATTAATATCATCTAATCCATCTTCTCCTCCTACTTGACTCTTCTTTTTGGTTACTTTGCCACCAAATAAATCAACAGATCCATCACTATCACTATCTGAAAAGGAGTCATCCTCATCTTCTTCACGAGTACTTCTACGACGTTGTATTAAACTACCACCCTTTAATGCTCTTGAAAAGTCGGATGTACCAACAGTACTACGATTTACTCCACCATATAAACTAACACGCGGTCCCGACGCAACGATCAAACTACTACTACTACTATTTGAAAAGTTTAATTGACTAATCGAGGCAATACCCGACTTGGTACGGAATTTAATCTTTGTATATCTATTCTCAATTGGTGTTTTGTTGGTAGTTAGTTGTTTTACTGATTGGAGTGGTCCAATGCCATAGTTGCGCATATACCATTTACCTAATTGGGGATGTGATTCTATACCTGTGGTACCATTTTTGGTATTGCCCGTTAGGTTTGATGTTGTTGATAGGACATTCTTTGTTGGATTGGGTTTTTGAGTGCGAAGAGTAGTGGATGGTTGAAAAGATGCCATGGTATTATGTATGTATGAAAAACGAATGAGCGCCCGCCACTAAACTAATAATACTACTCTTATTCCTCCTAATGTTAAGATATACCCACTATATCTCATTGACCTCCCCAAAAGCAATGAATGAATCGGTGATTATTGGTCAAAGGGAGTTGAGTGAAAAATGGCGATTAAACTACCATTTTTTGAGCACTTCTGCTCATCTAGCACTGGGTAGGGTATGCCGCCTCACTTTTATGGCGGCTTATCATCTTTATAGTGCTCACAATATGCACTGTTAGTATTGGATTTTATCATATATATTCGTATTCAAGCAAATGACCATTAGTTTAAAAGAGAAGGATACCCTAAGTTGCCATCTGAGGTATCCTTTATGGTAGCTAGGTAGACGGTAGTGAATAAGTATAGTCTATTTCTTTACATTACTGATAGACAACTTCTTCCAGACTCAACTCATGTCTAATCATCTCGGTGGTGGTTTCCAGCCTCCAACACCTCCACTCATGTCACTTGCTATCTGATTGTTGATTGTAATGTCCGCTTTTTGTTCATCAGTTTGTGTAATTGAGGCGATAGTAGTAGTCTTTGATTCTTCATCCTCAAATCTCTCGGGGACTGCCCAAAGCCCAAGCGCTGGATTGCTAATGTAATAAAACTCTTCTTCCAGACCATTCTCATTTATCTCTATGTTCCAACCATCTTTCAAAGTACTAATATCATATCTCTTTTGCATGGTATCTAAATCTTCATACTGAAATCCTACAGATTCAATCTCTTCTTTTGATAGCTTAGTACCAGGACAATATGTAATCGAGAATCGTCCTTCGGAACTTCCATGTATTAAATGTGCAACTGCTGATAAGTTGTTCTTCAGTTCATCATTGTCATTCATAGCTTTCATGATTGTAGGAGTACCTACATAGCCGACTTGTCGAATCAATTCATCAATATGATTATCTTCACCAAAGGTATCAACAAAGGGTGCCAAAACTATCAACTCTCCACCATCAGCAATCGCCATTCGTGTTCTATATATTGATTTGTTACCCAACCATGTTGAATGATACTCGTCATTCAAATATACGACAATCTTTTTCGGAGATCGAGGTAACAGATTGAAATTCACCTTCAAACTTAGTTCACATGCTAAATCATAACACTTGATATCATTACCAATATACAATCCCTTCATTTCAACATTTCCAGTAACATCATTTGTTCCCATGACAGTTAATATATACCACAAATCAAATTGATCTTGCAAGTAATGTTCACTAGCATAGTTCAATATTTCTCTTAGAGGATTGCGGCCTCGTCCCATAAGCTTCTCCATTCCATGAACCGCACCAATAAAGTGTGATAGATTGATTGCTTCTAAACCTCCAACACCAACAAACAAGTTCTTATTAAAATTAGCCATTCCAAGTACCTCGTGAGGTACCACTTGACCAACTGATATTACCAATGGTGGCTTTCTATTATGTTGTTGATTTTGTATTCTCTTCTCCCACACCATCTTATTTAATTGAGCTGGCCACGCTTCATTTACCTGTCCATAAGTAGCAGCTGAAACCATTTCAGTGGGTGCATATCCAATTGTTACAACATCCTTTCTCCAATCATGTTTGATGAAGGGGTCGGGTATCTTGGTTGCAAGTTGTATACCAAACATTTGTTTGATTTGGGAAGGGGACATTGGTGCGTGCGTGCCTAGTGCTGGTATGATTTGTATATTCGTAGTTGTTGACTGTGATGCAGTATTATTATCCATATCACTATTGCTAGCACTACCAATATCATTCCAGATTCCATTTATATCATTATTATCACTACAAACTTCTTCTTCTCGTCTTGAAGTAAAGTTATAATACTCGGATATATATTGTGTAATCAATCCAGCTTGGGAATGAAATCTTGTAAAGTCTGGAGGTATAATCAACACATCGGATCGTTCACCGCCAAGTGATGTTAGAAAACTTTCAATTTCTTGACGTAGTATCTCATTTGATATTGTTGTAGTTGGAGAACCAATTGAGCAGAACAGGTTATTGTCAATCATATTGTAACCGCCCGATAAAGGAAGGTCTCTGCAATGCAACTCAATTAGATGGTAGGACGGATAGCAAGGAATAACTTTACGACATAAAGAAAATACTAAATTTTGAGGATACCGCTTGACTGCGGTATCTTCTCACAAAATATTTTCATCGATTTCAAAAATGAGTTGGTTGGTTGAGTTGATGGTGTACTGTAGACATACACCCTCCATAAAGAGATAACTGCGCAGTTAAATCACCATCTGTATATGTTGTTTATTGGTTAAGATTATTATTAATTTAATTCCGCCGGTCGCATTTCGCCGCAATTAAACACAACACACACAATACCTACACCAGCCCAAATTACAACTCACAAATTATTATTACAACACCACACACAATGACGAAAAAACGTGCAAGAGGATTTACACCAGACGGCTTTATTAAAATCCAACGTACAGTATTACGTCGTTGTATAACCGATCGATTACAGGCATTATTAAATGGTGATTTTATTACACGTCATGATTTAAGTGATGATGATTATGATTCATTGGTTAATGAAATTAAAGGGTTGAATGTTGCTCCTGTCGCTGTTGAACAACTCGATGTAGGCGATGATGGTGATAAGAATGGGGTGAGTGGTAAAAATGGTAAGGGCGCTACCGATAATAAAAATACCACCAAAACAAATGGTAATAAAAAATCTACAGACGGTACACCACCTCAATCAAATAAGCCACAATCACCACCTGAACAACAACCAACCAACACCTTCTCATCCAACTTAGAAACATTCATTCAAATAATAGCATCATCAATAATGATCGACGCTACACTCCGTGGCGAGAATGCCGGTGAGTCCGATACACGCTTTATTAAAAAGAAGAAGAAGATATTAATAAAAACAATACAAGGTCCCAAGTTATCCGACTTTATTAAAGAAGTGGAACGATATGATATGATTAAGAAGGGTATTGAATTTGATGAAGAGGAGATTGTGGAAAGTGAGGATAGTGATGATGATAGTAGTAGTGAAGAGGAAGAGAGTGATGAGGAGGATATGGATAAGAAAATGCCTGCTAAAAAGAAGACCAAGTATAGCAAGATTGCTGCCGCTGCCGCTGCTGCTGCCTCCTCTAAGGGTAATGGCAATGAAGGATCTGATTCGGAAGATGAAATGTCAGTAACATCCAAATCATCCAAATCATCAACCCTCACAAATGAAAATTCCACCCTTGACGGCTTCTCAACATCCCAAGCATCCTCCTCCGCCAATAATAAACTAACGAAAAAAGAAAAGAAGGAACGTAAACGTCTCAAGAAGGAGAAGAAACGTCTCAAAAAGGAAGAGAAACGTAAATTAAAGAAGGAACGTAAGCGTAAGGAAAAAGAAGAACGGAAGAAGAAACGTAAGTTGGAAAAACAATTGGAGAAGAAGAAGAAGTTGGCAGCCGCTGCTGCAGCAGCGTCTGAGGGTGGTAAGAAGAGTAAGAAGAAGAGAAAACAGGAAGAGGACAAGAAATTGGCTGCTGCAGATGAGGATGAGGAAGAAGTATCAGATGATGAATCTATGGAGGATGCATCTCAACAAGAAGAATCTGATAATGAAGAGGAAGGTGCCGACGACAATGAAGACGATAATGATGATGAACCTACTTTATATGAAATAACCACCAAGTCCGACTTTGACAAATACAAGGCAGACTTACTAAGTAGAGTACCCAAGGCTGTCAAGTCACGATTCCGCGAGGGTGGATTCAGTCGTTGGGGTAAGGATTGGTTACCGGTATTGGAATTAGGTCCATTTGATGTTGAACCTGGACCTGTTAGGGATATGTGGTTGGATATGTTTGATAATGTGAGTTTATATTATATATATTTGTGTGCAGAGGAGTTTGCGGTGTATTTTTTTGTGCACATCTTTATCTAACCATATCCCTCTTTCCAATTCATATAAATTTATCTACACAGACTCAAGAAAGTGGACGTGATATGACCCGTTTAGTCTTTTGGTATGGTGTCAAGTATGAAGAGCGGAGTCAGGCATACTCATTCGTGCCCGAGGCTAAAATAATCCCATACGAGGAGGGTGAGAGTAAAGGATATTACAAAATGCCAAAGAAGATATCAAATAAAATGGAGAAGAAGCAGAAGTTAACCAAGACAGAAGAACAGATTAAGCGTGGATTGGCCGAGATTGTATCAGATATGGCAAAGAAGAAGAGTGAAAGATTAAGTTGGATGATGAAATTTAAGGAAGATTATGAATTGGCAGCAGAGGAGGCTGAGAAGGAAGAGGCTCGTAAGAAGATGAAGGCGGCTGTATCAAATGAGAAGAAGAAGAAGAAGAAACTAGGACGACCAAAGAAGGATGATAGTACAACCGGAAAGAAAAAGTTGGGACGGCCAAAGAAGTCAGATAAGAAGATGGGACGGCCCAAGAAATCTGATGGCAAGAAAGAGTCAACCGCCAAGAAATGGGTGATGATGGATGATGAACAAGAGTCTGATATCGAAACTGAAAGTGATGAAGATGACAATGATTATGATGATGAGAATGATGATAGTGGCGATGAGGGCGACATGAATGTTGATGATGATAGTGATGACTCGGATGATGATGTTGTCAAGGCCGCTAATAAAAAGCGCAAGGCATCAACCTCCTCCACTGACAAGAGGAAGAAAAATAAACGTTCTAAGAATATGACTGAGGAAGAAAGAGCAATAGAACGCAAGGCCAAGGCAGCAGAGTATCGAGAGAAGAAGGCTCGTGAGAAGTGTGAGGCACAGGGTCTTGAATACGTCAAGGGACGAGTGGGTCGTAAATCCAAGGCTGTCATGTTGGAGGAGGAGCAGTTGAAGTTTACCAAGTGTGAGGAAGTATTTGTCCCCATGATGGATAAATTGACAAAGGCAAAGGAAGAAAGTAATGTCAAGCGTGCATTGAAGTGCATAAATGCCATCAATGAAAAAGTGGATATACTAACACCTCCATTTCTACGGGAATATCCATTGGGTATGTTGGTCAAGCAGGTTAGAAAGTCATTCGAGGGAACGCATCCTGAGGTTAAAGATCGGTGTAAAAGTTTAACAGCTGAAATGAAACGAGTCTTCAACGAGAAGGACCCTAAGATTCCTGAGGGGTTTGTGCCAGTGAAGAATAGGAAGAGCAAGCCGAAAGAGAAGTCGTCTACCCCTGTACCGAAGGCTGTCAAAACAGCAAAGGCTGTCAAGTCTGAAAAGGTAGCCCCTAAAGCATCTACTGAGACACCGAAGGTAGACCGAGTTGATAGCTCAACTGAACCATGCATGTCAAAACAGAATTCGGAGATGAGTTTGGCAGGTAAAATGACTCCGGCAGCTTCCTCTGATTGTCTACCGGATACAGCAAAGTCCGAGCCTAAACAGAAGAAGTCATTTTCACTCAAGGGTATGTTTGAGAAACCCAAGCCAGCACCTAAGCCCAAAATATCAATTCAAGCACCAAGCTCATCAGTCATATCGACACAACCATCTCCCAAGCCAACTCCGAAAGCATTACCATCATGGGTAACTGGTCCGGCTACGAAGATGGATGACTTTCACGAGCAACATGCCAAGGAACGAACGTTTGGCCTCGAGTTCTTGGTTGATGCTGCATCTCTCGTATCATCTACTAAAAAAATCGACCCAATAAGTGTATCTCAATCATTCGAGCTTGCCATTTTTGCCGAGACAAAGTTACGTGGTCGAGATTGGGATCAATACTGGGAGAAGATACATGATGTAGTGGCTATGCTTTCTCCTGGAACAGATAAACGGAATGCTATACTGCAAGGAATCATTGATGGTAATTACCAAGACGCATCGGAGCTTGTCAAACTATCGAGAAGAGAAATTCAGAGTCTTAATCAACTCAGGGGCTAGACAGTAGTGAGATAGAGCTAAGAAGAAAGAATAAAGAGGAGGATATGCCAACATAATTTTTATTAAGAAGAAGTTGCAGCGGTATATGGTAGTATTATTACGAGCTGTGGTATATCTTCTGTACGATTTCTATATCGATCAGCGCTCCGTTCAAGGATCTATCCACATAAAATACTGTCTGAGCTGATCGACATACTGGCGCACCCGCGCAAAAAAAGTCGAGAGAAAAACTTGCTTGTCAAAACATCGGCTCATTTACACAGCCTCGACGAGTGAGAGCCCCGCGATACGAGCGAGCCGTCCTTACATCGTATCTATAAGAGCAACCGAACACATTTGGATTAGATATAATATATCAATACAATGCCAGAGTCTCTGTCACCACTATCCGAGGCAAAAGCACAATTAAGTTTGAAGACCGTAGAGTTGGACAACCATTACAAGCAAGAACTCAAGACTACTGAAGCTGAATTGAGTGCTCTTAATGACAAGAAACAATTACTCGAAGATAAACGAAAGACTCTGAGGTACAAGATCCAAGAAATAGCCGAATTACGTGATAGTGGACTTATAAAGAGAGAAGACTACGATGAGAAAGCTGCACGACAAAAGGAGCAAGAGATTGAAACATTCTTAAAAGAAAGTGCAGAGTCAGCAGCTAACAATGCTCTTGCCGTGTTAAACAACAATAAGTCAACAACAAAGACGACCAAGAAGTACGACCTTGAAGCGTTTCTACCTGATACAAACGCCATTGAAAAAGCAGTTCGTGAGGTGCATCTACAGCGTGATGCAGCAAAAGAGAAACAAATGTTTACTTCTCAGTTAAAAAAGTATACTCACAACAAAGAGTTCAATAACGTAGCCGCCTTGAAGGAAACGGAGACCCCAGACGTCACTTTCTCCTTTGACGGGCTTGATGATGACGATCGTCAGTTGGTGAGGGAAGAGGTTGCTAAAGTAAAGGCCGAGAAGTGTGATCGAGACGTTGCGGACAAGACCAAGAAGATGACAACTAGAAAGTCATCCAAGAAGAACAAAAAGTAGATACATCTTTGTTCTACTTTGCGTGCTTGACGGAGTACTTTATGTATGTTTAGTTCACTTTAGTTAACTCGGTAGATTAAACAATAATAGGCGAGTCTAACATATAGTAGTAGGTCTCTCAACGTCAGTTGTAGAGGCAATAGTTATTAAAAGAAAGGTTGCCAGGCCTTCTCTATAGGATTTTAGTCACTAGTCTTGATCAGTCACGCTTCCCTCTCTCAAAACTCAAACATGGTTGGTTTCTATCACTAAGTTACCATTATTGTAGAGACTTATCCATCTCATATTTCAGTATAACTGTGCCATTTATTCCGTTTACTACTCCACTACACCATTACTGTGCTATTTACTTTACCCAAGTACATCATCTACGTCTACGGCGGCATTGGTATTTTGACCGTCATTTTTTATATATATATTATTATTGCAGTGAGTAGTGTTTATTTTGTGTGATATGTCGATGTCATCCAGTTCGGTGCCGTTGTGGAATGTATAACATCTAACCGTTTGTTTGCTTATGCTATATCATTCGTCATCCTCCGTTTTATATTTGCAACTATTACACAAATAGAAATTATTTTATACAACAACAACATACATTATTCACATCATGTCGGAAGAAACAGCACCACCAGAAATGCTAGCTGAAATTAATCATTTGTTTGAAAAAATAAAAACTCCAGACAATGAAGCAACTCAAATGTTGGCGCAGTATCGAGGACGTGAGGAAGAACTACTTAGTATGTTACAA